>ENA-UEQA01001030-UEQA01001030.1-human-gut-metagenome-genome-assembly--contig:-NODE-1030-length-14281-cov-7.815123_pt1 | contig 14281 bp, 7 predicted proteins | sample MGYA00242936_ERZ507937 | MGnify/ENA primary metagenome ERZ507937 (study PRJEB26167, sample SAMN06115468) | human gut metagenome | host: Homo sapiens | place: China:Chongqing | collected 2016-06-16... | reverse complement strand
TGCTCTTTCTAATGAGTACTTCACATCCTCACATGTCACATCATTACCATTATGAAACTTCACACCATCTCTCAATGAAAATAAGAATACTTTTTACCCATCCCTTTCTTTCCTGCTCCTGTCTAAGTTTCCCCGCAAGCTCTAAGCCAGACATTTCTTCCATGGCAATATCCAGAAAAGAAATTGCAAAGTTTTCTCCTGTTTCCAGCATCTCTTTTCCTGATGAAAACTGACACACCTCTGCTTCCGACTCCTGATTCTTTATCAACTGAGCAATAGCCTCACAAATTGCCTTATCATCATCTACAACTGCAATCTTCACTTCAAATCAAACCTTTCTAATCTTTTTAGGCTACATAAACCATCATCTATTATATCGGCAAATAAAGGGTTCTCTCTGACTTTATGGTGTGAAATACTGATATTTAGGTGCGAAATACTATTGCATTTCATTACTGCACTACAGGGCAGTCTTTTCCCAACTGCCCTGTACCAAATTTCCTTACAAACATTCCTCTTTGCTCTTAGTATTAAGTTTCTCCGGCATCTTCTGATCGAATATTTTCTGCTTCATCTCGGCAAGTTTCTCCTTGACGGATACCCGCCCTCTGGAACCGTCTGCTAACATCCGCTCCTTGTCATGCTCTGCGATACGCTCCGACATCAGAAAACTTGCAACAGTCTTTAACGGTTCCTCTGCCACCGCCTGTATATCTTCCGCCCTGTCCGGCTCGCCCTCCTGTGCCTGTGCGCTCTGCTCTCCGTTTTCGTCGTCCGGCTCATCATCGCCCATATCCAACGCATTATCGCCTTTTTCGTCCATATTCAGAAGTGCATTTAACTCTGCAAGGCGCTCTAGCTTCTCCGCCAGTTCCTGCTCCTGTGCAAAAGGTTTTGTGACTTCCACCTTTGCGGTTTCAAGCTGATGTTCCACGTTGGAAAGCTTCTGCTCCACGTCTGCCATTTTTCCGGTCATTCCCTCTAACGCATTTGATAGTCTTTGCAGATTTCCAAGCGGATCGGCTCCGATTTCCACCTCATGGCTCAGACTTCCTTTTAAGCTGATCGTAAACTTTGAGAAGAACGAGTCAAAGGACACGCTCATCTTAAATCCCTGAAATTCCCCGATTGTGACCGCCATGTTTGGCTGTTTGGCACTCCGGCACATATCAATCAACGCCGCACCCGCTTCCTTTTTGTCCGTATAGGTACGGTTGCCTATCTTCATGGAAAAAGCGTCCTTATCCACAGGCTTATGCGCCGCATAGGTCTGAATGTCCGTCCGATACCCTTCAAGCCTTTCTTTTAAGGCTGTGATCTGCATCGGGTAATGCTTTGCGATATTGTCCTCCAGACGATAACGCTGGCTTGTGTGGTTCGCCTTTAAGAGCTTCAGCTTTGACACCTGTATGTCCAAGTCCATCTTCTCCTTGATGTAAGGGTTTCCGGTTGCAAGTGCCTTGACCTCTGCATAAGAGAGCGCCGCTTCGTCAATGTCCTCACAGGAACGTACCGGGGACTTGCTCGTCATGATCTGCCCGATAAACTTCTGCTTGTTCTCAATGAGCTGCCATGAATAACTATCGAAGGTGCCTTCCGTCACATACCTGAAAATCTTGACCTTATCATTCATATTGCCCTGTCGTAAAATACGACCTTCCTGCTGTTCAATGTCAGACGGGCGCCAGGGCACATCCAAATGGTGTAATGCAATCAATCTGTCCTGTACGTTGGTTCCGGCTCCCATTTTGGCAGTAGAACCCAATAAAAAACGAACCTGTCCGCTTCTAACCTTTGCAAACAGCTCCTCTTTCCGTTTCTCCGTATTGGCATCATGGATAAATGCGATTTCTTCCGGTGGGACACCCTTTTCAATCAGTTTGCCCCGAATGTCCTCATAAACATTGAATGTACCATCTCCTTTCGGTGTCGATAAGTCACAGAAGATAAGCTGTGCCGACTTCTGTTCCTTTGTTTCTTCCCATATCTCACATGCCTTGTCCACACAGGTGGTGGCTTTGGAATTATCCTCATCGGGAAGCATATCGTTGATCAAACGCTGGTCTAATGCAAGTTTTCTACCGTCATTGGTGATTTTGAGCATATTGTCAACGTGTGGCTCTACCTTCCTATCACGAACAGCCTCCGCACGATCCGCAAGGGACTGTACCATTTCTTTCTGGTATTCGCTCGGTTTCAACACCACATTTTCGTACTCTGCTTCCGGTACAGGCAGCTTTAGCATATCCGGTGTCTGAATATCCGCACTTTCCTTGAAAAGTGAAATCAGCTCCGGCAGATTGAAGAACTTGGCAAACCTTGTCTTTGCCCGGTATCCGGTTCCTTCCGGTGCAAGCTCTATAGCGGTCTGCGTTTCTCCGAAAGTAGCCGCCCAACTGTCGAAATTGCCAAGACCAAGTTTTTGGAGCGTACTGTATTGCAGATAGCGCATATTAGTATAAAGCTCCGTCATACTGTTGGAAATCGGTGTACCTGTGGCAAAAGTAATGCCCTTGCCGCCTGTCAGTTCGTCCATGTACTGACACTTTGCAAACATATCCGAGGACTTCTGTGCTTCTGTCTGTGCAATACCCGCCACGTTTCGCATCTTGGTGTATAAGAAAAGGTTCTTATAATTGTGGCTCTCATCTACAAACAGCCTGTCAACACCAAGCTGTTCAAAGGTTACTACATTGTCCTTGCGGGAAGTATCGTTCAATCGGCTCAGCCTTGCGTTTAATGATTTTTTTGTCTTTTCCATCTGTTTAATGGTGTAACGCTCGCCCTTTTCCGCCTTGACCGCTTCGATTGCCATTTCTATTTCCGTTATCTGCCGCTCAATCATGGCAGCCTGTCTTTCCATTGAAAGCGGTATCTTTTCAAACTGCGTATGCCCGATAATGACCGCATCATAATCCCCGGTTGCAATACGGGAACAGAATTTCTTACGGTTGGCAGGCTCAAAATCTTTCTTTGTGGCAGCTAAAATATTGGCACACGGATACAGGCGCAGGAAATCACTCGCCCACTGCTCTGTTAAATGGTTCGGTACGACAAATAAGCTCTTTTGGCAAAGCCCTAACCGCTTGCTCTCCATTGCTGCAGCAATCATTTCAAAGGTCTTACCTGCACCCACACAATGGGCAAGCAGGGTATTATCCCCATAAAGCTGATGTGCCACTGCATTAAGCTGATGTGGTCTTAATGTAATGTCCGGTGTCATGCCCGGAAACTTTAGGTGGGAACCGTCATACTCTCTTGGTCTGGTGGAATTGAAAAGCTCGTTGTACTTGGCACACAAGGTCTGTCTGCGCTCCGGATCACGAAATACCCAGTCCTTAAAGGCTTCCCTTATGGCTTCCTGTTTCTGGCTGGCAAGCGTGGTTTCCTTTTTGTTAAGAACTCTCTTTTCCTTTCCATCTTCCTCAATCGTATCAAAAATACGGGTATCACGAAGGTTTAAGGAATCCTCCAGAATACGGTAGGCATTTGCCCGGCTCGTTCCGTAGGTCATATTGACAAGAGCATTGCCATGATCCGCATTTTTGCCCTTTAAATTCCATTGTCCTGTCACATCGGAATACTGTACCCCCACAAGGTTGCGGTCAAAGAGGTAATCCGGTGTTTCAAAGGTTTCCCGCATGAAATCCTCAATGTACTTAGGCTCAATCCAAGTGGCACCGATACGCACCTCGATCTCGCTTGCATCAAGCTCCTTGGGCTGTACACCCTCAAGGGCTGTGACATTGATTGCAAACTCCGGACGGTTCTCTGCAAATATCCTTGTGGTTGCCAGCTTCTCCCTGACATTGCCGCTTAAATACTCGTCTGCGGTTTCCCACTTTTCTGTGACCGGATTCTGGAAAATAATTCCGGCAAGTTCCTTTGCCACATCTTCCTCGCTTTTTCCCGTAAGCTCCGACATATAGGCTAGGTCTACCCTTGCCTTTTCCCCTAATGACACCGCCAGTGCTTCACTTGCGGTATCCACGCTTGTGACAACTTCTGCCTTTTTAATGGTTCGCTTGGAAAACATATCCGCCTTGCCTTTGAAGTTGCCCTCATCGTCTAATTTCTCCAATGAACAAAGCAGACAATAGCTTGAGTCCTGATTAAACGCTCTCTTATTGGTCTGTAAATTGATCAGACCGTATTTCTTGGAAAACGCATCATACAGCTCATTAAGCTCTGCCTGCTTGCTCTTAATCATATCTTCCGGATATTCGTTCAACTGATAGTCAATCAGCTCCTGTGTACAGTCACGAATCTGCACCATGCCTTTCATGCGCTGCTCCATCGTTTCTGATACGTCCACAGGCTTCATAATGGAATTTTCCCGGTAATACACCCTCTCGTCCACGATAGTATAACTGTAATTCTTCACGCCTGGATCGGCGAGGATTGCTTCTCTTGCCAGCTCATCGTCAAGCTCATCAAACTCTACCTCGTCGATGCTGCCCTCGATGTGGGATATAGCCATTTCAAGCTGCTTGGATAATGGAATGGAGGTATCTGGTGTACAGGTGGCTTCCATGCCAAACTGCCCGCTGACCATTTCCATTTTTCCCATGATCATCTCCGGGTGGTCTGCAAAATACTGGTTCATGGCTATACCATCTTCATTTTCACAAAGATGCACCCAATCCGGCTCGATGTCGATTACCCTGTCACGCTTCTTTAAGAAAAGAATGTCCGAAGTAACCTCCGTCCCTGCATTTTCCTTAAAGGCTGTGTTGGGAAGCCTGATCGCTCCAAGAAGCTCCGCTCTCTGCGCAAGGTACTTTCTGACTTCCGGGCTTTTCTTATCCATTGTTCCCTTTGAGGTGACAAATGCCACCACGCCGCCCGGTCTGACCTTATCTAAGGCTTTGGCGAAAAAGTAATCATGTATGAGGAAGTTATGCTTATCGTAGGCTCTGTCTGCCACCTTGTACTGACCGAATGGCACGTTTCCGATTGCCACATCAAAGAAATCATTGGGATAATCCGTCTTTTCAAAGCCAGTGATCTTCACATCGGCATTCGGGTATAGCTGCCTTGCAATTCTTCCGGTAATTCCATCAAGCTCCACACCATAAAGCCTGCTCTCCTGCATTTTTTCCGGCAACATACCGAAAAAGTTACCGATACCCATTGCCGGCTCCAAGATGTTACCTTTGGAAAAGCCCATTCGTTCCATCGCATCATAAATAGCCTTGATGATCACAGGGCTTGTATAGTGGGCATTTAAGGTACTTTCCCTTGCTGAATCGTATTCCTCGGCTGACAACAGGCTCTTTAATTCCTGATATTCACTTGCCCAATTCGCTTTGGTTTCATCAAAGGCATCGGCAAGACCACCCCAGCCCACATATTTTGCTAAAATCTCCTGTTCTTCTGGCGTGGCAATACGGTTTTCGCTCTCAATCTTTTCAAGCGTTCTGATTGCTTCCACATTCTGACGGAATTTTTCTTTTGCCGCAAAGCCTTTTCCGGCACTTTCCTCTGTTTCCGGAGCAATGTGGAAGTTGACTGCACCCGATTTGTCAAGCGGCGGCTGTTCCTTTGGTGCTTCTGCTTCAATCTGCGGCTCTGGTTCGGCAATCACTTCACTTTCTTGCATTGGATTGGACAACTTTTCATTTTTCTGTTCATATTCACCCCATACTCTTTGGGAAACAGCAGAAAAATAGGGAGATTCTTCTTCCATAATGCTGAAGCGAATCTCCTCCATGTCCTCAAGGCTCTTTGCCCCGGCTATTTTATCATGGTACTTAAAATATAATGCTTCCCTGCCAAGAATACCCTCCAATCGTGCCAGTTCAGGCTCCGGCATACGTTCCCAAATATCATTCTTCTCCGTATGAATGGTAAAGCCTTCTCCGTCATCATGGTACTCAAGCGTATATTGCAGCTTATCATGTTCCCCACGAATATCACACTCAAAATCATAGACTGTTGTTCGTGTACCTCTGATATATTCCCGGTCTATCAATACAAGGTTTTGAACATCATCCGCAGTCAAAGGCTGTTCTTCTGTCTGCTCTATGGAAGGCTCTCCCTCATAACGTGACGCATACTGTCTGGCATCCTTTAACAGACCGTCCATCTCCAGAGCTTTTTCTGTTTCGCCACTGATTGTCTGCATCATTACATAGTCTGCCGCTTCTGCAAAAAGGAAATCATAGACCTCTTTTCCTTCTAAAGTACGCTCATCGTCAGTAATCGTGACCGCCTGTGTTTCCTCGTTCCAGCCAACCACATCTTTCCGGTCTAATGCTCCGCAGATTTTAACCACAGCCGACATTTCAGACAGCCTTTTATTTAACTGCTCTATGTCTGTTTTTCCGGTTTCTGGTGCTTTTGGTTCTCCTTCAGCAACAGTTCCTGTTTCTCTATCTAATTCCTGATTGGTTACACCACGCTCCAACTTCGCCTGTTCTTTTTGCATGGCTTTCTCTGCCTGTTCCTGTTTATACTGTGCATAGGCTTCCTTTCCCTCCGGCGAAAGGTATTTATCTGCCTGCACAAGCTCCCGGATACGTTTCTCTACTACATTCCAGTTTAAAAGCACCTTTGCGTAAGGATTGCCATAGTTACCTTTCTCCAGACGGATACCTTTGGCATCGTGATCCTCGTGCGCTCTGTCACTTCCTGGAAGTGCGTGGGAGCTGCCGCCCGTACCATATTCATTTTTCAGAAAAGCAATGTTATCTTTCTTGTCATGCCCTTCCATGAAATACTCATAGATACGGAATTTTCCATGTTCAAAGCCGCTTCCTCCTGTCAGCCTGTAATCAATCTCGTCCTGTGTGATGAAGTCCTCATTCCTTACCTCAACCGTATCAGGTGCCGGAAATTCTTTCTTTTCCACACCTAAATCCGCAAGCTGTTCTAATAAATAATCCGGTCTTTTCACATACCGCCATTTAATCTGCTTTTCTCCGCTGTCAAGCTGTTCCTTTGCCTTTTCAAGCTCATTCTTAATCAGTTCTCTGCCCTCAGTTGTTGATAAAAGCTCGCATAGCCTTTCCATGCTTGCCGGGTAGTCAGAAAATTTAAGCTCCAGATTCTCCGGCATTTCCGATATACCATCACGGAAGAAATTGTTAATGTCCGTAGCAATTCTCTCACGCTCCACCACATTCACAAGGAATACTTCATTGGCACTCATATAAGTACCATTCTCCACCATAACACGGATATGGCTCTCCACTTCGCTCCAGCTCATCACTGCAAGGGTATTTTCTTTTGCCGATGTACCGTAACCGATACGCATACCCATTTCATCAAACCACAGCGAAACTGGATTTCCGTCAAACTCAAAACCTTTTCCGGTGGTCTTATACTCGTTCTTTAAAAATTCTGCCATTTCTTCCGGTGTCTTACCCTGCTGATACTTGGCATAGATACGTTTTCTGCTGTTATCCCTACCGCCGCCACTACGCAAGATACTGTCAATCTGCTCCTGTGGCAAAGAAAAAGCAGCGGGCATGGTATATTGAATACTTGCTTCCGCTGCTGCGATTGTGCCGACCTGTTCCTCAAAAGAAGGAAACAGACTGAGTTGTGTAAAGGTGGGTTCCGGTGCTTCTCCCCGGAGAAGATCATCTGTGTCTGTTACAGACTGTAAACCAGTTCTCCCAGAACCACTTCCTCTGCTCGGTTTCGAATGCTGTTCATCTTCGCTACCCAGAGCATTTGATCGGCTTCCTTGAGTTGTTCGGTCACTCCCTCGGTTGCCGCCATCTGGCTCGTCAGCTTCTCCATTCTCTCCTCTGCCTGCTTCTGGATCGTCAGCAGGTGTTCTTTCAATGTTCCTTTCAGAAGAAACGCTGAGTACACGCCCCTGTGGTTCTCCTTCAGATAAGTCTCTCTCATCATTCCGTACTTCGTTACCGTTCCCTCCGGCTGAATGTCCGCCTGTAATGTCGGGATCAGGTAATCCCCGTTCTTCTCGTATGTCAGATTCATCTCTATTGCCCCTTTCTACGCTGTTTTGGTTGTTGTCTATCTGTTCTTCATGTCTGCTCTCGCTTTCACGCTTTAACGCATTGTAGTCTATTTTAGAAGTATTTGCAAGTCCTTTCTGCGTTAAATTTTGCGATTGTTCCTGTTCGTGGCTCCTGTTATATGCCCTTATGGTTCTTCCAATCTCTAAAAGTACCGGTTTTGCAAGCTCATTGGCTGCATCTCCAAGTACTGCAAGGGTGTCCATGGAATTAAATTCATGGATAAAATCGAAAGAAAATTCCGAACCATACTCCTTCATATCTGCACCACAGGCAGATAAAAGTGTAAAGGAAATGCTGTCCGATAATGTCTCCCTCAAGCGGATACCTACATTCTGCTCGTCCAGTCCTTCTAAAAAACTGCCCTCGATCATGTACTGCAAATCCGGCAACAATTCCTCATAATAATCTGCTGCAATCCTGTCAGCTAACTCTATAAGTCTTTCTTCAAATAGCTTCTTATCATCGGTAGCACCATAAGTATGCTCCAGACGCTTAATTACATCTTCCTTATGTTCCTCATGTAATTCCCATAGTTCCGGATACCGTCCGATTCTCCTTGCCGCATGGACATCTGAAACATCAAATACATATTTCAGACGCTTGCCATGTGCATCATCCTCGTCCAAAAGTGCGATACCTTTTGCCCCTTTGTTTACCCAGCAGTGCATACGCTCATTCCACAGCTCTATGGAAGCACACGCTGTTGCGTCCGGTCTTTGTGCATAGATTAAAAGCTGTTCCCGGAACGGATACTTGTATAATCTCGCCGCTGTAGTAAGGTATTTCATCCATTCCTCACGATTTTTGACAACCTCGGCTGCTGTCTCTTTTGCCAGAGCCGATATAAAATCATATTTTCTCACACAGTTCTCCTTCCTGTCATAGATACGACAAAAAGGCAGCCACATACACTACATGACTGCCTTTCCTTTATTTCCCGTTACATTCCTATTCTGTTGTACCAAAGCTGAAAGTCTTACTCTCAGCCGTTTTCTTAGGCGTAAACCTTGCCTTAATTTCCGTAACCCTCCCCTCTAATGCTTGAAACATAGCGTCTACCTGTTCCTGTGTATATTCATAGGAACCTCGATTTGCAAGATTCTCCAATCTTCCAATGGCATCCACCGCCTTATTCATGCGGTACTCGCCAATACGGATAAACTTCTCCGCCTTTGTCTCATTTTCCTTTGCCGCAGGCTCACCCTGCATTTCCTCTGCTGTCATTGTTACATTTGTTTCTTCCATGTGTTTTCCTCCATTTTTTGATAAAAAATTAGAGCGTACAGGTTTTCCCATACGCTCTGACGCTGTGTTGTTATTTTAGTTATGTGTGGTATTAGTGTTGCACCGACAAACTGAAATTTATAGTCCTCTCAAAACCAATTTGCTTTTTCTTCTCGAAATACGGGAATATCACTATCTCGATATGGATTGTAATTATGAAGATTGCAACCAAACTCTTTTAATGATTTTATTTTGTTATCCTGTGTCCATACAATTAAAGATATTCCGTCAAATTCTTCAACATTTCCATTATTCATTTTGTTTTTAAAATACCACTCCACGATTGTTTGATTGCCTTGATGAAAAAATTGCTTAATCTCCCAGACAAGAACACTTCCGCGTGTATTCCATTCGTCAAACCAGTGCTTTACCGTTTTGCGGTTTTCATATTTAGGACTCCAACTCTCAGTATATACAACATCATCTGTAAAAATATTGTCAATTCCTAAATCTGCTTTCTTAATCCACATATCAAACCATAATCGGATAATTTTTTCTCTCTCGTTCATAAAGCACCTCCACAACTACCGATTTGCAAATTTCTTTCTCTCATAATACCACACTTTTTTCATCATAGATACAGCTATTTCTGCTTCCGAAATTCTTCTAGTATTTTTTCCTTCCTTTCTCGTTCCTCGCAATATTTCCAGAAATCGTCCAAAAATTCATCGACAGATTTTTCCGGTGCTTCTGTCGGTTCAAGTTCTTCCAGCCTTTTTACAATTTTTATAACTTCCTCGGCATCAAATTCCTCATCGGTTGCTACCAACGTATAATAGTCAAGTTTTTCTTTCAGCATATCTATTTCTTTTTCCTTATTCATGCCAAAGTCCTCCCTTCACTATATACATGACAGTTTTCGACAAAATCTTACAAATTATTTTGGAATTGTTTTCTTCTATTTGTCCTTTTTCGGTGGAAATTCCATCTTAAACTTATACTGGAATCCCTTGATTTCTTTACCATCTTTCGTATAGGAAAATTCCTGTACACTCTCTGGAATCAGGTACGCATCATAGCTGCCTTTCTTGCCTTTTAATCCTTTTACAAGTATCTTTTTCCCTTGAAGCAGGCTCTTGACCTGTGTATCGGAAAGTGTTACCCCAAGTGCCTTGCCGACATTCATACCGCACTTCCCGGTACAGTACGCTCCGAATTTTCCCTTGACTACATCAGCACCACACTTCGGGCATTTGCCTAGCACTTCTTGTCCACCCTTGCCTGTGCCAAACATGGCTTTATGTTCATCACTAACGCTGTGATAGGTCTTTACAAGATCAGTTACCATTGCTTCAATACCAGACATAAACTGATCTGCAGCAACTTCTCCTTTGGATACAAGTGTAAGCTCATTTTCCCAGTCAGCAGTCAGTTTCGGAGATTTTACTACATCCGGAAGTATCGTGATCAGCTTCATTCCGTCCTCTGTCGGAATCATCTGCTTTCTCTCACGCTTTACGAATCCGTCTTTTACCAGTTTTTCAATAATGTCAGCTCTGGTGGCAGGTGTGCCAAGTCCTTTTCTCTCCACTTCATCGCCCATATCCTCTGCTCCGGCTCGCTCCATGGCGGACAGCAGGCTGTCCTCAGTGTAATGTTTTGGCGGCTGTGTGAAATGCTCGGAAACCTTTGTCTGCTCCACTGCAATCATCATGCCCTCACGAAGCTCCGGCAGCTTCTTTTCTTCCTCGGCATCTGATTTATCCTCTGCGGTTTTATAGGAATTTTTGAAGAAATCCTCAAATTCCTTCCATCCATTTTTCCACACTTCCTTGCCGGATACCTTAAATACAGTATTGTTGCAGGTAATCACTGCCTTTGTGGAATTATAAATGTGCTTCTCCCCGGTCGCACACAGCAGACGGTTTGCACAAAGGGAAAGTATCTTCATTTCGCTCTCCGGGATTGCCTTTAAGTCCTGCTTGATGATCTCCATGGTAGGAATGATTGCGTGGTGGTCCGTCACTTTCTTGCTGTTCAAAATTCTTTTAATATCTGGATTGAACATGATATTCTGCTCAAATAACAGAGAATTGAAAATCGCTTCGATCACATTTTTTGCAGTACCTTCCATGTCATCGGAAAGATACTGGCTGTCTGTTCTTGGATAAGTCACTAACTTTTTCTCATAAAGGCTCTGCGTATATTCCAATGTCTGCTTGGCAGTAAAGCCAAACAGACGGTTTGCATCCCTCTGGAGTGTGGTAAGGTCATAGAGCTTCGGCGGTGCTACCCACTTTTCTTCCTTCACCACGGAAGTGACAAGAGCCTGTCCGTTTTCACAAGTTTCTGCAATTCTATCTGCTTCCGTTTTATCACTGATATGCTCGGATACCGCATCCAGACCATTTCCAATGATATGAGCCATATAATAGACTTCTTTCTTGAAATTTACGATTTTACTTTCACGATCCACAAGCATGGCAAGTGTCGGTGTCTGCACTCTGCCAACCTTTAATGCCTTACCGCCATATAATACCGTAAAAAGTCTTGTTCCATTGATACCCACAAGCCAGTCTGCTTCCTGCCTGCATAATGCTGAATGATACAAGTTATCATAGTCGCTGCCTGGGCGAAGATTATGGAAGCCGTCACGGATAGCACTTTCCTCCATGGAAGAAATCCATAACCGCTTCATCGGTTTTCTGCACCCTGCCATGTTGTAGGTCAGGCGAAAAATCAGCTCACCCTCCCTTCCGGCATCGGTTGCACACACAACAGCATCTACCCTGTCATCATGCATGAGCTTTTTCAAAATCTGATACTGTGCTTTTGTATCACTTTTCACTTCATGCTGCCATTCCTGCGGAATGATCGGAAGGCTCTCATAGCTCCATTTCTTCCATGCTTCCTCATAGCTTTCCGGCTGTGCCAGTTCTACCAGATGTCCCACGCACCATGATACCAGATAGTCATTGCCTTCCAAATATCCGTCCTTACGCTGTGTGGCACCAAGAACTGCCGCAATGCTCTGTGCCACACTCGGCTTCTCTGCAATTACAAGCTCCATCTCTATTCCTCCCCATTTTCTTCATCATTCTCGTTGTTGTTATCTTCATTGTCATTCTCGTCTGTGTCTACTGATTCTGTATCATCACCACCATTTATGAATGCTTCGTCGGAATCCTGCTCGGTTTCTTCCTCGTCATCATAATCGTAGTCCTCGTCAAGCTCGTCCTCATCTTCATCCTCATCAATGAAGTTTTCCTTTTTCTTCTTGGATTTCACAACATATACCACTCCGATCACAGCTACCGCAGCAATGCCCATTAAAATATATGTAAAGCCAGAACCATCTGCTTTTGCGGTATCCTCTTTCGGCTCACTTGTATCTTCCGTGCTATCTTCGGTACTGCCCTCAACACTTTCCGTTCCCTGTTTTTTCTCTCCTGTGGTATCTGCATTATTATTTGACAATGCACTGTCTTTGGTAGGAATTGCAGATTCCAATGCTGCTGAATTTTTCGGAAGTGTCTCGCTGTTATCCGTTGTGGTATTTAACAGGTCATTTTCACTGACTTCGGTAAGGAAATATACCTTTTCATCTTCCCCGTCACGATCAATCACCAGATAAAATACCTTTTCTGATGCAGTCTGGATTGTGTAAAATTCCTTGCCTTTTTCAGAAGTCTGGCTGTCACTGCTCTGGTCGGTATCCTTAGAAGTATCTCCCGTACTCGGGGACTGCTTGGCTGATGTTCCTGTACTGCTTGAAGTTGTTCCACTGCCTGTTTGGGAAACAGTATTTCCATTGCTGTCTGTCTTGGTATGGTCTGTAACCTGTGCGGTTGCAGAGCTAGGCTTGGTTGCTGACGCATCCACCGGGAGCTGCTGTGCCGGATCTTTTTCACTGCTGTCCTTATTCTCCGGATCGGTGTAATACGGATTGGCTGTTTTATAGATTTCAGAGGTATTTCCTGCATTATCCATGGCAGAAATCGTGAAATACTGATACCCTGCATCGAACTGTTGCAGACGGATATTCAAGGCTCCATTCGTATGCTCTGTAAACTCATAGCCATTGACATAGATTGCCTTGATACCGGAATCCGTATCATGTGCCTGAATACTCAATAGACCATCGCTGACTGCCGCATTTAAGGTAGGCTTGGTAAAATCAAAGCACTTGATATAGCGATTTTTCTCATAGGTCTTGCCCTTCTGGTCTGTGACCTGCACATAAATAGTGCTGTTTTCGGAAATCTCTATGTACATATCCTCGGTAATATCTGTCCAGCTTCCATTCTGCCCGACTTTCGCCTTTACTGTCTGAACGGTAAAATTACCGGAAACTATCGTATCTTCTACTTTGACTGTCACCTTAGTGGTATCGTTATGCCACCCAGAAGGTGTATTGATTGTGATTTTTACGCTCGGATTGATATAGGTACATTCCTTATAGTTCTTTGCACACACCTCACAATCTTCATCCACCGCATACTGGCTGCACTTTTCTTTGCAGGTGCATTTTGCGGCAGGCTGTGTCTCCTCAGTTGTGCCTTCTGTGGAATTTTCAGTTGTATTCTCTGTGGACTGCTCTGTGTGATTTTCTCCACTACCGGAACTGTCCTTGTTATCATTACCGGACGCTGTGCTTTCTGCACTGCTTTCTTCTGCCGCACTCTCTGTTTTCTGCTCTGCTGTATCCTCCGCATGAACCTCCACAGTATTTGCCCTGTTTGCAAAAAATGCCCCGACCGGCATACAAAAAAGTATTGCCGACAGTATCAGGGACATTAGTGCCTTAACGGATAACTTCTTCATTTTCATTGGTCGAATCCTCCTTTTCCTGTTCCCGTTTCTGTAATAAATTTCTGACTTCATCCTCACTGAGCTTATTAAGCATCTGCAATCGCTCGGATGAGATTTTATATTTTCGTATGATCTTCATGGCTTCGGCATCCTCCGCCATCTGTTTCTGTTCTGCAAGGTCTTTTTCCTTTGCATATTTTACTGTCTTATCGAAAGCAACAAGTCCCGGTACTCCAAACTGTTCATACATT
>ENA-UEQA01001016-UEQA01001016.1-human-gut-metagenome-genome-assembly--contig:-NODE-1016-length-14427-cov-11.343902_pt1 | contig 14427 bp, 10 predicted proteins | sample MGYA00242936_ERZ507937 | MGnify/ENA primary metagenome ERZ507937 (study PRJEB26167, sample SAMN06115468) | human gut metagenome | host: Homo sapiens | place: China:Chongqing | collected 2016-06-16... | reverse complement strand
ATTCCGAACAGAGAAGTTAAGCCTCGTCACGCCGATGGTACTGCGTAACAGTGGGAGAGTAGGTAGCCGCCGTTTTTAAAGAAGCCCTTCCGGTAGAAATACCTGGAGGGCTTTCTTGTTTTTGATACCTTAGGAAATGATTTCATTGCTTTCTTCAACGCTTCTTTAGAAGAAACAGGATTTAAATTAAGGGCGGATAAAAGCCAGTCTTTTCTCTTCTTCCGCAAATAAAATAGCAGTATTCACTAATGCCAGATGTGAATAGGCTTGTGGAAAGTTTCCTAATTGCTCTTTTGTGTCGAAATCAATATCTTCACTGAATAATCCCAGATGATTGGAATATTTCAATACTTCATCGAACAAACACCGTGCTTCTTCCTTCTTTCCGGTGACGAACAAGGCTCGTACAAGCCAGAATGTGCAAATAGTAAAGGCGGAAGTGGGTAAACCGAAATCATCTTCATTATTATAGCGATACATCAGCCCTTTGTGGAAGAGTGCATTCTTTACGGACTCTACTGTTTTATGGTAGCGAATGTCATCTGCTTCAATAAATCCATAAGGTTCCATTAACAATAAAGAAGAGTCCATAGCTTGATTGTCATAAGTCTGTGTGAAGCTCTGGAGCTTCTCGTTCCAGCCGTGCTGCATCACGTCTTTTCTGATTTTGTCTGCTTCCTGTTGCCAGCGTTCGCTGTAGTTATATTTATTCAGCATACCTGCGATTTTTGCTCCACGATCTAAAGCTACCCAGCACATTATTTTCGAAGATACAAAATGTTGTTTCTCTCCTCTGATTTCCCAGATGCCTTTATCAGGCTTTTGCCAGTTCTCTATTACAGTTGCCAGAATACTTTTCACCACTTCCCACATATCTTCTATTTCATCCAGAGTGCCGGGCATCAGTCGGTAATATTGATAAATTAAGTCCATCAGATACCCGAAGGAGTCATTTTGCTTTTGGTGGTAGGCATCATTGCCTATTCTCACAGGTACGGAGTTCTTGTAGCCGGACAGATGGTTAAGCATCACTTCTGTTAATTTACGCTCGCCGCGGATGCCATACATTATCTGGTAGTCGTGCTTGGCTACGAAAGTTGCCTGAATGAATTTCATAAAACGTTTGGCTGCACCGGTATGTCCTGTCTGAAACATCGTTTCAATGGCCATAGATGCATCTCGGAGCCAGCAAAAGCGATAATCCCAGTTTCGTACGTCACCAACCGACTCCGGTAAGCTGGTTGTTATTGCAGCAAGTACTGCCCCATTATAATATGACATAAGTTTCAGCACCAACAGGCTGCGTTCAATCACATCATTGTATAAGGTGTATTTTTTCCCCCGGTTTGTCCAGTTTAACCAGTATACAAGGGTACGGCAATATTCGATTTTCTCCCGTTCAATGTCGATCGGAATTACTTTCTCATTATAAGAGAGTAACAGGAATTCATCCTTCTCAAGTATTATCTCTTTTTTTCCGGCAATATCCTGCAATGGCAGGGAGGCATATAGATATTGTCTGTCTTTATTCTCGGAAGAACAATATGTTTCTATATACTGAGAGGTGATGTTGAGAATCACTTTGCCTCGTGCATAGTCAGGAGCCGGTTGATAATTCACTTTGAATCGGGGCTTCCCTTTCAGCCAATGTATATAGCGATATAATTCTGCCGGCAGATAGTGGCCTGTACCGTCCTTGGAACGATAGCAGGGCATATAATCGAGAACAACGAATTCTCCTTCTCTGGAGGAGAACTGTGTAGAAAGAATATTAGTATGAGGTACATAGCTTTGAGTAATCCGGTAATCATCGGATACCTCGAACCCGAAGCTTCCTCCTTTTTCGCGATCGAGCAGACTCGCGAAGATGGAAGGGGAGTCGAAATCGGGAAAGCATAACCATTCGATATTTCCTGTTTCGGAAATAAGGGCTGCCGTACGGCAGTTGCCTGTTATACCATAATTCAGAGTATTCATAACGGTTGTTTTATTTAGTTTTCAATAAATCCTTGAAGAAGTCGAGAGCGGAGGCAAGCCGTTTTTTCACCGTGCTGTTAGTATTGATACCGCTTCCCTTTTGTCTGCCTATAATGGCTTGCAGGAAAGGAAGTACATCGGTCTGAGACGGTAAATTGTAATTGGCTATTTCCGAAATACTGCCTACTTTGACAGTAACGGCATTTAAGGGCAAAGCCTGAAACATATCATCATCTGTCGTATCGTCTCCCATTGCTATCACAAAGTCGTAGCGCTTGTTGGATAACAACCGGTTTACTTCCGATCCTTTGTTGTAGTCTGGCGATTTGATTTCAATGACCTTGTTCCCCTGCAGGATTTGTAACTTTTGTCTGGTACAAATGGAAATTAGTGCATTGACCAGCTGTTGTGCTCTCAAAGTTCCCAACCAGGCATCACTTTCGCGGTAATGCCATGCCAGTGCCGTCTCTTTTACTTCCAGTCGCGAACGGGGAGTTTTGTCCACAAACATTTGCAGGATGGACTGAAGTCCGGTGCTCCATTCCAATTTCTTTATATTTTTGTGCCATACACCATTTTCCTTATAGAAAGCTCCATGTTCGGCTGCCATGCAGACAGGGAGCGAACCGAGCCATTTCTCTAATGTAAAATGATCCCGGCCACTATTGATGACAATATGGTTGGAGGGATCAGCAGTCATCTGCTGTAAAATAGAAATAAGTTCGGGAGTCGGTTTCGCATCCTCGGGGCGTGTCTTGAGCGCTGCCAGTGTTCCGTCGTAATCCAGTAAGATCAGGCGTTGTTTTGCCTGATTGTATTTCAGCTTGATTTGCGCAATGGTTGCTGCAGTGATACGTTTTTTCCGTAACGAATCGTTCTTCATACAAGTCATGTCCAGGCCATTTACAAAGTCGGCAGCCCATTTATTGACTGTTTGTACGGACAATATCTTCTGCATACGCTGCAAACGTAACTTTTGTTCCTCTGCCGGCATTTCCAGGGCCTGGCAGATAGCATTCTCTATTTGTCCCGAATCATTCGGGTTGATTTGAATAGCATCTGTCATCTCTACTGCGGCTCCTGCCATTTCACTGAGGATAAGTACACCAGTGTTATCGCATTTGGAAGCTACATATTCTTTGGCTACCAGATTCATGCCGTCGCGTAAGGGAGTTACCAGGGCAATATCGGCTACATAATACATGGCAGTAAGTTCTTCTAATGAAAAGCCATGATAGAAATAACAGACGGGAGTCCAGTTCATCGTGGAGTAGCGCCCGTTGACAGAACCTATTTCTTCATCTATCTTCGTTTTCAGCTCTGCATAACTTCCTACGTGATCGCGGGAAGGAACGATTACCATTGCCAATGTTACTTTTCCATGATACTCTGGATGATGTTCGAGAAAACTGGAAAAGCCATGCAGCCGGTGGAGGATTCCTTTGCTATAGTCCAGCCGGTCTACGGATAAGATTAATTTGTGGTTACCGAAAAGGGTCCGGTTGCGGTCGATGGCTTGCCGCACTACAGGATTTTGGGAGGCATTGTGATAGAGCTCATAGTTGATTCCCATGGGCAGAGCATCTACCCTTACTACTCGGTTACCAATTTGTATTTCGTCCAGTTTGAAGTCGATGTGCAGTACCCGCTCTACGGCACTGATAAAGTGACGCATATAGTCGTGGGTATGGAAAGCGATAAAGTCCGCTCCCAGCAATCCTTTCAGTATTTCGGCACGTTCCGGAAGGATACGGAAAAGTTCGTAAGAAGGAAAGGGGATGTGATGGAAATAGCCGATACAGAGTTCCGGATATACTTTTCTTAGCATACCGGGGAGTAACATCAGCTGATAATCTTGAATCCACACTTTGTCTCCGGGACGTATCAAGCGGCAAATCTCATCACAGAAAAGTTGATTGACTACTTGATAAGACTGCCAGAAACACTTCTTATATAAGGTATAAGCATAAAAGTAATGGCACATAGGCCAGATAGTACTGTTACTGTATCCTTCGTAGTAGTTTCTGATGTGTGCCTCTGATAAAAAGACCGGATGGAAATTCAGTTCCAGCAGTTTTTCGTTGATTTCCTGTTTGTCTTTTTCCTTATTAACGCATATTCCGGGCCATCCTATCCAATGCTTCTCATAAGATGTCTCAAGAGAATCTAATCCCGTTGTCACTCCGCCTTCACTGCGTGAAAAGACGAATGTGTCATTCGGGTTGGCAACCTTTACGGGTAATCTGTTTGATATAATATATAGTTTCATACCTGCTGAAGGGCAAAGTATATACCAATTAGCCTCTTTTATCCATTAAGCGTTTATTATCAGTGTGTTATCTTTTGATGACCAGTTTATTTCACCTTTTCAAAATGGGAATACTCTTTCGTTTTGAAAATCGATCCTTACATTTTGTTTGGAAAGCAGTAACCTTTTCAAAATAGGGATGCTTTTTCAAAATGGTAGGGTCTGATGGGAACCTATGAGCAGAATGAATTATTGTATTGCTCTATCAATCAGTTTATTGTTGTTTACTCCATTGTTTTGGCACGCATTTGGCATACTGTCTACCAAGAAATTTTAAAATAATCATTTAAACGAAAAAACATGGAAGTAACACTATCATTTATTTTTTGCCTGTTAAGCGGCTTTGCCTGCTTCTGGCTGTTTTGGAAATGTGTAGACTGGTTTGAAAAGATCTAAAAAGAAGGAGAAGGAATTATGTACACAGCATTATTTGTATTAGGTATTGCAATCTTCGGTTATTTGATGTATGTACTCATCAGACCCGAGAAGTTTTAAAGTTATACAGTTTAAGGTAAAAGTATGAATACAGAAATTTTAGGTGTGGTTGCGCAGATCGCTTTGATGGTGATTCTGGCTTATCCACTGGGAAAATATATTGCCAGGGTTTATAAAGGAGAGAAAACCTGGTCGGATTTTATGGTTCCTGTTGAAAGAATCATTTATAAAGTATGCGGAATTGATCCCAAGGAAGAAATGAACTGGAAACAGTTCCTGAAAGCATTACTGATTTTGAATGCTTTCTGGTTTTTCTGGGGAATGGTATTGTTGGTTTCGCAGGGATGGTTGCCTTTGAATCCAGACGGTAACGGGCCGCAGACACCGGATCAGGCTTTCAATACCTGTATCAGTTTTATGGTCAACTGTAATTTACAGCACTATAGCGGCGAAAGCGGATTGACTTATTTCACACAGCTGTTTGTCATTATGCTCTTCCAGTTTATTACCGCTGCAACCGGTATGGCTGCTATGGCCGGTATTATGAAAAGCATGGCTGCAAAGACAACAAAAACAATCGGTAACTTCTGGCATTTTCTGGTATTGAGTTGTACCCGTATCCTGCTGCCGCTTTCTTTGATTGTAGGTTTCATCCTGATTCTTCAGGGAACCCCGATGGGATTTGACGGAAAGATGCAGGTGACTACTCTTGAAGGACAGGAGCAGATGGTTTCTCAAGGACCTACGGCTGCAATTGTACCTATCAAACAATTAGGTACAAATGGTGGCGGTTACTTTGGCGTGAACTCTTCTCATCCGTTGGAAAACCCTACTTATCTTACCAATATGGTGGAATGCTGGTCTATCTTGATTATTCCGATGGCAATGGCATTGGCATTAGGGTTCTATACTCGCAGGAAGAAACTGGCTTATAGTATTTTCGGTGTGATGCTTTTCGCCTTTTTGGTGGGTGTCTGCATCAATGTCAGTCAGGAGATGGGCGGAAATCCCCGTATCGATGCATTGGGAATTGCGCAGGATAATGGCGCGATGGAAGGTAAAGAGGTTCGTTTGGGTGCCGGAGCTACAGCCCTCTGGAGTATTGTGACTACTGTTACTTCCAACGGTTCAGTGAATGGTATGCATGATTCTACTATGCCGTTGTCTGGTATGATGGAGATGCTGAATATGCAGATTAATACTTGGTTTGGTGGTGTCGGTGTAGGCTGGATGAACTATTATACATTTATTATTATCGCGGTATTTATTAGTGGTTTGATGGTAGGGCGTACACCGGAGTTTCTGGGCAAGAAAGTAGAAGCCCGTGAAATGAAGATAGCTACGATCGTAGCATTGTTGCATCCGTTCGTCATATTGGTGTTTACTGCTATCTCAAGTTATATATATACACATCATCCGGACTTTGTAGAAAGTGAGGGTGGATGGCTGAATAATCTCGGATTCCATGGCTTGAGTGAACAACTCTATGAGTATACGTCTTCTGCCGCTAACAATGGTTCAGGTTTTGAAGGACTGGGCGATAATACTTATTTCTGGAACTGGACATGTGGTATTGTGCTTATACTTAGTCGTTTCCTTCCTATAATCGGACAGGTTGCCATTGCCGGTCTGCTGGCTCAGAAGAAGTTTATTCCCGAGAGTGCCGGAACATTGAAGACTGATACGCTGACTTTCGGTATAATGACATTTGTCGTAATCTTTATTATTGCTGCTCTGTCATTCTTCCCGGTACATGCTTTAAGTACAATCGCCGAACATTTAAGTTTGTAATTCTGAATTAGAGAGATATGAAAAATATGAAATCAGCTTCTTTGTTTCAAAAGGAGCAAGTTATAGAAAGCTTGAAACAGTCATTCGTGAAGTTAAATCCACGTCTGATGATAAAGAACCCGATCATGTATACGGTCGAAGTGGCTACGGTGGTCATGTTGTTTGTGACACTTTACTCCATCATAACCCCTTCACAAGGTTCGTTTGCTTACAACATAGCTGTGTTTATCATTCTGTTTGTCACACTGTTGTTTGCCAATTTTGCCGAAGCCATTGCCGAAGCGCGGGGAAAGGCGCAAGCCGATAGTCTGCGTAAAACACGTGAGGAGACGCCTGCCAAAAAGGTAGAAGGCAATAAAATAGTGACTGTCAGTTCTTCGCAATTAAAGAAAGGAGACGTGTTTGTTTGTGAAGCCGGAGATGTGATTCCGTCCGATGGTGAAATAATCGAAGGACTGGCTTCTATCGATGAAAGTGCGATTACAGGGGAGTCTGCTCCGGTAATTCGGGAAGCAGGTGGTGATAAGAGTTCGGTGACAGGCGGTACGAAAGTATTGTCAGATCATATAAAAGTAATGGTGACCACTCAGCCGGGAGAAAGTTTTCTGGATAAAATGATTGCGCTGGTAGAAGGTGCGTCTCGTCAGAAAACTCCGAATGAGATAGCACTGACTATTCTGCTGGCCGGTTTTACACTTGTCTTTGTCATTGTGTGTGTGACGTTAAAACCGTTTGCCGATTACAGCAATACTGTCATTACCATTGCTTCACTTATTTCTTTGTTTGTATGCCTGATTCCGACAACAATCGGAGGACTTCTTTCTGCTATCGGTATTGCCGGTATGGACCGTGCACTACGTGCGAATGTGATAACAAAATCGGGCAAGGCAGTGGAAACTGCCGGCGATATTGATACCTTGTTGCTGGATAAGACCGGAACTATCACCATCGGTAATCGTAAAGCTACCCATTTTCACACTGCGCCGGGCATTGATCTGCACGCTTTTGTAGAAAACTGTCTGCTTTCCTCTCTGTCCGATGAAACTCCGGAAGGCAAATCAATCGTAGAACTGGGACGTGAATCGGGCATCCGTATGCGCAGCTTGAATACGACCGGTGCGCGGATGATTAAGTTTACAGCCGAAACCAAGTGTTCGGGCGTTGATCTGCCGGATGGAACTCAGATTCGTAAAGGAGCTTTTGATGCTATCCGTAAGATAGTGGAAAGTGCCGGAAATAAATTTCCGAAAGAGGTGGAAGAGGTGATTGCTGCTATTTCAAGCAATGGTGGTACGCCCTTGGTGGTATGTGTAAACCAGAAAGTGACGGGAGTGATTGAATTGCAGGATATCATCAAGCCGGGCATTCAGGAACGTTTCGAACGCTTGCGCAAGATGGGAGTGAAAACGGTTATGGTGACCGGCGATAATCCGCTGACTGCCAAATATATTGCAGAGAAGGCAGGTGTGGATGATTTTATTGCCGAAGCCAAGCCGGAAGATAAAATGGAATATATCAAGAAGGAGCAGCAGTCCGGTAAACTGGTGGCAATGATGGGGGATGGAACCAATGATGCTCCTGCTTTGGCTCAGGCAAATGTCGGAGTGGCAATGAATAGTGGTACACAGGCTGCGAAAGAGGCCGGTAATATGGTCGATCTGGATAATGATCCAACGAAACTGATTGAGATTGTGGAAATCGGTAAACAGTTGCTGATGACTCGTGGTACACTGACTACTTTCTCTATTGCCAACGATGTGGCTAAGTATTTTGCCATTGTTCCTGCTTTGTTTATGGTGGCTATTCCCGAATTGGCAGCACTGAATATTATGCAGTTGCATAGTCCTGAAAGTGCGATTCTTTCGGCAGTCATCTTCAATGCCATTATTATTCCGATTCTGATTCCATTGGCTTTGCGTGGCGTTCAGTACAAGCCGATAGGTGCAAGTGCCTTACTTCGCCGGAATCTGTTGATTTATGGGGTGGGCGGTGTGATTGCTCCTTTTATCGGAATCAAGTTGATCGATTTATTAGTAGGTTTATTCTTTTAATTAAAAAACAATAGCGATGAAAACTTTATTTAAATCACTAAAGATAACTCTCGTTTTCTGTGTCTTTTTTTCCGTGTTCTATATTCTTGTTTTGTGGTTGTTTGCACAGGTTGCAGGTCCTAATAAGGGAAATGCTGAAGTAGCCACACTGGATGGAAAAGTGGTAGGTGCGGCTAATGTAGGTCAGATGTTTACGAAAGACATTTATTTCTGGGGACGTCCTTCGTGTGCCGGAGACGGCTATGATGCCACCAGCTCTTCCGGTAGTAACAAAGGACCTACGAATCCTGAATATCTGGCTGAAGTCGAAGCACGTATCGACACTTTTCTGGTACATCACCCTTATCTGAGCCGTAAAGAAGTTCCGGCGGAGATGGTAACAGCAAGTGCTTCCGGTCTCGATCCGAATATTACTCCACAATGTGCGTACGTGCAGGTAAAGAGAGTGGCACAGGCGCGTGGACTGACGGAGAATCAGGTAAAGGAAATCGTTGATAAAAGTGTGGAGAAACCTTTTCTGGGACTTTTCGGAACGGAGAAGATTAATGTGCTGAAACTGAATATAGCACTGGAAGAGAATAAATAATCAAACAGTAGTGGGCAGCGTTCCTGTCCGAATCGTTTTAGTTATTTATTGCGGTTCAGATAAACAGGGCTGGGCAGGGCGCTGCTCTTTTTTAGAAACATAAAATAAAAAAGATAAATATGAAGACTTTTTTTAGTAAGAAGATTGTTTTGGGATCATTGGTTGCAGCAGTCGTATGCGCATTGAGTATAACAGAGGTAAAAGCACAGGAATTTACAGTGCAGGGCGATGTGGTCAGTTCCTATGTCTGGCGTGGTATGTATCAGGGGGGAGGTGCAGCTTTTCAGCCCACACTAGGTTTTGGGATCGGAAACTTTTCTGTTACCGCATGGGGATCTACTAATTTCAGTGGAGGCAACAAGGAACTGGATCTGACTCTTGCCTATAAGTTGGGTGAAGCAGGCCCTACGCTGACTGTTGCCGACCTGTGGTGGGAAGGTGAAGGAGCATACAAGTATTTTAATTTTAAAAGTCATGAAACGGGACATCATTTTGAAGCGGGATTATCTTATACGCTGCCCGTAGAGAAGTTTCCTTTGTCCGTGGCATGGTATACGATGTTTGCCGGAAAAGACAAGAAACTGAATGATAGCGGAGAACTAAAACAAAATTATTCATCCTATCTGGAACTTAATTATCCTTTCAGTGTGAAAAATGTCGATTTAAATGTAACTTGTGGCGCAGTGCCGTATAAGGCGGAGAGTATATACACGAATAGTGGTTTCGCCGTGACTAATATAGCATTAAAAGGAATGACAGAGATAAAAATTAATGATAAGTTTTCATTGCCGATATTTGCACAGGCTATATGGAATCCATGTGTTGAAGATGCTTTCTTGGTTTTTGGCGTAACTTTAAGGCCATAGATATAAACTCATGAATTTTTATTATACAGAGACCCGTGGTGATCGTGATGATTATTACGGGTTGAAATAGTTTATAAACAGGAATTAAATAAATGGATATGGATAGAGAACAGAGTGTACAACATTTTTTGGACCTGATCAAGAAGTCTCACCGAGGCAAATTCAAAGTATATATCGGCATGATAGCCGGTGTAGGTAAATCATATCGTATGCTTCAGGAGGCCCATGAATTACTGGACAACGGAGTGGATGTACAAATCGGCTATATTGAGACTCACGGACGTGCGGGAACGGAGGCACTGATGGAAGGATTGCCTGTTATCCCCCGACGTAAAATTTTCTATAAAGGAAAGGAGTTGGAGGAAATGGACGTGGATACAATAATCCGTATTCATCCTGAGATTGTGATTGTGGACGAACTGGCACATACCAATGTGGAAGGCAGTCTGAATGAGAAGCGTTGGCAGGATGTGATGACTCTGTTGGATGAGGGGATTAATGTGATTTCTGCTATCAATATCCAGCATATTGAAAGTGTGAATGAAGAAGTACAGGAGATCACGGGAATTGAAGTGAAAGAACGGGTCCCGGACAGCGTGCTTCAGGAAGCAGACGAGGTTGTGAATATCGACCTGACAGCGGAAGAGTTGATCTCACGTCTGAAAGCAGGAAAGATATACCGTCCGGAAAAGATTCAGACGGCATTGGATAATTTCTTCCGGACCGAGAATATTCTTCAATTGCGCGAACTGGCCCTGAAAGAAGTGGCGCTTCGGGTGGAGAAGAAAGTGGAGAACGAAGTGGTGATGGGTGTTGCAGTCGGCATCAGGCATGAGAAATTTATGGCTTGTATCAGTAGTCATGAGAAGACACCCAGAAGGATTATCAGGAAAGCGGCACGTCTGGCAACACGGTATAATACGACTTTTGTCGCTCTTTATGTGCAGACACCGAAAGAGAGTATGGACAGGATTGATTTGGCTAGTCAGCGTTATCTGTTGAATCATTTTAAACTGGTGGCAGAACTGGGAGGAGAGGTCGTTCAGGTACAGTCGAAGGATATTCTGGGGAGTATTGTCAAAGTTTGTCAGGAAAAACAGATATCGTCTGTCTGTATGGGAATTCCTAATCTGAGATTTCCTCGTGCTATCTGCTCTATACTTGGATATAGAAAGTTTTTAAATAATTTGTCACAAGCTAATGTAGATTTGATTATACTTGCATAATATTAACCGTATGAACGATATGAATATTAAAACCAAACTGATTCTCGGCATCGGGATGCTAGCGGGAATGATTATTTTATTGGTGACGCTTTCTGTTGTGAATCTTCAGTTGCTGACTGCCACAGAGCCCGACAGTCCTGCTGCTATGCCTGCCTTGGAGCGTGCTCTGTTGTGGATTTCCGTTACCGGCGGTATTTGTATATTGACCGGATTGACATTGCTGTATTGGTTGCCCCGAACAATCAGTAAACCCATCAAGGAACTGAAACAAGGGATTCTTGAAATAGCCAATCATAATTATGAAGAACGGCTGGATATGAGAAATAATCAGGAGTTTTGGGAAGTCGCCGAGAGTTTCAACCGTATGGCGGAACGTTTGGCCGAGTATCGGGCAAGTACGTTAGCGGATATTCTTTCTGCCAAGAAATTCATTGAGGCCATCGTGAACAGTATCGACGATCCGATAATTGGCTTGAATATGGACCGTGAGATTTTGTTTATTAATGATAAAGCATTGAATGTGCTCAATCTGAAAAGAGAAAATGTCATACGTAAATCGGCAGAAGAATTGTCTTTGAAGAATGATCTGCTCCGTCGGCTGATTCGTGAACTGGTGACACCAGGCGATCAGAAAGAGCCGCTAAAAATATATGCCGATGATAAAGAAAGCTATTTCAAGGCTTCCTATATCCCCATCATTAATACGGAAGCCGGAAAGGATGAACCCAGCAAATTAGGGGATGTTATTTTGCTGAAGAATATAACGGAATTCAAGGAACTGGATTCTGCCAAGACTACATTTATTTCGACCATTTCACACGAATTGAAAACTCCGATTGCGGCTATCATGATGAGTCTGCAACTATTGGAAGATAAACGTGTCGGTGCGCTGAATGATGAACAGGAACAGTTGTCCAAAAGCATCAAGGAAAATAGCGAACGCCTGTTGAGCATTACGGGTGAATTGCTGAATATGACTCAGGTAGAGGCAGGCAAGCTGCAATTAATGCCGAAGATAACGAAGCCCATTGAACTGATAGAATATGCGATTAAAGCTAATCAGGTACAAGCGGATAAGTTCAATATCCAGATAGAAGTAGAGTACCCGGAAGAGAAAATCGGCAAGCTCTTTGTCGATAGTGAAAAGATAGCTTGGGTATTGACTAATTTGCTCAGCAATGCGATTCGTTATTCTAAAGAAAACGGGCGTGTCGTGATTGGTGCCAGGCAGGAAGGAGATATGATCGACCTGTACGTTCAGGATTTCGGTAAAGGCATCGATCCCCGTTATCACAAGAGTATTTTCGACCGTTACTTCCGTGTTCCCGGCACCAAAGTTCAGGGAAGCGGACTCGGTTTGTCTATTTCGAGAGACTTTGTGGAAGCACATGGTGGTACACTGACGGTAGAAAGTGAATTGGGTAAAGGAAGTCGCTTTGTGATGCGGCTGAAGGCATAAAAAGAAGTGTTCGGAAAGAGTCCGGATTCTGTCGTTGCGATAAAGAAATGTGGCATTCGGTTTAATTTGAAATGAAACTTTGGGAATCAAGACATTGCAGCGTCTTTTAAAATCTTTATATTTGCAGGCTAATTGAAGGTAAAGTCAAATTTATACAATATAATAACTTAAAAGAACCAGAATCAGATGAAACAGGACATGATTGTTATCCTTGACTTGGGTAGTCACGAGAATACGGTATTGGCTCGCGCCATCCGTGCATTAGGAGTTTATAGTGAGATTTATCCTCACGATATCACAATGGAAGAACTGAAAGCATTGCCCAACGTAAAGGGTATTATTATCAATGGTGGACCTAACAATGTGATTGACGGCGTTGCTATTGACGTAGATCCGGCGATTTATACAATGGGTATCCCTGTCATGGCTGCCGGTCACGATAAAGCAACCTGTGCAGTGAAGCTTCCGGCATTTACAGATGATATCGAGGCTATTAAAGCTGCTGTAAAGTCTTTCGTATTCGATACTTGTCAAGCTGAAGCTAATTGGAACATGGCAAACTTTGTCAATGATCAGATCGAACTGGTTAAGCGTCAGGTAGGCGATAAGAAAGTATTGCTGGCATTGTCGGGTGGAGTTGACAGTTCTGTGGTAGCTGCTTTGCTTCTGAAAGCGATCGGTGACAATTTGGTATGTGTGCACGTTAATCATGGTTTGATGCGTAAAGGTGAGTCTGAAGACGTTGTCGAGGTGTTCAGTAACCAGTTAAAAGCCAATCTTATTTATGTAGATGTAACAGATCGTTTCCTGGATAAATTGGCAGGCGTGGAAGATCCCGAACAGAAACGTAAGATTATCGGTGGAGAGTTTATTCGTGTGTTCGAAGAGGAGGCACGTAAACTGGACGGTATCGATTTCTTGGGTCAGGGTACTATTTATCCGGATATTGTGGAGAGTGGAACGAAGACTGCTAAAATGGTGAAATCTCATCATAATGTAGGCGGTCTGCCCGAAGATCTTCAATTCCAGCTTGTAGAACCTTTGCGCCAGTTGTTTAAGGATGAAGTTCGTGCTTGTGGTCTGGAGTTGGGCTTGCCTTATGAGATGGTTTACCGTCAGCCTTTCCCCGGTCCCGGTTTAGGTGTACGTTGTCTGGGAGCAATTACACGTGATCGTTTAGAAGCAGTACGTGAATCTGACGCAATTTTACGTGAGGAATTCCAGATTGCCGGATTGGATAAAAAAGTATGGCAATACTTTACTGTAGTACCCGATTTTAAATCTGTTGGTGTACGTGATAATGCCCGTTCTTTCGACTGGCCGGTAATTATTCGTGCCGTCAATACGGTGGATGCCATGACAGCTACTATTGAACCGGTAGACTGGCCTATTCTGATGAAAATCACAGACCGCATTCTGAAAGAAGTGAAGAATGTGAATCGTGTTTGCTATGATATGTCACCGAAGCCTAATGCGACTATCGAATGGGAATAAAAGTGTAAAATAGAATTGCCCCCGGAAGCTTTATGGATAGCTTTCGGGGGCTTATTCGTTAATTAGCGTCACCTATAGCGTCACCTGCTACCAATTGATGTAAAAAAGAAAAAGGCACCCAGAAGTGGAAGCCTCCCAAATGCCTTATTCTTATCAAGTAGCGGGACCCGGGATTGAACCGGGGACCTCATGATTATGAATCATGCGCTCTAACCAGCTGAGCTATCCCGCCAT
>ENA-UEQA01001006-UEQA01001006.1-human-gut-metagenome-genome-assembly--contig:-NODE-1006-length-14510-cov-7.404074_pt1 | contig 14510 bp, 10 predicted proteins | sample MGYA00242936_ERZ507937 | MGnify/ENA primary metagenome ERZ507937 (study PRJEB26167, sample SAMN06115468) | human gut metagenome | host: Homo sapiens | place: China:Chongqing | collected 2016-06-16... | reverse complement strand
GCCTGCGCTGTTATGTTGTGATCGAATTGAAAACCGGTGAATTCAAACCAGAGTATGCCGGACAGCTCAATTTCTATCTTTCTGCGGTAGATGGATTACTGAAAAAAGAGCAGGATCACCCTTCCATCGGCCTTCTTCTCTGCAAAAGCAAGAACGATCTGGTTGCAGAGTACTCCCTTAAAGATATGAGCAAACCCATCGGAGTCAGCGCATACCGTATCACAAGCTGCCTGCCGGAAGAGTTTGAAAAGCAGCTGCCTTCTGTTGAGGATCTTCAAAAGCGGATTTTGTAAGGCAGATTTTTCCCCGTTCCCGTGTTACAATGGGGATACTATTTTTGCGGAAAGGAGGGCCTGCCATGCCCGCTGAACATCACACCACCCTGACCCCGGACACGCCGGTGCGCTACCTCAAGGGCGTGGGGCCCAAGACCGCCGAGCGGTTCGAGAAGCTGGGCATCGTGACACTGGCCGATCTGCTCTGCCACTATCCCCGGCGTTACATCGATTTTTCCCGTCCCTACTCCATTGCCGAGGCTCCGCCAGACACCGAGCGCGTGGTGAAGGCCGAGGTGTTCGCCAAACCTGCCGGGCGCATCCTGCCGGGCGGGCGGCGGATGGAGCGCATCACCGCCGGGGACGATGTTTCCAGCCTGGAGATCACCTGGTTCAACAATCCCTATGCCACCCAGAAGCTGGAGCTGGGGCAGGAATACTATTTTGAGGGCATCGTGACCGGCGGGATGCTTCGCCGTCAGATGGTCAACCCGCAGGTACGCACGGCGGCACAGATCACCGCCGCTCCCTTCGAGGCCGTCTACCCCCAGACCGAGGGGCTTTCCAGCACCGTGATTGCAAAATGCATCCGGCAGCTGCTCCCCCATGCGGAACTCCTGCCCGACCCGCTGCCAGAGGAGATGCTGAAAAAATACCGCCTGCTCTCCAAGGCCGATGCCGTACGGGCCATCCACTGCCCTGCCACAGAGGAGGAGGCTTTTGCAGCCCGGCGGCGGCTCATCTACGAGGAGCTGCTGGTGCTCCAGTTGGGCATTGGACGAATGAAGAACCGGGGCAGCGCCTCCACCGGTGCACCCATGCAGCGGCTCGACCCGGCCCCCTTCTGGGCATCACTCCCCTTCTCCCCCACCGGTGCCCAGCGCCGGGCCGTAGACGAAATTCTGACCGATCTGTCCGGCAGCACCTCCATGAACCGCCTTTTGCAGGGCGATGTGGGCAGCGGCAAAACGCTGGTTGCCGCCGCCGCCATCTGGGCCTGCATCCGCAGCGGATATCAGGCGGCGCTGCTGGCCCCCACCGAGATCCTTGCCGCCCAGCACGCGGAGAATCTGAACCGGATGCTGGCCCCCTTCGGGATGCGTGTGGCCCTGCTGACCGGCGGTATGAAGGCCGCCGCCCGCCGCACCACGCTGGCTGCTATCCGCAGTGACGAGGCCGACCTTGTGGTGGGCACCCACGCCATCCTGAGCGAGGGCGTGGAGTTTGCCCGGCTGGGTCTGGCTGTGGTGGACGAGCAGCATCGCTTCGGCGTGCGCCAGCGCGGAATGCTGGCCGAAAAGGCCGCGAACCCCCATCTGCTGGTGATGAGTGCCACGCCCATTCCACGCACACTGGGCCTGCTGATCTATGGTGATCTGGACATTTCCATCCTCGACGAGCTGCCCCCGGGCCGCAAGCCCGTCAAGACCCGGTGCATCACCGGAAAAAAGCGGCGGGATCTCTACGGTTTTCTTGACCGGGAGATCGGAGCCGGACGGCAGGTATATATCGTCTGTCCCGCCATCGAGGACACGCCGGACGGCGGGCTGAACGCCGTGAAGAGTTACTACGAGGACATTGCCAAGGCCCTTCTCCCCGACCGCCGGGTCGGCCTGATGCACGGTAAGCTCAAGCCAAAGGAAAAAGCCGCCGTAATGGACGATTTCAAAGCCGGCCGGCTGGATGCCCTGGTATCCACCACCGTCATCGAGGTGGGCGTGGATGTACCCAACGCCACCGTCATGGTCATCGAGAATGCCGAGCGCTACGGCCTGAGCGCCCTGCACCAGCTGCGGGGCCGCGTGGGCCGGGGTGCCGCCGAGAGCTGGTGCTTCCTTGTCAGCGACAACACCGCCGAGAGCGTCCAGAAGCGGCTCAAGTTCCTCTGCTCCACCTCGGACGGCTTCGCCGTGGCGCAGTTCGACCTTGAGACCCGTGGCCCCGGCGACTTTTTCGGCAGCCGCCAGCACGGCCTGCCCACCCTGCAGATCGCCGACCTGATGAACGACACCCGCACCCTTCACGCCGCCCAGGCCGAGGCCGCCGCTCTGCTGGCCGCAGACCCCCTGCTGGAAGCGCCGGAGCACAGCCTGCTCGCCGCGCAGGTCGAACAGATGTTCACAAAGGCCGGAGCCATGAATTGAAACAGCAAAAAAAAACGGTTTCCATGTATTTTAAATGAGAAAAGCTCCTGCAAAAGCAGGAGCCTTTCTCATGATTACGATTCTGTCATCGGTTCAGGCTTTGCGCCGCCTTGGCGATCACAGCCAGCAGATCGACCAGATGTTCCACGTCCATCTGACCGCTGTTGTTGGCAAAGGCATAGAAGCAGCCCTGCACGCAGAAGGAAAGCAGGATGCCCCGGTCGGGGTCCGCTGCAAAGGTGGGGTCTTTGGCCGCCAGACGGTCTCGCAGACCCTTTTCAATGCAGTTGGCAAAGATCCCCTGCCTTGCCCCGGAGAAAAGGATATTCACCGCCTCCTGGTTCTGAACAAAGGCATGGAACAGTTCACGGGTCAGCTGCTCTGTGTGTGCAGCGGTAAGCCCCACATTGGGCACACTGTCCAGAATGACATGGATGAGCTTGTTCTCCAACCGGCTGGACAGCTCATAGATATCCTCATAGTGGGCATAAAAGGTGGATTTGTTCACCTTGGCCAGTGTGCACAGGTCTTTGATCCTGATCTTCTCCAGCGGCTGGCGGGCACGCAGCTCCATGAATGCCTTTTCGATGGCGCGGTCAGTCTTTTCAATGCGGATGTCCAAAATAATCCACCACTTTCATTGTTTCGTTGGATATCCAACGCTTTTCGTTTTTCGGGGATAGACAGTTTGTTCGAGTTTTCTTACAATATCAATAGAGAATCCCTTTCTCTCTCAATGCGGCTTCGATCCTCTGGAATGTTTCTTCATCCGGGCAGCGAAGGGTGTGCAGGTGCACGCCGCCGGTCATCCGGCTGAGCAGGCACTCCGGGGTATTGGCTGCCTGGGTGATAAAGGTGTCCACATCGTATCGGCTGGCGAGGTTCAGGTTGCCCCGCAGCTCGCCGTAAAGCGGGTTTTCCACCGCCACATCGACCACCACGCCTCCCTGATCCACCACCGTGTAAAGCTCGGTGCGCATCTCATCGGCGGTCCTGTGCACACAGGCCAGGATGCCGGTGTAGCCGCCGGGGGTCGGGTGGAACTGATACCCGCGCGGGGTGGCCTCGATTTCGGCCCCGCCTGCCCGCAGAAGGGCCACGTCCCCCACCACGATCTGGCGGCTGACCCCCAGCTTTGCGGCCAGTGCACTGGCACTGATGGGTGCGCTGGCCCCATGGAGCTGCTCCAAAATCTTTTCCCGGCGCTGTGCTGCGTTCATTGTTGTTCCCCCTGTCAGCATTTTTTCCTTATTATAATAGTGCATGACAGGTGTCCTGTCAATCCAGACGCAGGACAGTGGCGTAATTGGAGGGCAGCTGGACCTTCATCCGGCCAGATGCAAGGCTGACCATCACATTCTCAGCGCCCACGGTATCGGCCAGCAGGTCTGTTGCAGCGTTGGCTTCCACCGGCAGCTGGAATTCCATCTCAGCCGGGCTGTCACCGTTGTTGAATACGGCCACGAGAGCTTTTCCATCCAGCACCCGGGCAAAGGCATAGCACTGGGTGGTCAGCTGGAGCTCCTTCACCTCGCCCCAGCTCAGGGCCGGGTATTCGGCCTTCAGCCTGCCCAATGCGGCGTACACACTGGTGACGGGGTTGGTGGTCAGGTCATCCCGGAATTTGTCCAGCTCCAGGCAGGGGCGCAGGGGCCAGTCACTGCCCCACTCCTTTTTGCCCTCGATGCCAAATTCGGAGCCGTAATAGATGGACGGAATGCCCCAAAGCGTGTATACTAGAATTGCAATGTGCCGGATGTGCGCCTTGTTCCGCAGTTTATTGGGCAGGCGCTCCACATCGTGGTTGTCGGAGAAGGTATAAAGCCGGGTGTCGTGGCAGAGCCCCTGCAGACGGCGCATGGTGTGTGCGATCTCAAAATAGTTGTGGTCGTTGTGGCCGCTCCACAGGCCCTTGTGCAGCTCATAGTTGGTAACAGAGTGGAGCATTTCAGGGTTGGCCCAGCGGCTGTAATCGCCGTGGATGACCTCGCCCATCAGCCAGAACTCAGGCTTGACCTCGTTGGCAAGGCGGCGCAGGCCCTTCATAAAGTCGAAGTCCAGCACATCCGCTGCATCCAGCCGGATGCCGTCAATGTCGAATGCATCGACCCAGAAGCGGATGGTATCATAATGGTAGTTCTGCACCTCGGGGTTGCGCTGGTTCAGCTTGACCAGCAGGTTGAAGCCGCCCCAGTTGCCGTAAGAAAAACCGTCGTTGTACTCGTTGTTGCCCCAGAAGTTCACATCGCAGAACCAGTCCTTATAGCGGGCGTTCTCGCGGTTGGCCTGCAGGTCTTTGAAGGCAAAGAAGTCCCGGCCCACATGGTTGAACACACCGTCCACAATGACCTTCTGGCCCCGGGCATGGCAGTTGGCCACGAACTCCCTGAACTCCTCGTTGGTGCCCAGGCGGCGGTCCACCCGGCGGTAATCGATGGTATCATAGCCGTGGGAGCCGCTCTCGAACAGCGGGCCGATATAAATGGCCGTGCAGCCCAGATCTTTGGAGGCGTGCTCGGCCCAGGCGTTCAGCTTTGCGAACGCGCCCGGTGTGGGCTGGCCGTCGTTTTCGTGCGCACAGCCGCACAGGCCCAGCGGATAAATGTGATAAAAAACTGCGGTATCATACCATGCCATAGTTACTCTCTCCCATATCATTTCTTCTGCCGCCCAGCAGCGGCAGGCTCAGTATACCACAAACTCCGCCAATTGTGTGGATGTTTGATAAATTTTCTGCATAGTCTCTGTTAAAATCAGCAAGTGTGACGATTTTGATTAAAAATTATTGGTAAATATGACCGGGTGTATCCCGTTGAGAAAAGGAGAAATCTGCATGAATTTTCCCACCATCGACCGCTCGTTCTTTGCGGGCGAATGCTTTGATGCCTACCGTGTGCTGGGCGCGCACCCCTGCCGGGATGACTTTGGGCAGGAGGGCTGGCGGTTTGCCGTGTGGGCCCCGGGGGCTGTGGCTGTGGAAATCTGCGGTGGCTTTGACGGCTGGGGGCCGGGCGTTCCCATGCAGAAGGCCGACACCGGCGTGTGGAGCGGCTTTGTGCCCGGCCTTGCCGAGGGAGAGCTGTACAAATACCGCATCCACGGCAAGGATGGCAGCACCGTGATGCGGGCTGACCCCTACGCCTTTTCCACCGAGCTGCGGCCCGGCACGGCCAGCAGACTGGCCCGGATGGACTTTGCCTTTGACGATTCCAGCTGGATGGAGCGTCGGGACAAGTGCCGCAACCTGCCCCTGAACATCTATGAGCTCCATGCAGGCAGCTGGAAGCACAAGCCCAACGCCACCCGCGAGGACGGCTCGGACGGCTGGTACAATTACCGGGAGCTGGCCCGGGAGCTGATCCCCTGGCTGCTGGATCACCGCTTCACCCATGTGGAGCTGCTGCCGCTGGCAGAGCATCCCTTTGACGGCAGCTGGGGCTACCAGACCACCGGTTACTTCTCTGTCACCAGCCGCTACGGCGACCCCGCCGACTTTGCGGCCTTTGTCAACGCCTGCCACCGGATGGGCATTGGTGTCATCATGGACTTTGTGCCCGTCCACTTTGCCGCCAACGGCGACGCGCTCGCCAACTTTGACGGCACCCACCTCTACGAGTACGACAGCGATGTGGGCCACAGCGAGTGGGGCACCTGCAACTTCAACTACTACCGCCGGGAGGTGTGCAGCTTCCTGAACAGCGCCGCTGCCCTCTGGATGGATGTCTACCACTGCGACGGCATCCGGATGGATGCCATCTCCCGTGCCCTTTATTGGCAGGGCGACCCCAACCGCGGCGTGAACGAGGGCGCTGTTACCTTCCTGCGGAACCTGAACCACGGCCTGAACGAGCGCTGGCCCACCGGCATCTACACCGCCGAGGACTCCACCAACTTCCTCAAGGTCACCGCCCCCACCCGCTACGACGGCATCGGTTTCGATTACAAGTGGGACATGGGCTGGATGCACGACACGCTGGATTATTTTGCCACGCCCTTTGGTGAGCGGCCCGATGCCTACCACAAGCTGACCTTCAGTATGCAGTATTTCTATAATGAGCTGTATCTGCTGGCACTCAGCCACGACGAGGTGGTGCACGGCAAAAAGACCATCATTGATAAGCTGTGGGGCACTTACGAGGAAAAATGCGCCCAGCTGCGCACCCTTTACTTCTACATGTACACCCACCCGGGCAAAAAGCTGAACTTTATGGGCAATGAGCTGGGGCATTTCCGGGAGTGGGATGAGAAAAAGGAGCTGGACTGGGGCCTGATGAAGTATCCCTTCCACGACAGCTTCCAGAAATATTTTGCCGAGCTGGGCCGCCTGTATGCCACCGAACCCGCCCTCTACGATGGCGAATACAACCCGAACTGCTTTGAGTGGATCGCCTGCGAGAGCCGGGACGAGGGCGTGTACGCCTGGCTGCGGAAGGGCGCGGGCCAGACCATCCTCTGTGTGATGAACACCCAGAATACCGCCCACAAAAAGTTCCCGCTCTACTTCCAGTACCCCTGCGCCGCCGATGAGCTGCTGAACAGCGAGGCTGCCTGCTGGAACGGTGCGGACCGCAGCCGCACCAGACACCTGCACACCACCGATGGCGGCGTGTACGGCCGGGACTACACCCTGAGCGTGGATCTGCCCGCCATGGGCAGCCGGATGTACCGCATCACGCCGGAGGCTCCCCACCCGGAAGCCGCACAGGCCTCTGCCCGTAAGGCCGCCGCCCAGAAGCGCAAGGCCACCATCGCGGCAAAGCAGAATTCCAAAAAGTAATATTGCATTCAAAATATCCCGTCTGCTGAAATGCAGGCGGGATATTTTATCTTCCGGGGGGCTGCCCCCTTGCCTGCGCCGCCCGGAACCATTATACTGTAAGCTGTAATATTGTGGTTCAAAACCGAGGAGCATGTACAATGTCAACGATACTTTCTGAAAAGAAGACCCTTTCGCCCTGGGCAAAGGGCGGCATCGGGCTGGGTGCCGGAGCACTCCTGCTGGTGCTGGTGGGCCTGCTGTTCCCCACTGCAGCGGCGTTCTTCCCGCTGGTGAGCCTGTGGTGCAGCTGTGTGCTGTTCTACGGCGCGCTGTGGGTGCTGCACACTGCCGGTGTGGAGCTGGACTTCTTCCACCGCGCAGCCATTATCGCCTTCTGGGCCGGAGCTGTGCTCTACTTCTATTGGGCGCTGGGTCGGCGGCAGTTCATTTACGCCTGGGATTATGTGAACTACATTCAGAAGCAGTTCAATACCGAAGCGGCTTTTGCGCTGGGTCCGGTGGCCGGTTTTAAGTACATCATAAGCACATTTTCTGAAGATTACACCAATTTCATCACCTTGTTCACTGAGTTCCCGTTCTGCCTCACCGCAAAAACGGGTGACAGCTACGCTTTTGCGCAAGTATTCTGTGTGCTCCCCAGCCTTATGCTGATGCTGGCTGGTCTCACGATCAAAATCGGGCAGATTCTGGAGGTCAAGAATAAGTTCTGGTATTTTATCATCGGCTTTTCCTGGGTGCTGACCTATCCGTTCCTGCGAATGAGCGCTATGCTGGCACAGCCGGACTGGTTCGGTCTGATCTTCGCTTTTGCCATTCTGCTCCTCACATTGGACTACCGTTTTGAAAAGCTGGAGCCGGGGCGGTTCGTGCTCATCTTCCTGGCAACGGCCGCGATTATCCTGAGCCGCCGCTGGTACTTATATTTTGTGGTGGGCTATTACTTTTCCTATGCGCTTCTGCTCTTTGTAAGCAGTGCAAAGCTCGCAAAACAAGGCCAAAAGGCTCTTGCCCTGCGCCGAGTACGCAACCTCATCCTGTTTGGTGTCTGCGCCATGGCAGCAATGGTGGTTCTGCTCTGGCCCATGGTCAGCAAGATCCTGGCTTTCAACTACTCCGACCGCTATTCGTACTATAATGTCGGCGGCATTGCAGTAGAGCTCTATTATCATGCCATGCGCACCGGCCTGCTGAACCTTATTTTGATCCTGTTTGGTTTGTGGCTCTGCGTCAAGCGGAAAAAGCCCAGCCTGCCTGTGTTGGCGCTGTGTGAGCTGATGCTCAGTATGCTCTTGTTTACCCGAGTGCAGAATTCCGGCTCCCATCAGATGCTGCTGTACGTGCCCGCCTATGTCATTCTGTTTCTCTGCGGTGCGGCGGGTCTGGCAGAGAGTATCGAGCATTTCAAAATACCAAAGCTTTGTTTCTGGGTCTTTACACTGTTGTTCGCCGTGTCGGTGCGGTGCTCCCCGCTCACTGTCATGGCCTTGCCAGAGTTCGTTATCCATGCGTTCCACCCGGCAGACCTTGCTGAGTATCAGCGGCTGGACGAGCTGACCTATGACCGCAAGGACAAACCGCAGATCCAGGCCATGGCACAATGGCTGGTTGTGGGGGAGGGCGAGGGTGCCTATATGATCCCGGATGACATGCTCTACAATCCCGGCCACCTGCGGAACTGTGACCTGCCCAACCATGCACTGGACGGCAAGTTGCCGGACAGCTTCTCGGTGCCGGGCACCCACTCTTTCCCCACCGGCTTCTTCGACGCAAAGTATGTCATCACCGCTGACCCGTTCCCCCTCTCGCTGGCACCAGACACGGAACTGGGCCACCGGTTCAACGCCGTTTTTCTTCAGCTGAGAGAGACTACCCACCAGCAAGTTGCGACCTTCGATATGGGCAACGGCACGGTGTTCACGATCTGGGAACGCACCACTCCCGTGACACGTGAGGAAGTGGAGACCTATCTCCATGAATTTGATGCTGAAAACGCCAAATACCCAGAAATGTTTTCCTCTGTTGTGGAAAACTGGCTGGCTGTTCATGGTTTATAAAAGGAGAGTAAAACGATATGTCCAACAACGCAAAAAATCTGCCGGAAGTAAAATTAGGCCAGTACAAGGGGCTGGCTGTCACCCGTCATGTGCGGCCGCTTTCCGAAAAGACCATTGACCAGGAGATGGTCCACCAGACCCGGATGCGCTCCGTCTACCACAACTCCACCGCCCCCGCCAAGCGCGGCAGCCGGGTCCTGCTGGATTTTGTCGGCTTCATGGACGGGGAGGAGATCCCCGACAGCCGGATGGAAAAGGTGATGGTGGTTCTGGGGGACGGCAAGCTGATGCCTGCCGCCGAGGATGCCATCTACGGCCACACCGCTGGCGAGACCTTCCGCTTTGATTTCACTTACCCGGAGCAGTTCCGGGTGGAGGAACTCTCCGGCAAGACCGCGCAGTTTGAGATCAAGCTGCACTCCGTGGCCGAAAAGACCACCCCGGAGCTGAACGAGGAATTTGCCCGGGCACAGGGCTATGCAGACCTTGCCGCCATGCGCGAGGCCGTGCGGGCCAAAAAGCGGAAGATCCACGAAGATGCCGCCGACCGCGCCGCCGGGCAGGAGCTGCTGGCAAAGGCCGGTGCCAACCTGACCGTGGACCTGCCCGAGGCCATGCTGGACCGCACCGCCGACAATGAGATGCGGATGCTGGAGCAGCGGCTCTCCCGCAGCAACATCACCCTGGAAAAGCACTGCAAGAACAGCCACACCACCGCTGCCGCCCTGCGGGCAGGCTACCGTGATGCTGCCGAGCGGAATCTGCGCTCCATGCTGGCCTCCCGCTCCATTGCTGAAGCCGAGAACATCACCGTGAGCACGCTGGAGGTCAACAACGAGTACCGCCGCCTGTCCCAGCTGCAGGACACCCCGGAGGCCGATATCCGCCGGGCGCTGAGCCCGGACACCCTTGCCGCCGCACTGGTTGCACAGAAAGTCCAGCGCTTCCTGCTGGACAACGCCGACATCACCACGGTGATGGACCCTGAAAAGGAGTGATCCTATGAGTATCTTTACGCGCTACGCCATGGATGCGCTGATGAAGACCACCCACCCCGAGGTGAACCGCAAGCAGTGCTGGAACCTGCACCCCCACCGCACCCCCTGCACAGCCTGCAAGGATATCTGCCCCTATGGTGATGAGATCTTCACCCGCCCCAACCTCGTCAAGGACTGGGATCCCTGCACCGACTGCGGCCTGTGCGTCTCGGCCTGCCGGTCAGGCTGCATTGCCCCCTCGCCGGAGCAGGTGCAGCGGGATATCTCCCCTGCCGACAGCGATGGCGACACCATCTGGATCGGCTGCGAGAAATCCACCCGCAAGAACACCGTGGTGCGCACCTGCGTCTCGGCCTATTCGTGGGAAGCGCTGGCCTACCTTGCCCTGAACAAGAAGATCGTCCTCGACCTGACCCCCTGCGGCGAGTGCGAGAACGATGTCTGCGCCGAGCATCTGCGTGCCGTTCTGACCCGGCTGGTGGAGTTCTTCGGCCAGCCCCTGTTCGAGGCCCGATTCACGCTGGCATACGAGCTGGACGATGCCCCCTTCCACGTCAAGGAGTATTCCCGCCGTGAGATGATGGAGCAGGTGACCTCCGGCTCCAAAAAGGGCACCAAGCAGCTGCTGCGGATGCTGCCCGGCCTGCGCAGCGAGGACGAGAGCAGCCAGGATTTCCGGCTGCTGCTCCACCAGTACACCAAGCAGCTCAAGGCGGTGTCCGAAACGCCCCTGCGCTATGGCTACCACCTGCCCAACTTCACCCAGAAGTGCTTTGCCTGCGGCCGGTGTGAAAAGAGCTGCCGCAGCGGTGCCATCAAGTTTGAGGACCTGCCCGACGGCCAGACCCGCGCGGTGATCACGCCGTGGAAGTGCAGCGAGTGCGGAGTCTGCGTTGCCGCCTGCTCCAACGGCGGTCTGGACGGCCTGAAGCTGCGCCAGCTCACCAGCCTTGGCCCTGTCAGTGTCTATAAGTGCACCAAGACCCTCTGCAAGGAATGCGGCAAGCCCATTGCGCCCAACTGTGCGGACGGCATCTGTTCGGTCTGCCGCATCAAGCTGCGCACCAAAAAACGGCAGGAGGAGGCTGTGGCTCGTGCCAAGGAGCGTCAGGCCGAGCGCGAGGCCAAAAAGGCTGCAGAAGCAGCTGCAAAGGAGCTGGCTGCCGAGATGCAGCCCTCTCAGCCAGCGCAAAGCGCCGCTGCCCCTGAAGCAGGAGCCGCTCCCGCCCCGACCGAAAGCACCTGCTGATCGCTGGACCTCTCCGGGGCTTCGCATGGACGGAGAGGTTTTTATTGACGCAGCTCCAAAAAAATGCTATAATTCTTCTTAACCACCCAGCTGTGGTCGGGAGGACAAGTTACAAAGGCGTAACGGATGTGTTTCCGTTACGCTTTTTTGCTTCCCGCTGCCGGGAAACAGCGGGCCTGTCAGCTTTGGGCGGCAACCAGACTTCAACACGAAGAAAAGAGGGAATTTCATTATGAAACAGTCTATTTCTCGTCGTCAGTTCCTCAAGGCAAGCGGCCTGGCAGCCGCAGGTGCCTGCGCCGCCGGTCTGCTGTCCAGCTGCGGCGGAAAGAGCGGCGGCAGCTCCTCCGGTTCTGCTTCCGGTGCGGATACCAGCAAGTACACCGTGCTTTATTCCAGCCAGCCTGCGACCCTGAACTATCTGACCACCGCCACCGACCTGGAAATGGTCGTGGGTGCAAACTGCGTGGACACCCTGGTAGAGTACGACAACAAGGGCGTGATGCGCGAGGGCCTGGCCACCAAGTGGGAGTGGGATGCCGACACCCTGACCTGGACCTTCACCCTGCGTGAGGAGAACTGGGTGGACAACAACGGCGAAGTCGTTGCCCCCGTGACCGCACAGGACTTTGTGGATGCCCTGCAGTATGTGCTGACCCCGGATTACGCTTCCTCCAACGTGGGCCTGGTCACCGCCTACATTGCCGGTGCGAATGATTACTACAACTATCACGTCTACCTGACCAATGCTGAAAACGGCACTGTGGACGATGACGGCACCACCTATGTCACCGATGGCAGCGGCAACGTGACCGTGACCGCAGCAGACGGCACCGCTTCCACCTACGCCCCCGTGGACTTTGATTCCGTGGGCGTGACCGCTGTGGATGACCACACCCTGACCTACACCCTGACTTACGATTTCCCCGGCTTCCTGAGCCTGCTGTGCTACCTGCCCTATGAGCCCGCCTACGGCCCCCTGCTGAGCGAGATGGGCGACCAGTATGCCACCAGCGCCGAGACCCTGTACAGCTGCGGTGCTTTCTACCTGTCCGATTACGAGTCTCTGGAAACCTGGATCATGAAGAAGAACCCCGAGAACTATGATGCGGACAATGTCTTTATCGACACCATCAGCCGCATTTACAACGCCGAGGCTGCCGTGAACGGCCCCGAGATGATCAAGCGCGGCGAGATCGACGAGGCCACCATCGGCTCCGACATTCTGGACAGCTGGCTGGCCGACGATACCACCAAGGACATGGTCTCCATGGATCGTCCCAACACCAACTACACCTACTTCTACATGTTCAACTTCATGCCCTTTGCACACGAGTTCTCCAACTGGAACGTTGAGGGCGTGGATGCAGAATACGAACCCGAGAACTGGGCCAAGGCCATCAACAACACCAACTTCCGCAAGGCCTTCCTGTACGGCATCAACAACGCCGTTACGCTGGCTGTCAGCGCACCTCTGGGCTACGACAGCTACAAGCTGAACACCATCACTCCCCCGAACTTCTGCGCCACCACCGATGGTGTGGACTACACCAAGTGCGGCGGCCTGGCCGACCTGACCGAGTTCTTTGACGAGGCCAAGGCCAAGGAGTACCGCGATGCTGCCATTGAGGAGCTGACCGCACAGGGGGTCACCTTCCCCATCAAGGTGCAGCTGCCCTACAACCCCTCCACCACCGACTGGGACAAGCAGTGCCAGGTGCTCAAGCAGCAGCTGGAGGGTGTGCTGAACGACGGCACCGACTTCATCGACATCATCATCACCGCCGGCCCCTCCGACAGCTTCCTGTCTGCTGTGCGCCGCAACGGCAAGTTCGAGTTCCTGCTCTGCAACTGGGGCGCTGACTACTCCGACCCCGAGACCGAGACCGACCCGTTCTATCAGGCTGAGGATTCCCGTGGAATGCGCTATGCTTACCTGCGCACCGGCGTGGAGGACGGCTTCATCACCGGCGAGACTGCAGATGCTATCATGGCCTATATGAACGCCATCGAGGCCGCAAAGCAGATCACCGATGACATCGATGCCCGCTACAAGGCCTTTGCCGATGCCGAGGCTCTGCTCATCACCAACGCACTGGTCATTCCGCGCGGCATGAGCGTGCCCGCCTATCTGGCGACCCGCCTGAACTACTGGGAGGGCCAGTACGCTTCCACCGGCTTCTCCAACAAGCGCCTGAAGGGCATCCACGTCCTCGACCACTACATCTCCATGGACGAGTACGAGGCAAACCGTGACGCTCGCTAAGCGTTCCATCTGCTCATAACACAAAATACACCCCCTCTGCACGGCAGTTTCTGAAGCTGCACCGCAGAGGGGGTGTTCTTTTTACATGTTCAGTTACACTTCAAAGTCCAGGCAGACACGGGTCTTGGTGTAGGGGCGCACCTTGCCATCGGCCACAGCCACGTGGGCGGGGTGGGTGGAGTAGCCCTTGAGGGCAGCGGCATCGGTAAAGGTGGTGTCCAGCATCAGGTCTGCGTTGGAAGAGGGCAGGCCGTTGATGTTCACATGCACCTCCACAAGGCCCGGGATCTGCCCTGCCAGGCCCTCCAGCCCGGTTTTGATGTTCGCCTTGATCTCTGCCTTTTCGGCGGCAGAAAGCTCGTCCTTGAGCTGCCAGAGAATGATATGCTTGACCATAAAAAAATACCTCCTGCGTTTTCTCCATTGTAGCAGAGAAATGCAGGAGGTGCAATGCTTTTTGAAACGGTTCAGTCGTCTTCCCGGCCTTTTTTCCAAGCGTGATACATCAGCAGGAACACGATGTCCGCAGCAATGCCGATAGAGAGCAGGCGGCTGCCGCCAATGGAAGTGTGGGGCAAAAACGGCGAAGCGGCAAACACAACGGCATTAAAGAAATAGAACACACCGAACTTTTTCTCCCACATAGCCCGCTCTTCGTCATCGCTGAACTTCATCTGGTGCTTTTGTTGTCTTAGGCTTTGTTGGCGCTTTATCCTTCTTTGTTGTTTCTTTCACCTTTTTCTT
>ENA-UEQA01000981-UEQA01000981.1-human-gut-metagenome-genome-assembly--contig:-NODE-981-length-14804-cov-10.102057_pt1 | contig 14804 bp, 9 predicted proteins | sample MGYA00242936_ERZ507937 | MGnify/ENA primary metagenome ERZ507937 (study PRJEB26167, sample SAMN06115468) | human gut metagenome | host: Homo sapiens | place: China:Chongqing | collected 2016-06-16... | reverse complement strand
AAGTTAGTATTTATATTTATGAAGTTTAATCGATATAAACAGTACGCCCTTTGACAGAGAAACTCACTTTTTCTGTAAGTTCTATCATACGTACAAAGTCTACAAAATCTTTAGAACGCGGCAACTCTCCGCTGAACAGTGTATGCCTTCTTTCTTCTGAAACCCATACTATCCGGATGTCATACCAGCGTGCTGCTTCTTCCATAATCTGTTCCAAAGTAGAACTGCGGAAAACAAACATATCATCCTTCCAGGATACGACTTCCTGTACATTGGCAGTTACTACATCTATCTCTTGATTGTCTGTAACAACAGCAGTCTCACCCGGATGAAGCTCTATAATATCCTCTGTTTCATGGGATGAAACCAACACTTTTCCCTGTACCAGTGTGGTTACCAACTTCTTTTCTTCCCGGTAACTCCTCAGATTAAAAGAAGTACCTTTTACCTCCACCCGGCCATAATCGGTTTCAATAATAAACGGCCAACTATCGTGATGCGACACCTCAAAATACATTTCTCCGCTTGCTTTCACAATTCGTTGATCAGAAGCAAAAGCAGATGGATAGTATAACTCCGAATCAGAATTTACCCAAACTTTAGTTCCATCGCAAAGAGTTATGTCATACTTACCATTTCTTGGAACAAACAGTTTATTTTTCCTCTTTGTATCTGTTCCTTTTTTATTGTCAAGAATATGAATACCTGCTTCATCTCTAATAGCATAATTTTCTCCTACCAATGCCAGACGTATACGGGAGTTCAAATAATATTCGCTCCCATCAACCAAAGATAGTATAGCTTTGGAGTCTCCCGCTCTAATAGCGGTCAGATCATCTTGATACTCGAATTGATGAACATCAGATTGAATAATCCAAAGAGCACCTGCAGACAATAGCAAGGCAAAAACGGCAGCACAAGAAACGACCTTTACTAATAATGCCCGTTTCTTCTTTTTGGCAATGCCAGTCTTAATACTTTTCCAGATTCTTTCCGAGCTTTCATATTCTTTTTCTTTCACGATAGACCGTGCTCTAAAATACTCAGCATCCTGATATTTCTGATATAATCTCCGGTTTCTGTCTGAAGCATTACGCCATACATCTAATTCATTGCGTTCCTCTTCAGATTCTTTTCCTTTAATAGATTTTACGATTAGCGCAGCAATGCGATAAATGTCATTATATCCCATAATCTTGTCGTTATTTACTTAAAGACACACGAGCTGGAGAAATTAGTCGCTTCGTGGTTACTTTTTTTTCAAGAAATTATTCTTTTGTCAGTTACCCGGCCCAAAAGTTATGATTTAGATAAGAACAACCAGACTGTATGCCCGACATGAAAGTTTCTTTTTCAAGCTACTCTTAGCTCGTTTCTTGTACGCATTTACCGCATTCCGAGTAACTCCCATTATTTGCGCTATTTCATCTGCATGTTTGCCCTCCAGACTAAGTTCGATCACTTTACGATAAGATTCCGGGAGTTCTGTTATCGCTTTACTCAACTCAATAAAAACTTCTTCATCCAGCATGACTTCTTCAAAAGCCTCATCCGTGATTTTCTCAATGCAGCGCTGCTCCATTGCCTGCGAACGAATATAATTAAAGCAACCATACTTTACTGCTGAATAAAGATAATCTTTCACTGATTCAATCTTATCCAACTCCTTCCGCTTCTCCCATAATTTTAGAAACACATCTTGAATAATGTCTTCAGCAGCTGTACGAGGAACAAAATGACTAGCTACAACTAAGAGGGAAAGATGGTATCTTTCAAAAAGAAGTTCGAAGTTTTCTTCATTCTTCTTATTTTTTCCCCACTCAATTGGTTGGATAATCATAGGCTTATAATAAAACGAAGGAATAGTAATTAGTTCCAAATATATCTTATGGCTGGACAAAGTTATACTATTTTTCCAATAAAACATATATTTTTTGTTTTCTTCGGGCAAAAACCGTATTTTTGTAACCGATTCACTGGTAGGGGTGCCTTAACATGACGGGCTGAGAACATACCCATAGAATCTGATCCGGGTAATGCCGGCGTAGAGAACTAATTAGTAAGCAAGATGAAAAAAATTGTATGGATGGCCATCGCCTTATCGGGCGTAGGCATCACTGTTCATGCACAGACGAGTGTAAAGGATAGTATGAGAGTAGTAAACCTGCAAGAAGTGCAGGTAGTATCCACGCGTGCCACCGCCAAAACTCCCGTGGCATTCACCAATATAGGCAAAGCGGAATTGAAGAAGGTTAACTTCGGACAGGACATCCCTTATCTGTTAAGCATGACTCCTTCTACACTGACCACATCGGATGCAGGAGCAGGTATCGGCTACACGACTCTTCGCGTGCGCGGAACCGACGGTACACGTATCAACATCACGGTAAACGGCATACCGATGAACGATGCTGAAAGCCATAATCTGTTCTGGGTAAATATGCCCGACTTTTCTTCCTCCGTAAAAGATATGCAAGTGCAACGCGGCGCAGGTACGTCTACCAATGGGGCAGGTGCCTTCGGAGCCAGCGTTAATATGCAGACTGAAGGTGCATCCATGAAGCCGTATGCCGAATTCAACGGTTCATACGGTTCATTCAACACGCACAAGGAAACGGTGAAAGTGGGAACTGGTTTGCTCAATAATCATTGGACGTTTGACGCCCGTCTTTCCAACATCGGTACGGACGGATACATAGACCGCGCTTCGGTAGACCTGAATTCTTACTACCTGCAAGGAGGCTACTTTGCAGAAAACACATCTGTGAAGCTGATTGCATTTGCCGGAAAAGAAAAGACATATCACGCCTGGGGATACGCAACCAAAAAGGAAATGGAGGATTTCGGCAGACGCTACAACCCCTGTGGCGAGATGTACACCGATGCCAACGGCAACAAGCATTTTTATGACGACCAAACGGATAATTATCTGCAAAAGAATTATCAACTTCTCTTCAATCACACTTTCTCAACGGCTTGGAACCTAAACGTTGCCTTACATTATACCAAAGGTGACGGCTATTACGAAGAGTACAAAGACGGCAGATCCCTTATAGAATATGGCCTGAAACCATTCACAATTGATGGAACCGAAATAACCAAAAGTGATTTAGTCCGTCAGAAGAAAATGGACAACAAATTCGGCGGCGGCGTTTTTTCTCTCAATTATACAGTCAACAGGCTGAATGCGTCTCTAGGAGGTGGTTTGAATCAATACCGGGGCAATAACTTCGGAAGAGTTCCTTGGGTGAAGAATTATGTGGGCACTCTATCTCCCGACCATGAATATTACCGCAATAAATCCAAAAAGACCGATGGCAATATTTATCTGAAAGCAAACTACGATCTTACCAGAGGATTAAGCGCGTATGCCGATCTTCAGTATCGACACATCGACTATACCATTGACGGCAACAATGATAAATATGACTGGAGCAAAAATGCCCTGCGTCCACTGGCAGTAGACAAGAAGTTCGATTTCTTTAACCCGAAAGTCGGATTAAACTGGAACATCACGTCCAACCATCGCGTTTATGCTTCTTTCTCGGTTGCTCAAAAGGAACCGACCAGAAACAATTATACGGATGGCGATCCGGATTCGTATCCCAAAGCAGAAAAATTACTCGACTATGAAGCGGGATATACTTTCGCCAACCAATGGCTGACAGCAGGTGCAAACTTCTACTACATGGATTATACCGACCAACTGGTTCTGACCGGAGCTTTAAATGACATCGGTGAAGCACTGACCGAAAACGTCCCGGACAGTTATCGTATGGGAGTCGAGCTAATGCTGGGAATCAAACCGTGTAAATGGTTTCAATGGGATATAAACGCTACATGGAGCAAAAACCGCATCCAGGATTTTGTAGAAAGCCTGCCGGGCTACCATTATAATGAAAACGGCAGTTCTACTTCCCTCCCGACTGTTCAGATCAAGCATAAAGACACTCACATCGCTTTCTCACCTGACTTTCTATTTAATAACCGTTTCTCATTCAATTATAAGGGATTCGAAGCGGCTCTGCAATCGCAGTTCGTAAGCAAGCAGTATATGACAAATGCGGAAGTAGAAGCATTGACTCTTGATAAATATTTTGTCAGTAACCTCAATCTGGCGTACTCCTTCCGTCCCAAGAAGGTGTTGAAAGAAGTCACGGTAGGGTTCACTGTGTACAATCTGTTTAATGAAAAATATGAAAACAACGGTTGGGCCTCGAGCGACTACACCGATACGGTGGAGAATCGGGGAAACTATGCCGGATATGCAGCGCAGGCAGGAACAAACGTTATGGGACATGTTTCTTTCCGCTTTTAATACCACAGGGCTATGGAATTGAATTTTCTGGAAATATTCGGTACGATTGTCGGGCTAGTCTACCTTTGGTTGGAGTACCGGGCAAGTATCTACCTTTGGATAGCAGGTATTGTGATGCCTGCCATCTATATCTTCGTATATTACAAAGCAGGACTGTATGCCGATTTCGGTATCAATATCTACTATCTGATAGCTGCCATCTACGGTTGGTTCTTCTGGATGTGGGGACACAGAAAGAAGAAAGGTCAACAGTCGGCAGATGCTTCAACCGGTGACAAACCCAAAGACCTTCCTATCGTGCATACTCCATGGAAATGTTACTTACCTCTTTTTCTGGTATTTATTGTTGCATTTATCGGCATTGCATGGATACTGATCGAATATACGGACAGTAACGTGCCCTGGCTGGATAGTTTTACCACGGCATTGAGCATTGTCGGCATGTGGATGCTGGCACGTAAATACGTCGAGCAATGGTTTGCCTGGATTCTTGTGGATATTGTCTGCTGCGGACTTTATATCTACAAAGACCTTTATTTTACTTCTGCTTTATACGGACTTTACTCCATTATAGCTATCTTTGGCTACTTTAAATGGAAAAAATTAATGAGCGTACAATGATAAGTGAACACTATACTCCCGAAGCCGTCATACTTGCCAACGGCGAATATCCTACGCATACACTTCCCCTGAAAATACTGGAAGAGGCTAAATTCGTGATCTGTTGCGATGGAGCAGCCAACGAATATATCTTACGTGGACATACTCCCGATATTATTATTGGCGACGGAGATTCTCTTTCGCCGGAAAACAAAACACGCTTTTCGGACATTATTCACCATATAGCCGATCAGGAAACGAATGACCAAACCAAAGCTGTCCACTTCCTGCAAGAAAAAGGCTACCGGAGAATAGCCATCGTCGGTGCTACCGGAAAACGGGAAGACCACACATTAGGAAATATCAGTTTATTGCTGGACTATATGAAAAGCGGTATGGAAGTACGAACCGTTACGGATTACGGAGTATTTATTCCCGCAAGTGGCACGCAGACTTTTATTTCTCACACAGGCCAGCAAATTTCCATTATCAATTTCGGAGCGAAAGGATTGAAAGGGGAAGGATTGGTTTATCCGCTTAGCGACTTTACGAATTGGTGGCAAGGAACTCTTAATGAAGCTACAAGCAATCGTTTTACCATTCAATGCACGGGAGAGTATTTAGTGTTTCTAGCTTCTATATAAACCGAAGTACACCACCATTATCAGGGAAATACAAATAATAAAGTCAACTGTAGATAGGGTTAGTAATATTGCAAGTCAACCCGAAGCAGTGATAAGAAATAAAATAGTCAACCATTATCAGGGAAGTACAATTCTCAAGAATTCTCATCACTATGAGAAAAGATTCTCACCGCAATGAGAAAAAGTTCTCATTACTATGAGTGTTTTTTCTCATTGCGGTGAGAATCTTTCTTTCATTCCAACAGGCTGTTAACGTTTCATAAATCACTGTTTAACAACCTATTAAGACTAACTACAATGAAAGTAAATAGCTCTTGAAATCTGCAAACTCTTTCGTCATTTGCAAACTCTTCTTCTCGCCTTTCATAAATTCCTGCAATTTGGCAGGTATCTCTACTGATTCACCGATAATGCTTTCCACTGTTTCAAGGAACTTGGCCGGATGAGCCGTTTCAAGGAATACACCCGTTTCGCCTTCTTTCAAGCCTTCTACCAATGCACGGTATCCGCAAGCTCCGTGAGGATCGAGGAGATAATGATGTTCTTTCCAAGTTTCTTTCACCGTTTCACGGATCTGTTCGTCGGTATAAGTTGTTCCTGAAATTTCGGCAGAGATAGCAGCGTGCGAACCATTATACAAATCAAGTACACGGGCAAAGTTGCTAGGATCTCCCACGTCCATAGCGTTAGCAATTGTTGCAATAGACGGACGGGGATTGTATTTACCTGTTTGCAGATATTGATAGAAAATATCGTTGCGGTTGTTGGCAGCAATGAAACGCTTCACGGGCAATCCCATTTTCTTTCCGAACAGTCCTGCGGTGATATTTCCGAAGTTTCCGCTAGGTACACAGATGACGGCGTTATCCGCTTTTCCGACACGCTTCAGTTGAGCGTATGCATAGAAATAATAAAATGCTTGCGGCAGGAAACGGGCTACATTGATGGAATTGGCAGAAGTCAATGATAGATGTTCATTCAGCTCCTTATCCATGAAAGCAGCTTTTACCAATGCCTGGCAATCATCAAACGTTCCGTCCACTTCGAGCGCAGTGATGTTCTGTCCCAGTGTAGTGAATTGTTTCTCCTGTATTTCGCTGACTTTTCCTTTCGGATAGAGCACATATACATGAATACCGTCCACACCCAAAAAGCCGTTAGCCACAGCACTTCCCGTATCACCGGAAGTGGCTACCAGTACATTCACATTCTTCTGACCTTCCTTCTTAATAAAGTATCCCAGCAGACGCGCCATGAAACGACCGCCTACATCTTTGAAGGCCAGTGTCGGTCCGTGGAAAAGTTCGAGCGAGTAGATGTTATCCGCTACTTTCACCAAAGGTACATCAAAACTTAAGGTATCATATACAATCTGTTTCAGGGTGTCGGCAGGAATATCCTCACCGAAAAAAGCATCGGCTACACGATAAGCTATTTCCTGAAAAGACAACGTATCAATCGTATCGTAAAACTCTTGTGGAAGAGGCTTGATAGACATAGGCATAAACAACCCTTTATCGGCTGCAAGACCTTTTACAACTGCTTCCTGTAGAGAAGCCACCGGCGCTTGTTTATTCGTACTATAATATTTCATGGGATGATATTTTTAGTGCTCACCACAGATTACACAGATTTACACAGATATTTTCTCTATTATTACATAATACAAAAGTCTCTTATCACTTTAAATCTGTGCGAATCTGTGTAATCTGCGGTGAACATTATTTCATAAATTCTTTAATAAACTCGTCTTCTTTCAACACACCGTAACTACCATTGCAGGCAGATACTTCGTCGTAAGTTTGCACCTCGTCCGGCTCAATTCCCGGATACCAAATAAGGAACGGGATAGGATCGGAAGTGTGCGTGCGAAGTTCGCAGGGAGTAGGATGGTCAGGCAATACGGCTATTGCTACCGGTTCATCCCAATCTTTCACTGCTTCGTAGATAGGTCCTACGGCACGTTTATCCAGATTCTCGATAGTGAGAAGTTTCAAGTCGATGTCTCCTTCGTGTCCGGCCTCATCGCTGGCTTCGATATGAAGATAGACAAAGTCATCGGTTTTCAAGGCTTCCAATGCAGCAGCCACTTTATTTTCATAATTCGTATTATACAGGCCGGTTGCCCCTTCTACCACAATACGACGTAATCCGGCATAATAACCGATTCCATTTATCAGATCGACAGCCGAAATCACCGCACCTTTTTTCACTTGCGGGAAAGTTTCGGAGAAAGTAGTCATCTGCGGACGATAACCGGGGCTCCAGGGCCAAATACTATTGGCGGGGTCTTTGCCTTCAGCTATGCGTTTCAGGTTCAACGGATGATTCTTCAACAGTTCCTGTGATTTTAGAATCAGGTCGTTAATCAGGTCTGCCGTTTCTTGTGCTTCCGGGGTCAATGGTTTCACCATCAATGGGCGGAAAGGTTTCAAAGGAACATCGTGCGGAGGAGTACAGTCCAGTTCTTTATTTCCTCCCTTGATAACCAATAGATGACGGTACTGGACTCCTGTGTGGAACCGTACGCGGTCATTGCCCAGTTTCTCTTGCAGGTATTGAATCAATACGTCCGCTTCTTCTGTAGATATGTGTCCGGAGGAGTGATTCTTCAGAATTTCTCCTTCCACACAAATCAGATTACAACGCATTGCCATCTCGCCCGGTTTCAAATCCACGCCGATACTGGCAGCTTCCAGCGGTCCACGACCTTCGTACACCTTCGGAAGATTATACCCCAACACAGACATGTTGGCTACTTCACTACCCGGATGGAAACCTTCCGCCACAGTAATCAGGCGGCCGTTACGTCCCATTCGGGCTAATTTATCCATATATGGCGTCTTCGCATATTGCAGGAGCGTCTTGTCCCCTAATGACTTCACTGGCCAGTCGGCCATTCCGTCTCCCAATATAATGATATGCTTCATTTCTTTTGAAAATTAAGAATGAAGAATGATGAATGAAGAATTGGCTGCACCATTACGCTGCATAGTAATTCTTCATTCTTCATTTTTAGTTCTTCATTTAATTAAACGTTTGCGATGCTCATGATGTCGGCAAATACTCCGGCAGCTGTTACTCCGGCGCCGGCGCCGTATCCCTGAATCATCATCGGATATTCTTTATAGCGTTCTGTAGTAAGCAGGATAATGTTGTTGCTGCCTTCCAAGCCGTAGAACGGGTGGTTGGCGCCTACTTCCTGTAAGCCGACAGAGGCTTTTCCGTTCTCCAGTTTGGCAACGAAACGCCAGTGTTTATTTTCTTTCTCCAATACCTGACGGCGGGCTTCAAAGTCTGCGTCGAGACTTGGAACACGTTTCCAGAAATCTTCCAGAGAACCTTCAAAGAAGTCATTGGGGACAAAGAGGTTCTTTTCAACATCTTCCTGTTCCAGACGGTATCCGGCTTCACGTGCCAGAATCACCAATTTACGGATGACGTCTTTTCCACTCAAGTCGATACGCGGGTCCGGTTCGGAGTAGCGTTCTTCCTGTGCCATTTTGATGGTACGGCTGAAAGGAATATCGGCGCTGATCTTATTAAAGATGTAGTTCAGTGTGCCTGAAAGCACTGCTTCAATCTTCAGAATCTTGTCGCCGCTATGAATCAGGTCGTTGATCGTGTTAATAATCGGAAGACCTGCACCTACGTTTGTTTCGAACAGATATTTCACACCACGTTGGCGGGCAATTGTTTTCAGTTCACGATAGTTTTCGTAAGCGGAAGAAGCGGCAATCTTGTTGGCTGCTACCACAGAGATATTGTGTTGCAGGAAATCTTTGTAAAGCGATGCGATATCGGCGCTGGCCGTACAGTCTACAAAAACGGAGTTAAAGATGTTCATTCCGATAATCTCGTCGCGGATGGTTTGCAGACTACTGTCTTTACCCTTTTCCAACAGTTCCTGACGGAAATTAGAAAGGTCGAAACCTTCACGGCTGAACATTGCTTTGGCAGCATCAATGATACCTACCACATGGAGTTTCAATCCGTTTTCCATCATGAGTTTCTGCTGTTGGCAACGAATCTGTTCTACGAGGCTGCCGCCTACTGTACCGACACCGCAGATAAAGAGGTTCAGTACCTGATATTCGGAGAGGAAGAAAGAGTCGTGAATGACATTCAGGGATTTACGCAAAGATTTGGAATCGACCACAAAAGAGATGTTTGTTTCCGAAGCTCCCTGTGCACAGGCAATTACGTTAATACCGTTGCGTCCCAGCGTACCGAAAAGTTTACCGGCGATACCCGGGGTATGTTTCATATTCTCGCCTACGATAGCAACAGTAGCTAAATCTCTTTCCGCAAGAATCGGAGAAATCTCGCCCATCTCTATTTCTTTCGCAAATTCCTCGTTCAGCACTTCACAAGCCAGGTCGGCATCGGCATTACGCACACCGATAGAAGTACTGTTTTCCGATGAAGCCTGCGACACGAGGAATACGCTGATTCCGTTCTTAGCCAATGCTTTAAAGATGCGGTAGTTTACACCGATCACACCCACCATACCGAGTCCCTGAACAGTAATCAGGCTGGTGTCGTTGATGGAGGAAATACCTTTGATAGCCTTGCTCTGCGGGTTGGAAACTTCTTGTTTGATAACCGTTCCCACTCCGTCCGGATTGAAGGTATTCTTTATTAGAATAGGAATATTCTTGTGACATACGGGATAGATAGTCGGCGGATAAACCACCTTTGCACCGAAGTTACAAAGTTCGGTCGCTTCTACATAACTCAATTCCGTAATGGTATAAGCAGTTGAAATGACACGCGGGTCAGCCGTCATAAACCCGTCTACATCCGTCCAGATTTCCAGACTTGCCGCATCCAGAGCCGCAGCAATAATGGCAGCCGTATAGTCCGAGCCACCACGTCCGAGGTTCGTCACATCTCCTGTCGTTTTATCCGAAGAGATGAATCCCGGCACCAGTGACACTTTAGGGATAGACTGGAAAGCCTCTTTCACCAACTTATTAGTCAGGTCAGTATCCAACGTGTGTTTACTATGTTTTCTTTCGGTCTTGATAAAAGTGCGCGAATCAAACCATTTAGCTCCGTCAATCAGTTCGGTAACGATGATGGATGAAAGGCGTTCACCATAGCTGACGATTGTATCCGAAGTCTTCGCGGAAAGGTCTCTAATCAGATAAATTCCCTGAAAGATGTCCTTCAACTCGTTCAGCAGTTCGCCAATCTGACGTTGCAACGACACTTGCTTTTCTCCGGCAGGAATCACCTCCTTAATCATCTCCACATGACGGTAAACGATTTCGCGGAACTCACCCTCGTATGCTGAATCTCCTGCTGCCGCCATCTTTGATGTATTTATCAATTTGTCAGTGATGCCTCCCAATGCGGAAACAACTACAATTACCGGCTCACTTGCCGACTCTACAATTCTCTTTACGCTTAAAATGCTGTTCACGGAACCTACGGACGTCCCGCCGAATTTCATTACTTTCATGAAGATACTTATTTAAATGCAATGTCCTGCAGTTTACTTTTTACAGAACGATTGGTTGTTTACGAATAAAATTGAAATTGAATTTTGCCTGCTTATACAAGCGTGAATCACGTAGATACACAAAAACTATCCATTAACCCCTAAGGGTCATGGTACACATGGATGTGACTGTATGTGGATAGTACTTCATCATAGTCCTTGTTTCTACTCTTGTTTTTGATAAGTGTCGCAAAAGTAATAATAAAAACGTTCAATCTATCACTTTTTTCGGTTTTTTTCTGATAAAAAGAATCTTCCATCTTCTATTCGTCCTGTCATTCGCCTTTACTTTTATGACATTTTGCTACTTATATATCAAATATATTATTATATTTGCGAAAACAATCGCACAAAATCAGCTTATGAATCCATTAAATACTTCCGTATTGCTAATATACACCGGTGGAACAATTGGCATGATCGAGAATGCCGCGACAGGTGCTCTGGAGAACTTTAACTTCGAGCAACTGCAAAAGTATATCCCCGAACTGCAAAAGTTCAACTTCCCGATTGACACCTATCAGTTTGATCCTCCAATGGATTCGTCGGACATGGAACCGGATATGTGGCGGAAGCTGGTACGCATCATTCATGAAAATTACGACCGCTACCACGGCTTCGTCATCCTGCACGGAACGGATACGATGGCTTACACTGCTTCCGCATTAAGTTTTATGCTCGAAGGGCTCGATAAACCTGTTATCCTCACAGGTTCACAACTTCCCATAGGTGTACTCCGCACGGACGGAAAGGAAAATCTGATGACCAGCATCGAGATTGCCGTCGCACAAAACAAGGAAGGGAGAGCGCTCGTACCGGAAGTGTGCATCTTCTTTGAAAACCATCTGATGCGGGGAAACCGCACGACCAAGATGAATGCGGAAAACTTCAACGCGTTCCGTTCTTTCAATTATCCGGTATTGGCGGAAGCCGGAATCCATATCAAATATAATAATGTGCAGATTCACGTAAATGGTGAAGAGCGGGAATTGAAGCCTCATTATCTGCTAGATACCAATGTTGTGGTACTGAAACTCTTCCCGGGCATCCAGGAAAATGTGATTGCCGCCATTCTGGGGATTGACGGATTGAAGGCTGTCGTGCTCGAAACATACGGTTCGGGAAATGCTCCCCGGAAGGAATGGTTCATACGTCGGCTTTGTCAGGCCAGCGAACGTGGAATTGTGATTGTCAACGTGACGCAATGCAGCGCAGGAATGGTAGAGATGGAACGTTATGAAACGGGCTACCAGTTGTTGCAGGCAGGTGTTGTCTCCGGATACGACAGTACGACGGAGTCTGCTGTGACGAAATTAATGTTCTTACTGGGACATGGATATACAGCGGACGAGGTGCGCGACCGGATGAACCGTTCGATGGCAGGAGAGATAACTCTGTAAATTCCCTGTTTGTTTTACGCATTGAACAGATTTTATCTGAATTTGTTTTGCGCGTTGAACAAATTATGCCTATTTTTGTATTCCATAGAAAACAAATAAAGATATGGATACACTAATCAGAAGATACAAAAGGTTATTAACAGCTACTTCCACAACCTATATCAGAAGCCTGATGAATACAATCAATTGGGATAACCGTCTGATTGCTATCCGGGGAGCTCGCGGAGTTGGGAAAACAACTTTAATGCTTCAATACTTAAAACTTCATTATGCCAATGATAGCCAAAGTGCCTTATATACAAGTTTAGATAGTCTGTATTTCACACAGCATTCTCTTAGCGAACTCGCCGAACAGTTTTACCTGAAAGGAGGTAAATGCCTGTTCTTGGATGAAGTGCACAAATATCCGTCATGGAGCAAGGAAATTAAAAATATATATGATGAGTTTCCTGAACTGAAAATAGTATTCACCGGGTCATCCTTACTCCAACTGCTGAATGCAGAGGCCGACTTGTCTCGTCGATGCATATCATATAATATGCAAGGGCTATCCTACCGTGAATATCTGAATTTATACCATCAGATTGACATCCGCCCTTACACGCTGGAAGAGATATTGGACAATAGTGATGGAATTTGTAATGAAGTGAATTCCCAATGCCGTCCCCTCGCCTATTTTGAAGACTATTTGAAACATGGATACTATCCTTTTTATTTGGAAGGAAATGCGGAATACTACACACGTATCGAAAATATAGCCAACCTGATACTCGAAATCGAACTTCCCCAGCAATGCGGAGTGGACATCAGTAACGTGCGAAAAGTAAAAAGTCTGCTGGGAATCCTCTCCTCCGAAGTGCCTTTTATGGTGGACATCACTAAACTCTCTGCTATGGCAGAACTTTCACGTACTACTATTTTGGCCTATTTACAGTATCTGGACAGAGCTAAATTAATCCACCTTCTTTATTCGGATAATGACTCTATCAAAAAGTTACAAAAACCGGATAAGATTTATATGGAAAATACTAACCTGCTTTATGCATTGACCTTTAAAGATGTAAACAAAGGAACATTGAGAGAGGTGTTCATGGTAAACCAACTCGCCTATCAACATCGTGTGGAATATTGCACGCGTAGCGCAGACTATACGATAGACAGTAAATATACGATAGAAGTTGGCGGGAAAAGCAAAGACGGGAAACAGATAGCTAACAGTAAACAAGCATTTATTGCCGCAGATGATATTGAATATTCGGCCGGAAATAAGATTCCACTCTGGGCATTCGGATTTTTATATTAAAGAAAGAGAATATGGCAAAAGAGAAAACCGTATATGTATGCACTAATTGCGGACAGGATTCACCGAAATGGGTGGGTAAATGTCCGTCGTGTGGAGAATGGAATACGTATGTTGAAGAAATCGTACGGAAAGAACCTACCAACCGCCGCCCGGTGTCGGGCATTGAAACACAGAAACCCAAACCACTGGCACTTAGCGATATTGAAGCGGACGACGAGCCACGCATCAATATGCACGATGATGAATTGAATCGCGTATTGGGTGGCGGACTTGTGCCGGGTTCTCTTGTCCTGATAGGCGGTGAGCCGGGAATCGGTAAATCCACGCTCGTCATGCAGACCGTACTGCACATGCCGGAAAAGAAAATCCTTTATGTGTCCGGTGAAGAAAGTGCACGACAGCTTAAACTCCGTGCCGATCGTCTCTCTGACGCTTCCAGTGATTGCCTGATCGTTTGTGAGACTTCGCTCGAACAAATTTACGTGCATATCAAGAATACGAATCCCGATTTAGTGATTATTGACTCTATACAGACTATTTCCACCGAGAGTATCGAATCATCTCCCGGAAGTATTGCGCAAGTCAGAGAGTGTTCGGCATCTATTCTTCGTTTCGCGAAAGAAACGCATACCCCTGTGTTGCTGATCGGTCATATTAATAAAGAAGGAAGTATTGCAGGACCTAAAGTATTGGAACATATCGTCGATACCGTCCTTCAATTTGAAGGCGATCAGCATTATATGTATCGTATTCTGCGCAGCATCAAGAATCGTTTCGGCAGTACGGCAGAGTTAGGGATTTATGAAATGCGTCAGGATGGGTTGCGCCAGGTGAATAATCCTTCCGAGCTTTTGCTTAGTCAGGATCATGAGGGAATGAGTGGAGTGGCTATTGCTTCCGCTATCGAAGGAATCCGCCCGTTCTTGATCGAGACACAGGCTTTGGTCAGTTCTGCTGTTTATGGAAATCCTCAACGTTCGGCAACCGGTTTCGATTTAAGAAGAATGAATATGCTGCTGGCTGTTCTCGAAAA
>ENA-UEQA01000966-UEQA01000966.1-human-gut-metagenome-genome-assembly--contig:-NODE-966-length-14922-cov-11.023712_pt1 | contig 14922 bp, 18 predicted proteins | sample MGYA00242936_ERZ507937 | MGnify/ENA primary metagenome ERZ507937 (study PRJEB26167, sample SAMN06115468) | human gut metagenome | host: Homo sapiens | place: China:Chongqing | collected 2016-06-16... | reverse complement strand
ACGGCCGCCGTTGTCAAGGAGCGCAAGATCGACCCGAAAGCCGACATGCAGGACATTCTATGGACGCTCGCAGGAGGTGCCGTAGGATGGGTGATGTTCATCGTGTTTACCCTAACTGCGAGATAAGATGAGCCGCCTGACTGAAATAATCGTTAACCTCGGCTGTAAACTGGGCGAGATATTCCAGACAGTTTATGGCTGGATCGCGGCGGCCGGCATTTTCGTTATGAACTTCTTTGCAGGATACGAGACGGCCATCAACGCCGTCGTGATCTGCGTGGCTCTCGATACTGTCTGGGGAATCGCGGCGCAGATCAAACGCGGGCATTTCGCGCTTTCCGAGTTGGGGCGGCACGGCATGCTGTCGAAACTGGCGCTGTATGCCTCCGTGATCGTCGGATTCGTGCTGCTCGAACGCATGGCCAACCTGGAATCGCAGCTCGCGGTGATCGCCATATGCACGCTGATCTGTTTGGTGGAACTTTGGTCGATGGGAGGCTCGGCGCTGATCGTGAACCCGAAGATGCGGTTCCTGCGCATATTCCGCGAGGTGCTGGCCGGGGAGGTCGCCCGCAAGATGCAGGTCCCGGTCGACGAGGCTAAAAAGTATTTGGACGGCAGCACAGGAAAACTAACCAAGAATTAACCAACATGGCAAGAAAAGAACAGATTGAATTCGTACGGAAGATTTATCCCGCTGCGGCCCGGCTGTATCGCCCCGGCGGGGTGCATCCGCTATTCGTGACGGCGCAGGCCGCGCTGGAAACAGGATGGAAGATCAAAGGAATCGGCAACAACATCTTCGGGATTACGAAAGGCAGCAAGTGGACCGGCAAGGTGTCGCTGGAACTGACGACCGAGTATTTCAAGACCCCGGATGTGAAGTTCAAAGCACCGGAGCGGGTCGTAACGATCGAACACGTCGGGCCGTGCAAATACAAATACCGGGTCTATCGGTATTTCCGGAATTTCGCGTCGCTGGATGAATGCCTCGACAACCACCTGGAACTGCTTCGCAAACCGGGATATGCCGATGCGTGGCCTTACCGGGACGACCCGAAAGAGTTTGCCCGGCGGCTGGTGGACGATACCGGGGCGAAGTACGCTACGGCACCGAACTACGTCGAAGTGATGGCGGGCATCATCGACACCGTGGCGCGGATCGTAGAGACAGAAGGTTTACTTTAACATCAAAATATCAAAATGTATGAAATTCTCTGAAATCATCGACGATCTTAACAGGGGATATACCTTCCGACGCTGTTCAGATCCCGCATGGGCCGGCAAGTTCATCGTCAAACAGATTCCGCAGACCGTGCCGGCGGAAGTAGTGCCACGCATGACCAGTCTGCCGGATTGCGCGAAGGCGTTCATCGGAACGATGGGAGACGGCAGCATATCGTATCACGACCAGGTGCTGATCATCGAAGCAAACGACGACTGCTCGAAATCCCAAGCAACGTCCTACATTCCCACTTGGGAGGACATTTTCGCCGACGATTGGCAAGCATGCTAATGAAACGCTATCTGATTATGGCCCTTTTGGTGCTGTCGGGATTGTTGTGGATCCAAACGGTCCGCCTGCGAGGCGAACGGGCCGAGCGCAGGCGCGTCCAGTCCAACAACGAGGTATTGACCGACAGTATGGAGTTCTACCGGACGGCCAGCGGAAAACACGCCGCATCGCGTCAGGTGCTCGAACTCCGGGCCTCGGAGCTGGAGCGCTACAACGCCCAACTGGCCGCCACGGTCCGGGAGCTGCGGATCAAGGCCCGGCGGCTGGAGGCGGCGGCCATGACGGCCACGCGGACCGAGGTGCAGATCACAGCGCCCCTGGAACCCGCAGGCCCGCAGCCATTGTCAGCGTGGGAAAAATACGGCGCAGGGGTGCGGAGGGTTGCCGATTCGGTAAAAGCCGCCCTCGATCGGGAATTCTCCGGACTGCCGAAAGTCCCCGAAGCGAAGGTTTTCAGGTGGTCGGACCGCCATGTGAGTGTGTACGGAGTGATCCGCGACGATTCGGCAAGCTGTCGTGTCGTGAGCGTTGACACCCTACAGCAGATTGTCCACCGGGTTCCGCGGCGGTTCCTCTTTATCCGATGGGGGACGAAGGCAATACGCCAGGAGGTCGTGTCGTCGAATCCCCACACAAACATTGTCTACACCGAATATATCGAACTTAAAAGGAAAAAGCGATGAAAATTATTTATAACAATATAATACCGTTCGGGCGATTCACAGCTTTGACGGTGTTGTTTTGGTTGTTCATCAAGCGAGGAAAGGAGCTGATCGAAAGACTGTACAACCACGAAAAGATACACATGCGGCAGCAGCTGGAAATCGTGGCGGCATGCCTTGTAATCAACGCGGGACTTATCTCTATGACGGGAGGGTCATGGTGGTGGATGACGGTTTCTATTCCGGCACCGTTCATCATCTACGGCATTTCAGTCGGCATCGAGATCCTGCTGCCGCCTTACGATCGGGCCTATGGCAGCAGTTGCTTCGAAACAGAGGCCATCTACAACGAGCACAGACGATCGTATACTCGTCTCTGGTGGAAGCATCTGTTCGCTTGGATAGGGTATATCTCCAATAGAAAATATCCTTATGTCCCGCACAGCGAACGTCCGCCCATGCAAGACTGATAAATCCATAATATAGGGGGCATGAAAAAGCCCCCGCCTTCGTCTCTGGCTATCTCTCAACATCCCCAGAAACGACAAAGGTGCCAACACACCACGACAGAGGCAATAAGCCTTTGGGTGTGTTGGCACCTATTGTTTTGTTGAGAGATGTTACAAATATAAAAACTTTTCCGAATATGTGCAAATCGGAATTATTTAACCTGACCTTGAATGCCGTATCGCAAGAAATGGAAATTGCCGCAAAACGGATATTGTCGCATGACATGGATTCGGAAGTCGTCGATGCCCGACATCTCCTTATCCGCATCCTCACAGCGCGGGGCCTTTACTCTTCGGAGGTGGCGCGTCTTATAGGCTGCACCCGTCGCACGGTGACGCACGTACTCACGCATTTCGATGAGCGTCTCGCCCGCTCGTGGATTATGCGTCGGGCGTGGGAAAAGATCGGGAAACCATCCGGCAACTGACGGGCAACGCTTCCTTTTCTCCGGTGCCGTCTTATTGCACCTTTGCATCGTAGCTACGGTATGAAGGCTATCTCAATCGCCGAAGAGGTAAGAGGCGGAAAAATCTTAAAAAAAAGTATGGCATACGAAGAGAGCGGCAACGGCGGCACGAAGGTCTACTGTTGCGGGCAGCCCGACAACACGCTGGCGGCCGCAGCCCTGATGCGGGGCAGTGGCGATTCGGACAAAGACGCCTGGCCGATGATGGCCATGATGAACGGCGGCATGAACGGCCAGTGGAACAATCCGTTCGTCTATCTGGTCTGGATGATGTTCGCCCAGCGCATGTGGGGTGCTAACGGTTTCGGCGCCGGAGGCGAGAACCCGCAGCTGGCGGCAATCCAGGCACAGATGAACACCAATCAGAACTCGGAGCTCATCGTTCGGGCTATCGACGGCAACCGTGATGCTCTGAGTACGTTGGCGTCCAACCTGAACTGCGACTTCAACACGCTGAATGCCGCCATTTGCGACGTTCGCGGCGGTATCGACAAACTCGCGGGGCAGGTCGGATTCTCGGCAGAGCGGGTCATCAACGCTGTGCAGTCCGGAAACAGCAGCGTCATTCAGGCGATCCAGAACTGCTGCTGCGAGAACCGTTTGGCGATCTGCCAGCAGACGAACACGCTCCAGACGGCTATCAACAATGTGGCCACCGGTCAGGAGCGCGGTTTCGCATCTGTGGCGTACGAGACGCAGCGTCAGACGTGCGATCTGCTCAACGCCGGGGAGAAGAACACGCAGCGTATCATCGACACGCTGAATGCTCACTGGAGCGCAGATTTGCAGCAGCGTTACAACGACGCTCGCCTGGAGTTGAGCCAGCTCCGGCAGAACGAGACGCTGATCGCAGCGCTGAAAACGTCGAGCGCATCCTAATCGGACGTCAACCGGGCAGGGAGAGAAAATCTCCCTGCCTTTATAAACCTTCATACTTATGTTCAAGGATCTGAAAACAGGGTATCCGGTGTACATTTTCAACAAGCCGGAGTTAACGATCTCGCAGGCCAAAGTCCTGCAAGTATCCCAGCCGTACTTCGAGCCACCGAAGCCGCAACAGACTTTCGTGCCTTCGTCTCAAAGCACTCTCCGGTATGTAGATGTCACCGTAGAACTTGACGGCAGGCAGTCCACATATGCCATAGCGGAGAATCTGTCGCTGGCATACGCCAACGACAACAAACTCGTTCTGGCAACCGATAAGGCCGGCATTGTTCGGGAGGTTGAGGCGATGCGAACGCAAAGTCAGGATGTCTTATCGTCCGTAGACCGACATAAGGAAATTATCGAGAAGAGCTCCCGATTGCTCGAAGAGTGGAATCCCGAGTACCGGGAGAAAGCCGAAACAGAAAAAAGACTGGCGGCTTTGGAAACCGGAATGGACGACATCAAGGGGATGATCAAGACACTATTGGAAAAATAGTGAAACTTGTGAATCAAGACGAGAATTCCGAGACTAAGGATAACAAAACCGCTCCCGCGCGTGTCGGTGTGTAAAAACTGTTAGACATGACTTCAATCGAATTAAAAGAACGCTACGAACGGCTGCATGACAAGATGGCCGGCATGGATGATGACCACGCGAAAAAAGTATCTGCCGGGGCCCAGATGTGGGCATTCGGAAAAGTGGCGGAATCATCGTCGGCCATTGCGGAGATATGGCTTGGAAAACTGGAAGCGATATGCTGGAACAACTATCTGTCGGATGCCGAAGCAAAAACGATAGCTTCCAAACTGATCAATCAGGATGGAAGCACCGGCCCCAGATGGAGCAAGGAGGCATTCTTGCAAACCGTCGAAAAACTGGGCGGAGACATCGAGAAAGAACCGTATTACAACGACAATGCCTTATGGGTCACGGCTGTAATGATATACAGCGATCATGCCAAGAGCATCGCCGAAGATATGGGGCACACCTCCCAGGCTGAAATCCCGTCCGAGAAAATGGCGCTGTCGTGCTACCGAAAAGCCGTGGAAAAACTCTGCGACAAGGACCGGAAGCACTTTATCCGCGAGTATTTCGAAAACGAACTGATGTAAGAAAACGTCCTCGCATTACTTGCGAGGACGCTACTTTAGTACAATGAATGCAGAAATGACATACTGGATGTCGCAGCTTGAAACAAGCGAGTGCACTGCCCCGATGTTCGCTTTGGTGATCGCGCGGCTGATGGCGTCAATGTAATCAAGAAAAACTGTCGCTATTGACTAAATAAAAATCGGGTGAAAAGATTCAAAGTGATTTGTTGCATTTGTTGTATTAAAAAACTGTAATTAGAGTATGTATTTGGTTGAATTAATTAGACGTTGATCGGTGTGTCACGCATTTTAATCAACGATATTCTAAATATGGTAAAATAAAAGTACTCCCGGCAGCTCAACACGAAAAGGCGGTCATGCGACCGCCTTTTTCGTGCATACGTTTGTTTAGCGGATCTTGCGGTGTGAGATGAGCGCGGCGATCCACAGCAGGATGACCGAGCCGATGACGGCCGTCGCCAGACTGCCCAGCGTGCCGACGGGAACCCATCCGAAGAGCGAAAAGAGCCAGCCGCCCAGTACGCCTCCGATAAGCCCGACGATCAGGTTGACGAAGAGTCCCGAACCTCCTCCCTTGACGATCAGGTTGGCGATCCATCCGGCGGCCAGTCCGATCAGCAGATACCATAGAAAATACATAGTCTTGCATTTTGGAACGCTTTTCGGAGTGCAAAATCCGTACCCGGCCGGGCCGGGGCGTTTTATAACGCCTTTTTCAGCGCTTTTGCCAGCTGATCGGGACACGACGTGCCGCGGCCCCGGCAGTCGATGCCTTCGAGCCGGGCGACGGCTTCCGCTGCCGTCATCCCGCGCACGAGCGCCGCGATTCCCTGCTGGTTGCCGTGGCAGCCGCCCGTGAAGGAGACGCTTCGGACGACGCCGTTTTCGAGTTCGACGTCGATTTGCCGGGAGCAGGTTCCCTGGCAGACGTGTGTTATTTTCTGTGTCATGGAGTTACGATTTTCCGGTTTGCGGGGGCGAAGATACGAAATTCAGAGCCTTTCACAAAATGTTGAAAACTTCCTGCTCCGGAATTTTGAAAGTCGGGGAATAATGGAGACTTTTGTGACCCGCAAAGGTATCCTTCGTCCCGCCGGGGCGGAGGATAAGAGGGAATCGGGTGCGAATCCCGGACAGTTCCCGCTGCTGTATGCGCTTTATGCCGCAGGCGAATCGTCGAGCCACTGTCCCGCGGGGGATGGGAAGGCCGCCTGCGGGTCGGTGCGAGTCAGAAGACCTGCCTTTGCGCATGCAATGTCGGCCCTGCGGGGAAACGGGGCCTGTTGTGAAACGTATATACTCATATTACAATGGATTACACGCAGATTTCCATCATCAAACGTGATGGTAAAACCGAGCCTTTTTCTCTGGATAAAATCGTCCGCGCCATCACGAAGGCCTTTCGCGCGGGCGGCATAACGGACGAGGGGCAGGCCGTCGAGCAGATCGCATCCGACGTGGCGGCGGCAATTACGAAGGCCGAGATTTCGGTCGAGGAGATTCAGGACATGGTCGAGGAGCGGCTGATGAAACGCAACCCCTCGATCGCCAAACGTTATATCATCTACCGCGAGTGGCGCAACGTCGAACGCGACCGCCGCTCGTCGATCAAGAGCGTCATGGACGGCATCGTGACCGTCGAGAAGAACGACATCAACCTTTCGAACGCCAACATGTCGTCGCACACGCCCGCGGGGCAGATGATGACCTTCGCCTCGGAGATCACCAAGGACTACGCCCTGAAATATCTGGTGGGCGTGCGCCACGGCCGCGCCCACCGCGACGGGGACATCCACATTCACGACCTGGACTACTATCCCACCAAGACCACGACGTGCATTCAGTACGATCTGGGTGACATCTACGAACGGGGATTCTCGACGAAGAACGGCTCGGTGCGCACGCCGCAGTCGATCCAGAGCTACGCCACGCTGGCCACGATCGTCTTCCAGACCAACCAGAACGAGCAGCACGGCGGGCAGTCGATCCCGGCGTTCGACCATTTCATGGCTCCGGGCGTGCTGAAAACCTTCCGCCGTCACCTGACCGACATGACGCTGTTCCTGTGCGGCGTGCGGGGCGGCGTGACGCTGGAGCGCGCCGAGCTGAAGGCCCTGGTCGCCGAACACGTGCCGACGATCGAACCCTGCGAGACGGCGGTGGGGCGTCTGTTCGCCGCCCTGCGCCAGTCGGGCGTGGAGGTCGCCGACGAGGACATCCGACGCATCTGGCGGCAGGCATACGACACGACGCGCCGCGAGACCCATCAGGCGATGGAGGGATTCATCCATAACCTCAATACGATGCACTCGCGCGGCGGCAACCAGGTGGTGTTCAGCTCGGTGAACTACGGCACGGACTTTTCGCCCGAGGGCCGCATGGTCATCCGCGAACTGCTTTCCGCCACGATCGAGGGGCTGGGGCACGGCGAAGTGCCGGTCTTCCCGATCCAGATTTTCAAGGTCAAGGAGGGCGTTTCGTGGTCCGAAGAGGACTATGCCGCAGCGGTGAAGGACTTCGACAAGGCACTGGCTGGGGAGATCAAGTTCAAAACTCCGAACTTCGACCTGCTGATCGAGGCGTGCCGCACCACGTCGGTGGCGCTGTTCCCCAACTTCATGTTCCTCGACGCACCGTTCAACCGCCACGAGAAGTGGCGCATCGACGACCCCGACCGCTTCCGCTACGAGGTGGCGACGATGGGGTGCCGTACGCGCGTCTTCGAGAATCTGCACGGCGAAAAGTCGTCGTGGGGGCGCGGCAACCTCTCCTTCACGTCGATGAACCTGCCGCGGCTGGCCATCGAGGCGATGCGCGAGGCCGGGGACATGATTCCCGACGGCAACAAACACGCGATCCGCAAGGAGGCTCGCGAAATTTTCCTCGAATCGGTGCGCAAGACCGCCACGATGATGGCCGAGCAGCTCTACGAACGCTACTGCTTCCAGCGCACGGCCCTTGCGCGGCAGTTCCCGTTTATGATGTCGAACGATGTCTGGAAGGGCGGCGGCCGGTTGCAGCCCAACGACGAGGTGGGCGACGTGCTCAAGCACGGCACGCTGGGCATCGGCTTCATCGGCGGACACAACGCGATGGTGGCGATTTACGGCGAAGGCCATGCGACCTCGAAGGAGGCGTGGCAGACGCTCTACGACGCCGTGACGGTGATGAACCGCGTGGTCGAGGAGTACAAGGCCAAATACGGGCTGAACTATTCGGTGCTGGCGACCCCGGCCGAGGGATTGAGCGGACGCTTCACGCGCATGGACCGCAAGCGTTATGGGGAGATTCCGGGCGTCACCGACCGCGACTACTACGTCAACTCGTTCCACGTCGACGTGCGCGAGCCGGTTTCCATCGTCGAGAAAATCCGCCTCGAAGCGCCGTTCCACGCCATCACGCGCGGCGGGCACATCACCTACGTCGAACTCGACGGCGAGGCCCGGAAGAATCCCGTGGCGATCCTCAAGATCGTCAAGGTGATGCAGGACGAGGGGATCGGCTACGGCTCGATCAACCATCCGATCGACACCTGCCGCAAGTGCGGCCACCGCGGGGTGATCTACTCGAAATGTCCCGTCTGCGGTTCGGACGACATCCTGCGCATGCGCCGCATCACGGGTTACCTGACAGGCAGCCTCGAATCGTGGAACTCGGCCAAGCAGGCCGAGGAGCGCGATCGGGTAAAGCACCGGTAATTTCGATTCTCACCGGCATCTTTTGCACTTCCCTTGCGGGGCGAAACAGTTACATACGTTCGTATGCTCCTGCTTCGCCCCACTTTACGAAGCCCGAAAACCGCTCTGCGATAATCGTTGGTGGTCCCCTGTCCGCCCGCCTAAAATCAAAATTCACCCGGCGGAAGAATTCCTTTTTGCCGCCGTCTCCGGTCGCGTGCGGCAAGTCCCCGCCTAAAGTTTAGAGGTGGATCAGATTTGTAAACACGGCGTTCCGCCGTGAATCGAGACCGACGGTGTTGTATTCATGTTATGAAAACGCAATGGAATTATTAAGAATCATCGGCATCTATCCCGAAACCATCTCCGACGGTTACGGGCTGCGCTATGCGATCTATTTCGCGGGGTGCGCGCACCGTTGTCCCGGCTGCCACAACCCCGAGAGCCACGATCCCCGGCGGGGCGAGCCGCTGACCGTGGAGCGTGCCGAAACTATCTGCGCCGCAATCGCCGCGAATCCGATTCTCGACGGGGTGACGCTCAGCGGCGGCGATCCGCTGTTGCAGCCCGAAGCCATGGCAGCCTTTCTGCGGCTGGTGAAGGAGCGCACGGGGCAGAACGTCTGGTGCTATACGGGCTATACGCTCGAAGAGTGTCTCGCCGACCCGGCCCGCCGGGAGTGCCTTCGGTGGATCGACACGCTGGTCGACGGACGCTACGTCGAGGCGCTGCGCGATCTGTCGCTCGATTTCCGGGGGAGTTCCAACCAGCGGATCATCGACGTCGGGGCCTTGCACCTGTTCGGATAGGTGTGTGAAAAAAGAGCTGCAAATCCTTGCAGCTCTTTTTTATGCGCGGGTTATCTCTACTGACGCTGGAGGTCCGAATTGTCGGCTACGACCATGTTTTTGTCGATGCGCAGCGTCACATTGCCGTCGACCTCGATCAGCAGGGTGGTCTCCTTGATCTCCTTCACGACGCCGTAGATGCCGCCGGCGGTGATGACTTTGTCGCCTTTTTTCAGACCGTTGCGGAACTCCTGCATCTGTTTGCGGCGCTTGGCCTCGGGACGCCACATGAACAACCAGAGAACCAGCACCATGAGGCCGATCATAATAATGAAACTGTACTGCTGCATGAATCCCGGTTGAGGCTCTATGGGGACCGTCTGAAGAAAATTAATCATAATTGTATTCGTTTTAAGTGTTTATTCCATTGAACGAAGCAAAGGTACAAATTATTGCCGAATAAACAAGGATTTATTTTATGTCCGCTTCCACGAACAGCCGCAGGGGCCGCTGCCCTCCCGCCAGCGTGATGTCCAGCGCCTTGAGTTGCCAGCCCCGTTCGCCGCGCGAATCGAAGGTGAGCGTCACCTGCCGTGCGTCGCCCGGTGCAATCGGTTGTGCGTCAAATTCGAGCGTCGTGCATCCGCAGCTGCGCCGGTAGGAGGCGACGGCCACGGGACGGCTCGCGTCGTTGGCCAGCCAGAGGCGCAGCACGGCGATTTCGCCGGACCCGAGGCGTCCGAAACGCACGGTGTCCGTGCCTCCCGTGGTGAGAATCGAATCCGTTAGCGAGATAATCCGGCCCTTGCGTTCGACCGCACGGGGAGATGTGCCGCAGCCAACGGCGAGTGCCGCCAGGGCGAGGATCGCGAGCATGCGGGTCATGGCCGGCAGGGGTCAGATCAGGCCGCGCCCGGCCTTTTTGATGCGTCCTTCCGCGGTCAGCGACTCGACGATCTTGTCCAGCACGCCGTTGATGAAGGTGCTGCTGCCCGGGGTGGAGTAGTATTTCGAAATTTCGATCCACTCGTCGAGCGTCACCTTGACGGGAACCGACGGGAACGAAGTCAGCTCAGCCATCGCCGTGCCGATGATCAGGTTGTCCATGAAGACGATGCGCTCCACGTCCCAGTTGGCCGTGAACTTCTCGATGTAGTCCTGGAAGGCGGAGTAGTTGACCAGCGACTTTTCGAACAGCGTCTTGACGAATTCGGGGTCCTCGCTGCTTTTGAACTTCGCGGGAACCTTCAGTTCGGTGTGCGAGACGCGCAGGTTCGAAAGCGTGCGCAGGACCATGATCACGATGTAGGGAAGGTCGTCGGTCCAGAGGATCGACATCTCCTCCAGCACGTCGTCCAGCGCCTCGCAGCTCTGCAACTCCTTGAAGAAGTCCTCGAGCAGCTTTTTGTCGTCGTCGAACGAGCGCTCCTCGCGCTGCATGTAGTCCTTGTAGTAGTCGCTCTCGGTCAACTGCGCGTAGAGCGTGCGGATCAGTTCGGGATAGCGTTCCCATCCCAGTTTGCGGGCCGCCACGTGATCGTTCACCGCGTCGCTGTTGGCGATGGTGCGGATCACGGCGTTGTCCACGAACTTGGTGTTGGGGTTGAGGTCTTCGAATGTCGGCAGTTTCTTCTGTTTGGCCAGCTCCTGACGCTGTTCGGCGTAACGCGCGATCTCCACGGGGAGGATCAGTATCTGGAAATAGAGGTCATAGGCCTTGTCGACGGACGCCATCAGCGTTTTTTCCGACGCCATCATGTTATCCGCGCCCGATTTGAGATGGGCGAACAGCGCCTTGACGACCTTTATACGGAGTAATCTTCTGCTCAACATTTTTTTAGAACGATTTTTAACGGCCGCAAAAATACAACTAAAAATCAAGAATAAAAAATTAAGCCGGGAGAATTCTTTCTCCGGGCGATTTCCGCGCGGCCGTCGCGGCGGATTCCGGCGTATCCGAAAAAACGGGAGGCGCGATGGCCTCCCGATGCTGCAACTACTTTTCCCGGATCGACTTTTTCTTGCCTACATGACTTTGATAGACACAATAAACGATTCCGGCCACGAGCAGGACAAGGATGCAATAGCCGGTGCTTCGGGCGCTGGCTTTGAGCATGCTTTCGAGAGACATTTCCGGATAGAGAAGCGCGAAGACACAAAGAAAATAGATGAAGCAGGCGCCCATGTTTCGCAAGGTGAGGAACCGGGAAATACTCAAATCGTCGTCTTTCGTCTCTTTTGCATCGGGAACCGGACACGTATCGGGACGTTTATCCGGACCCTTTCTGATTCGGTTCCAAAAATAGACGGCCGAAAAGATCACGATGCTTACGATCGTATAAATGACGATGCACCGCACGAGGCGTCCCGGAGAGCAATCTTTTCCGGGTGTGGGCAGAAACGCTATAATCATCAGAACGACGTAGAAATTAGCCAATCCTTTGAGAAACACTTTCAGCTCGGTTTTGTTCATGGCAGATTCATTTTAAATTCCCTCTTCGGCCTCGCCTCCGAAATAATAGCAATGGCGTTTTATATTGGTCCTAATTTAGGACATTGGATTTTGAAATAAAAGAGGCGAACGGATAAATAGAAAAAAATATACTGAATTGCGAAAGAAATATACTCTGCCGACCGCCTGCGGGGCTCTTTGCATCCTGATTTTTAATTTTTAATTCTTAATTTTTAATTTGCTTTTGCCTATCTTTGCACCCGTATGGAACAATTGGAAGAAAAACAGCCTTTCGACGTGATCGTCATCGGGGCGGGCGCTGCGGGCATGATGGCCGCGGGTACGGCGGCGCGCAGCGGCAGGCGCGTGCTGCTGATCGAAAAGATGGAGAAGTCGGGCCGCAAGGTCCGCATCACCGGCAAGGGACGATGCAACGTCACCAACGCGCGTCCGGCCGAGGAATTCGCCGATCAGGTGCGCACCAACGCCGAATTTTTCAAGGTCGCGTTCTCGGAGTTCAACAACCGGGCGGCGATCAAGTTTTTCGAACGCGCAGGCGTGAAACTCGACATCGAACGCGGCGACCGGGTCTTTCCGCAGAGCGGCAAGGCGTGGGACATCGCCAACGCCCTGCTGGAGTTCTGCGTCGAAAACGGCGTCAAGATCATCTACAATACGCGTGTTACGGAGATTCTGACCCTCGGGGACCGGGTCTTCGGTGTGAAATACATCAACCGGCGCGGTTTCGAACGCAAGGAGGAGTGCGCGCAGGTGATCCTCGCCACGGGCGGCGTCTCCTATCCCGCGACCGGATCGACGGGCGACGGCTATGCCTTCGCCGCCGACCTGGGCCATACGATCGAGCCGCTGCGTCCGTCGCTGACGCCGCTCTTGTCGTCGCACGCCCAGATGAGATACCTCGACAAGGTGCTGCTGCGCAACGTGCGCGCGACGCTCTATGTCGATAACGAACCCGTGCGCGAGGAGTTCGGCGAGATCGGATTTTCCGACCGCGGCATCGAGGGCGCCGTGGCGCTGCGCATGAGCCGCGACGCGGTGGACGCCCTGATCGAAGAGAAGCGCGTGAAGCTGGTCCTCGACCTGAAACCCGCGCTCACGGAGGAGGTGCTGCACGAACGCATCGCCCGTGAAATCGCCGAGCTGCAACCCAACGAGTTCTTCGGCGAACTGCTGCGCAAGCTGGTTCCCAAGCCGCTGGTGATGCCGCTGGCGCAGGAGGTGGACATCCGTGCGAACTGTTACGTCGGCAAAATCACCGAGGAACAGATCACGCGTCTGGTGCGTACGCTCAAGGGACTGACTTTCCCGATCACGGACTATGCGCCGTTCGAATACGCCGTGGTGACGGCCGGCGGCGTGCGCTGTGACGAAGTGAATCCCTATACGATGGAGTCGCTGAAAGTCAAAGGGTTGTATTTTGCCGGCGAGGTGCTCGACATCGACGCCAATACGGGCGGTTACAACCTCCAGATCGCCTTTTCGACGGGCCGCCTGGCCGGGTCGCTGAAAAAATAGACGTTATGAAGATCGTCGGCCATCCCATTTCTTTCCGGTTGCCCGGGCGGGTTTCCGAACTGCGCAACCGGCTCTCACGCGCCCGTTATTTCCGCGGTCACGGAGTCCATTCGCCGTTCGTCTACGACATTGTGCGCAGCGTCTTCATGCGCGACGACCTGCTGCCGGGCCGCCGGGACCTGTACGAAGCCCTGCTCACGGCGGGCGTTTCCCGCCGTCGGGCGGTGCAGTTGCAGAATCTGATGATTCATTGCGGCTATACGACCTTTGGTCTGAATCGTGCGGATGCTGAATTCTGCGTCGCCACGTGCGGCCTGCCGCGCCCTGCGACGCTCGCGCTGGTGCGTGCGGCGGCCGAAGCGGGGCATACCGTGGCGCTGATGTCGCCCTACGACGGCTGCGAACGGCAAGCGCTGTGCGGGCAGATTATCGCGGGACACGCTTCGACGACGGTGGATAACCGCGGTTACCTGCTGATTTTCAACAACCATTTGCCGAAACAACATTTCAGGATATGAAGGTATACACGAAAACGGGCGACAAGGGAATGACCTCGCTGATCGGCGGCGAGCGGGTCTTCAAGACCGACGAACGGGTCGAGGCTTACGGTACGGTCGACGAACTGGCTGCTTTCACGGCTCTGCTGGCCGACAACATGCGCGGCGACGCTGCGTTGGCGTCGTCGGTCGGCGACCTGAACCGCATTCTTTCGCGGCTGATGTCGGTCGAGGCGCTGCTGGCCACGGGGCAGTCGGGGAGCGACAAGGTCGCTCCGCTGGACCCGGAGACCGTTGCATGGCTCGAAGGGCGCATCGACGCCATGCAGGAGGTTCTGAAACCGATTGATAAATTCACGATTCCGGGCGGAAACGCTGTGGTGTCGATGTGCCACGTGTGCCGCACCGTCTGCCGGCGCGCCGAACGCGCCGCGCTCCGTGCCGACGCCAGATACGGCGTCGACTCCACGGCGCTGGTCTGGCTGAACCGGCTTTCGGACTATTTCTACCTGCTGGGGCGCACCCTCACGGCCCATTATGCCGTCGACGAGGTCCTGTGGATTCCCTGACCTGGCCGGGTATGTAAAATGCGAAGCGGCACATTCCGGGAATCGTGCCGCTTCGCATTGATTTATTTTGAGGCCGCCGGCCTCAAAATCGCTTTTTAGTATTCTTCCTCGTTGAAGAAATTTATCTATATTGATTATCAATATATTATGTGATAATCAATAAAATTTGCGCAAACAAACCACGCCGTCTGAGACGGTCTGAGGCGATG
>ENA-UEQA01000939-UEQA01000939.1-human-gut-metagenome-genome-assembly--contig:-NODE-939-length-15239-cov-8.075650_pt1 | contig 15239 bp, 8 predicted proteins | sample MGYA00242936_ERZ507937 | MGnify/ENA primary metagenome ERZ507937 (study PRJEB26167, sample SAMN06115468) | human gut metagenome | host: Homo sapiens | place: China:Chongqing | collected 2016-06-16... | reverse complement strand
TACGGAAGAGTTGAAAACACTACGGCTTTTGGTTAATTTGTCTGATGATGATGAATTATCGTTGTCATTGTCTCATTTATGGGAAAATGGGCGACCCTTTGAAGAGGTTGATGAGAGAATCATACGAGATATGTTCAGCGGGATTCAAAATCGAACGAGAAAAGAACGATTCGTTATGGTGTTTAGGAAACTGGCTCGTATCGCCGCAATACTATTAATACCTTTATTAAGTGTATTGTCTGGTTATTTATATTTCAATCCAGTCAATCAGGAGGAGGGTATTGGTAATTTAGTGGTTCATGCCGATAGAGGGGAAAGATCGGGGGTGACTTTACCGGATGGAACACAAGTAAAACTAAATGCGGAATCGAGCTTAAGTTACACTCACGATTTCGGTCGAGAGCTTCGACAGGTTAATTTAGAGGGAGAGGCCTATTTTGAGGTGACTCGGAATGAGGATAAACCTTTCGTGGTACATACAAAATATCTGGATATAGAAGTGTTGGGCACAAGTTTTAATGTGTATTCGTATGAACGGGAGAATGTCATGGAAATGGCCTTGATATCGGGACGGATCAAGATACAGACTTGTTCAGAGCCTTCTCGTGTCGTTTATCTAAAACCGAATGAAAAAGCATTGTTCAATAAAGAATCGGGTATTATAACCGTGGAGAAAACAGATAATCGATTTGAAACGGCATGGTTAAGAGGAGATCTCGTTTTCCGATCAACGACATTAAGTGATGTCTTGGCTAAACTAGAGCGTAGATATGGCGTGAATATCCATTTGAATGATTCTTCTTTAGCGAATGACTTATTTACCGGAAATTTTGATAGTGAATATATCGTAGAGGTAATGGACCTTTTAGAGAGGCATTATGACTTTACATATGATGTACGAGGAGATGATATCTTTATACATCCTTGAGCGAGTGAAAATAAAAATGTACAACCTTAAATCAGTTCTTATGCGACAAGATTCTTCATAATAAAAACGGAACCGAAAAATGGTCGAGATTTTCCGGTTCCCCAATTAATACTCCATTTACGAGAATGGCGATTAGGCCATAAAACGGATTGTATCAATTTAAAAAAATAATATATGTTCAAAAGTAGAAAAAATCAATGTAGCTATATAATTTTTTTGGCTCTATTTCTGTTTTTTAATCCTATTTTGGTATTAGCTCAGACAGGAAGTGTCACTCTTTCCATGAAGAATGCTACATTAAAGCAATTTTTTGAGGCTGTAGAGAAGCAAACCACATATATATTCTCTTATCGGGATGCTATAGTGGAAGGAAAGAAGGAGGTAACTTTAAACGTGACGAATCAGCCGATTCAGCGTTTGTTGGATGATGTATTGCATCAAAGGGACTTGCAATATACGATGACAGGCCATTCAATTGTCGTAACTTTAAAGACTGCAGGTAAAGTAAAGCAGGTATCTGGTACTGTGGTGGATAGTAACGGCGAACCGATTATCGGAGCGAATGTTGTTGAGAAAGGGACTACGAATGGAACGGTAACGGATATCTCGGGAAATTTCTCATTAAATATAGATGATACCGGTATTTTACAGATCTCGTATATTGGGTTTAATACTCAAGATGTAGCAGTGAACGGAAAATCAAGTTTAATGATAAACTTGAAGGAAGATACTCAAAAACTGGATGAGGTAGTCGTTGTTGGTTATGGCGTGCAGAAGAAGTCGAATGTAACGGGATCTGTGGCTTCTATTAAGACGGATGATTTTAATGATTTAAATATGGATGTGTCGCATGTTATTCAAGGACGTGTGGCTGGTGTCAATGTTTCCAATGGGAACATTATCATTCGTGGAGCGGCTTCTATCAATGGCGCGGATCCGTTGTGGATCGTGGATGGAGTGCCGGGTAGCGCTCCTAATTTTAATGATATAGAATCTATCGAGATCTTGAAGGATGCGGCTTCTACTGCTATTTATGGTGCCCGGGGAGCAGGTGGTGTGATCCTTGTTACCACTAAAAAAGGAAAGATAGGGAAACTTTCTATTAATGCGAGAGTAAACTTTGGAATAGAGACTCCGATCGATTTGCCGGATATGCTGCATACCGCAGACTTTATTGACCGGAAACTGGCGGCAGGCTTCCCTAATAATCCCAATTCCGGCTGGGATAATCCCGCTTCGCTACCAGATACAGACTGGGAAGATCTGGTTTGGCGTAATGCTTTTAGGCAAAACTATTTTTTACAGATGACAGGTGGTAATGAGAAAACTACATTTAATATGTCTGCGGAGTTCTACAAGAATCAGTTTATCGAACGTTATTCATTTGAGGATGCGGGTAATTTTCGTGTGGCTAGCCAGACAAATATAAGTAAACGTGTGAAATTTTCTGAGATCCTGACTGTTGGTTTTAATAATACGGATCCCCATTTGTATGGGCAGACGAATAATGATTATGTTTATTACCGCCAAGTTCCTACGATGGTGCCTTATGATAATACCAACGAAGCTGGTGGAGGTTGGGGGAAACATCCGGCAGGTGGTTACTACGAGGGACCTAATCATGTGGCTACACTAATGTCGCATCATGCGAATGAACGTAGGTTTTGGGCCCGGGCAAATGCGATTTTGGATTGGGAGATTATCAATGATTTAAAATTCCAAGCGAATTTCTCTGCCAATTTTGACTCCCATGCGAATAATTTGTTCTTAGAATCATGGAATTTGGGATCTTTGTCTCAACAGGATTATTACTCGAAAGATTATGGCTCCGGTTATGATTTACGTATGTTATATACATTGACTTATGATCATACTTTTGGGGAGAAACACTATGTAAAAGGTATGGTTGGCTACGAGGCTTATCGGGCGACGGCTTCTTCGGCAGGTGGTTGGAAAAACGGCTTCTTGGTTCAGCCTTCGGATGATATTAGTTTAGGTACGGGAGATAAAGATGTATCCGGAACGAAAACGGAAGGTCGTAGTTTATCCCAGTTCGCTCGTGTAAACTATGCTTATGATGACAGGTATTTGCTAGAGGCTAGTATTCGTCGGGATGGTTATGATAACTTTGGTCCAGAGAATCGGTTTGGTGTGTTTCCTTCGGCTTCTGTTGGTTGGAATGTGGGAAAAGAGAGCTTTGTAAAGGATAATATAACATGGATGTCTCAATTAAAACTGAGAGGAAGTTATGGTAAAATTGGTAACAATACAATTCCTCAATTCTTGTATGAACCTTCTTTTACGAATAATTATCTATATTATTCATATGATGGGCAAAATACGCAGAGAGGATTCTGGTATTCAAATGTTGCGAATGCTACGATTAAATGGGAAGACGTGGCCCAATGGAATATAGGTGTTGACGCAAGTTTTCTGGATAATCGCTTGAATACGACAATCGAGTATTATGATAAGAAAACTTCCGATATGCTGTATTCAGTAGGTGTGCCACCTTCTGCCGGGCCTTCTTCGGAACCATTTAGCGAGACCTCTTCTTATCGGGCTAATATCGGAAAGATAAGCAATAGAGGTTTCGAATGGATGGTTCAATGGAGGGATTCCTATAAAGATTTCAGGTATGACGTGGCTTTTACGTTGTCTACCAACAAGAACAAAGTGGTAAAGTTAAGTGACCAAGTGAATCCGATCATTTGGGCTGGAAGCGATGCGGCTTTGAATAGTTCTATTTATCGTACGGAAAATGGACAACCGATGGGACAGATGTATGGGTATGTAGTGGATGGCATTATTCAAGACCAAGCGGAAATCGATGCCTTAAACGCTCAATCTCCGGATGGATTGTACCAACAAGCAGGTACGGCTCCGGGTGATTTGAAATATAAGGATTTAAATGGAGACGGAAAGGTGACGAATGAGGATAAGACATATATCGGTAATCCTTGGCCGGATTTGATGTATGGATTGAATATAAATTTGTCATGGAAAGGCTTTGATTTAAGTATGGGCTGGTTAGGAAACGCAGGTGTTGATGTCTTTAATAGCGCTAAGCTTTATGAAAGAAGTTTCTATGGCGACTATAATACGACTTATAAGGTATATGAGGCGTGGAGTCCGACGAACCGGGCTACTTCACATCCTCGAGTAACGAAAGAGGATCCGAATGGAAACTTCAAGAATGTCTCCTCTTATTTTGTGGAGGATGGTTCTTTCTTTAAATTGAAGAATTTACATTTCGGCTATAATTTACCGAAATCAATACTTTCTCATTTGAAGATAGAAGGTTTGAAGTTTTATATTAACTGCGATAATTTATTTATTATCACAAAGTTCCAAGGAGATCCTGAATTGGGTGGTGGATATTTGGAACGAAATATGTATTCTGTGAAACGGGCTCCCTCCACCCGCACCATTATGGGCGGTTTAAGTTTAACCCTCTAAATTAATAGGAAGATGAAGAAATTAGTTATATTATTAGCTGCTGCGTTAACTTTTAATAGTTGTTCGGATAGTTTTCTGGATTTATCAAATCCCAGTGCGTTATCTCCAAGTGTCTACCCTAAATCTATGGCGGATATGGAGACTATCGTAACTTCAGTTTATGCGAATATGGTCGCTGTGCCTTTGTATGGAAAAAGGGTTATGGCGAAAGGGACATTCTGTGTGGATCATACGGTAGATATGGCTTGGACTGGTGACGCCAACTGGAACCAGTTGGCGACCAATCAAGTGACTTCTGATAATGCTTACATTGGGACGTTATGGATTGGTTATTATAAAATGATTTCTTGTGCGAATACCGTATTGGAGCAATTGGAAAGAATCGACAAGGAGAAGTTTACGGATGCGGATTTAGCAAGACTTTCGCAGATGAAGGGAGAAGCTTTGTTTTGGAGAGGTTGGGCACACCAACAGTTAGTAGCGTTTTTTGGGGAGGGATATCCTTGCAACGGGGATGGCGATAAAAAAGGTGTACCTGTTCGTTTACAGGTAGCATCGACTCCGGATATGCTAAATATAGAACGTAGCACGGTGGCCGAGGTTTACGATCAGATCTTGAAAGATTATGAGGCAGCCAAACTTTTGCTACCTGCCGTATGGGAAGAGCGGGCGGACTATCCACGTCCAACCTCTGTTGCCGTTGCTAGTTACATCGGGCAAGCGAATTTGTATATGGGTAATTATGATGCGGCAAAGAAAGCGTTGAAAGAGGTTATTGATTCTTCCGGAAAAGAATTGCTCCCTTTCAATGAATATGCGAAGATGTTTAATGAGGATCAGGAGAAATTTAATAGAGAATCGATCTTAGAGATTAATTTCCGTAATGGGGATACTTCCGGATATTTTTGGTATGGAGAAGGTTCTCAATATGGATTGATCGCTGCCTTATGTTTCCAGAACGCAAGTGGAGATGTTGAGGCGGCCGGTTGGGGTAATATTTTCTTTCATGATGCGAATATTAAACGTTTTAATGGAGATCCTCGTCTGGATATCGCCGCTTTGCGTCCGGGAACTCCTGTTATTATGAATGGACAGCAGACGCAGGTTCTGAAATATAAGGATACGGAGGCTGACATTCAAGGTTGGAGCATGCGAAAATACAATCCGTTGAAAAGTACGGTGAATGAGTTGAATTTAGGGGTTGGTATTAATATGTATTTGATGCGTTTGGCGGATGTATATTTGATGTATGCGGAAGCTTGTCAGGCTACGGGAGATGAGGTAAATGCCCGGAACTATATGAATCTGGTAAGAAGAAGAGCTTATAATGGAGATAGTTCCCATGATATAACGGCTAGTGGAGAAGCTTTGAGAGATGCGATTCGGGAGGAACGTTTCATGGAGTTCTGCGGTGAGGGCGTACAACATTGGCAAGATGTTTGCCGCTGGAAGGTCTTGGATGAGGAGATTAGCCGTTGGTATGGAAAGACACGTGTTGGTAATCCGCATTATGATGCGAAAGATTTGTATTTCCCGATACCCAAGGTTGAAATGGAGAATAATCCGAATATGACACAAAGCATAGGTTACGAGAACGAGTAGATATAACTTGTTGAAAAGTTCATCAAAGAAAAGGAATAGGATAGTTCTCTTGGGATCGCTAATCCTATTCTTTTTTTATTCCTTTATGATCATATTAAATCTTATTGAATAATGAAGATGATAGATGTATCGAAAGTAAGAGTCTTTCGGGGGAGTCTCTTTGTATTGCTTATGCTCTTTATGCGGATAGGTTGGGCCTCAAATGATGATAGCACCTATAATATCGTGGATTTTGGAGCTAAAGGAGATGGAATAACAGACAATACCCAGTTCATCAACAGGACAATAGAAGCTTGTTCCTTGAGAGGGGGAGGAACGGTTATCATTCCGGAGGGAACGTTTTTGACAGGAAGTATTCTGCTGAAAAGTAAAGTAAACTTATTCTTAGAAAGTAATGCCGTAGTGAAAGGCATAAATAATCTGGAAAAGTACCGTTCTATATCCGATCTTAATCAAGATGAGGCTTATTATAAAGTAAAACCCCGGAATTGGAACAAGGCATTGCTTTTAGGAGATCAAGTTGAAGGTGTGTCAATTACAGGAGAGGGGGTAATCGATGGTGCCCATATTCAAGATAAAAAAGGTGAAGAAGGGATGAGAGGCCCTCATATTCTCTTTTTGTCGAGATCGAAAGGGATTAAGATATCGGGAGTTAAACTACGAAGAGCATCGAACTATGCTTTTATGAGTTATGATATTGAAAGGGCTTCTTTCGATAATCTTTTAGTGGAGGAAGGATGGGATGGGATTCATATTCGTGGCGGAAAAGATATCCGTATCCGAAATTGCCGTTTTTATACGGGTGATGATGCTGTTGCGGGTGGGCTATGGAAGAATATGGTAATAGAGAATTGCTATATGAACTCATCGTGCAATGGGATAAGGTTGATAATGCCGGCTACTGGTTTAAAGATCGTTGATTGTGAATTTAGAGGTCCGGGAAAATATCCACATCGGACTTCCGGTGAACAAAAACGTAGGAATATGCTTTCTGGGATATTGCTCCAACCGGGCGCATGGTTCCCTGCGTTTGGGGAAGTAAAGGATATATTGATATCTAGCTGTTCTTTTGATCAATTGGATAATCCGTTTCTAGTCACATTGAATGAGGGGAACCGGGGAGAGCGGATCTGTCTGGAGCATATAAGAGGTACACGTTTAATGAAAGCGGCCGCCTCGGTAGAGAGTTGGGGAGATAGTAGTTTGAAAGATGTCCGGCTTTCGGATGTTTCCTTATCGTATGTTGGAAACAAAGATCAAGAAATAGTAGGACGTACTCCCTCGAAGCCATTGACCGATTATCGTGCGCTCCCTTGCTGGGGGCTTTACCTTCATAATTTAGATCGAGTGATTTTACGGAATGTTCGGTTAGATTGTGAGAATGGGAAAGTTGGCCCAGCCTCTTGTTTCGATAATGTGGGGTCCGTGGAGATTTATAATGTAAGTTTTTAATCTTAAAAAGAATTAGTATGCAAAAATATCTTTTGTTTTGTCTAGCTTTTTGTGTATTGGGTTGTTTGGCTCAAGATTTGATTGTCCGTCCGAACGATCCTATTATTTATAAGAAAGAGGGCGGTGCCTTTTTATGGCTGGGGGGATACGGCTTGGGAGTTATTTCATGTATTGGATAAGGAGGAGATCGTTCATTATCTGGATAACCGGCAAGAAAAGGGCTTTACGGTAATACAGGCTGTTATCTTATCTGAACTGGATGGTTTGGATAAACCGAATGCGTATGGATATTTGCCCTTGGTTGATAAAGACCCTACCCAAATCACGGAAGGGTACTTTGAGTTGGTGGATTTTGTGATTCGAGAGGCCGGCAAACGAGGAATGTATATAGGGCTTCTACCTACTTGGGCAAACAATGTGGTAGAGAAAGACGGAAATCCAGCATTGTTTAATCCAGATAATGCGTATACATACGGGAAAATACTGGGAACCCGATATAAAAATGAAGCTGTAATATGGATTCTTGGTGGTGATAGAAATGTGGTTACGGATAAGGAGTTCGAGATCTGGCAATCTATGGCGAAAGGAATTCAGGAGGGAAATGGAGGAACACAACTAATGTCCTATCATCCGACGGGAGAGATTTCCTCGCATTATTGGTTCCACAATGAGTCTTGGCTATCATTCAATATTCTCCAAAGCGGGCATTACCGCCGGATGGATCCGGTATATCGTTTTTCGGGTATGTATGCTCAATTGAACCCGATTAAACCGTTTGTAAACGCGGAACCTTCATACGAGGACATACCGGTTCTTTTCTGGGAATATTTTGATTATGCTAAGTTCGGGAAGAAAAAGGAGGACATAATAGGTGATAACGGATTGATTAAGGATACGACTTATTTTACGGATGGAATTTACGATGACTATGATATTCGTATGCAGGCTTATTGGACTTATTTCTCTGGAGCTGCCGGATATACATATGGGAATAACGCTATTTGGCAAATGTATAAGCCGGGTGGTAAATATCATGTACCATGCCTTACGTTTTGGGATGGTGCGTTGGATAGGCCGGGAGCCGAATGTATGCGCTATGTAAAGTCTTTGTTTACGATGTATCCGTTAGATCGTTTCCGTCCGGATCTATCCGTCCTGTTCGGAATTAATTACAATGACGCAAGCTATATCACTCCCGTTTTAGCAAAAGATAAGACTTTTATTTTAGTTTATTTGAGTCAAGGGCAGGATGTAAGAATACAAATGAGTAAATTGCGATCTTTAGGTAAAGCTTATTGGTTCAATCCGAGGAATGGGGCGAGAACCTTGATCGGACCGGTCGAGAATAAGGGAATTCGTACATTCAATGCGCCCGGAGAAGCGGGAGAGAGGGGAAATGATTGGATCTTAATTTTGGAGGCGGATGATAGGTAGACGATGTATAAATTTTAAATAATAAAAGTCATTATGAAGAAGATCAATGTTTTGCTGTTAGCCTTTTTGCTGTTAAGTTTTTGGGCGAATGCCCAGCAGTATCCTTTTAACGGGTTGGATATGAATATGGGAAACCTTTCTCGTTTGTCGAATGCGCAGAGTCGTTCGATCAGTCCGGAGAATTTTACGGGGGAGAAAGGGAAAGGAGCGATGGCTGATCCCGTGAGAGATAAGGATGTCCGGAATAAGGCGAATGCGGCCGGCCCAGCGAAAGATTTGGGGAAAGGCTGGAAAGTAAATCCTTTTATTATCGTGAAACCGGGGGAGACAGTTACCATCGCGGAGATTGATGGCCCGGGGGCTATCCAGCAGATATGGATGACTCCCACTGGCAACTGGCGATTCTCGATACTCCGTATGTATTGGGACGACGAGAAAGAGCCTTCGGTTGAATGTCCGGTCGGGGATTTCTTCGCCAGTGCTTTTAATGAGTATGCCCAACTATCTTCGTTAGCGGTCTGTGTAAACCCCGGGAGCGCTTTCAATTGCTACTGGAAGATGCCGTTCCGTAAGAAAGCACGCATAACATTGGAGAATATTAACAATGCGGAAGAGATGCGTTTGTATTACCAAATTAATTATACCTTGACGGAAGTGCCGGAGGATGAGGGATATTTCCATGCACAGTTCCGTCGTTCCAACCCGACACAAGGCTCTAGCCATACGTTGGTGGATGGAATCAAGGGAAAGGGACAATATGTTGGAACTTATTTGGCTTGGCGTGTCAATGATAACTGTTGGTGGGGTGAAGGAGAGATCAAGTTCTATATGGATGGCGACAAGGAATACCCGACAATCTGTGGAACAGGTACGGAGGATTATTTCTGCGGTTCGTATAACTTCGAGAATCAGAAAACACATCAGTACCAAGAATTCACCACTCCTTATGCGGGAATGCACCAAGTGATCCGTCCGGATGGCCTATATCGGGCTGTTACGGCGTTCGGCTTGTATCGCTGGCATATCTTGGACCCGGTTCGTTTTGAAAAGGATCTGAAGGTTACGATTCAAGATTTGGGTTGGCGGCACGACGGTAGGTATAATAACCAGAAGTCGGATATCTCATCGACTACTTTCTGGTATCAGGCGGAACCACACGCTAAATTCCCGGCATTACCCAGTAAGGATGATTTGGAGATTCCGAGATGTTAAATGGCCTGTGGTAAGATGTTAAATGTTATTTCCGATTAAACCTTTCCTTTTTATCGATGTCTATTCTTTCGAAGCGCTTCATAAACAGGTAATTTATAATAAAAGTAATAAGTAGTAGTTTATGAAAAAGGTAATAGGATTGTGTTTGGTTGTATTGTTGAGTTCAACTTCTGTGTTCGCTCGTGAGAACAGGCGTATGGACAAGCGTAAGATGGATCCGTCCGCACGTTGCGAGAAGATGATCGCCGACTTGAAGCTGGATGAGAAACAAGCGGTGGAGTTCCGTAAACTTCAAAAAGAGTATATGGAAAAGGCTCAAAAAGAACGTGAGGCGATGAAGGCTGAGCGTGAGAAGCAACGGGAAAAGATGTTGGCCATGCGTGAGGATAAGAACGCCCAGATGAAAAAAATATTGACGGAGGAACAATACAAACAATATCTGGAAAAACAGCAGCCTAAAGGGAATAAACATGGCAGAAAACATCTAGGTAACGGACGTAGATAAAGAAGTCTATAGATAGATAAAATGGCCGGGGTAGCGATTATCCCGGCCATTTTAGTTCTAATCGGCTGCTTCAACCACATACCAAGTATATCCGTTGGCAGGGATTTTAACCGTAAGCTCCACCGTATAGTCCCGGTTCAGTTTGTAGGTGACAGGCTTTTACTCTTTTTCCCGGATGCGGGCTGTTTGTGTCAGGCCGGTATAATAGAGTGGAATATGGATCGTACGGGTGATCTCTTGATGGGTCGGATTGAAGAACATGGCTAGACCTTTCTCCTTCTTGTGAGGATTGACGTGTATGAACCCGTCCCAGTCTCGTGCGTCCGGCCGGCGTAAGTGGATCATATCGCTGTTGAGTATATCGCGGTATTTCTTATACCATTGAATAACCTCGGTTACGGCCGCTTGGGTTTCCGGGGTATCATATAGGCGTGGCCCTCGATAGCAAGCTTGGACACCAGCTCCGTAATTTTGCATCATATGTGTTTTGTATTCGAACAAGTGTTCGTGGAGGGGCTCCAAGGTGGCGGCCTCTCCTCCTCCTTGATACTCCACGAGAGGAACGAAGCTCCAGCATGCCGAAGCCATCCGATCCCATGTACCATCATAATTCAATTGGCGGGCATGGATGATCTGCCGGTCCCGGGGAAGCGACCAGTTGGCTTCACGGTAACCAATGCCTGTCTTGGTAGACCCGTTCAAGAAATAGAAATCGGGAACATTGATATAAATGCCATTCTCGCACATCCAACGATAGAGATCGGTTATCTTATGGAACTGATTCCATTGGGAATCTTCCAGCCCTTTATGATAGGTATGGTGGGTGGAGGCGCATACGTCGCCGGGATAGGAGCCGTCGTGCTCGAAGCAACGCATGCCCGTACGCTCGAAGAAGGTTCGTATATGATGGAAATACTCATATCCCCAATCGCTGCACAGGCAGGGAGCGCTACCGAAACGCATGCCTCCCCGTTTGCCCGTCTTGGGATTGATAACATCCACCTCGTCGCTGATCCAACGGCTTGATAAGAGGGAGTAACATCCTAACTCTACACCTTTGCCGCGGGCGTAATCTACCAAGGATTTATATTTGGCGATATTTTCTTCCGAGATATCCTCGGCGTTCAATCCAGACCCGAAGCTGATGATCACCATCTCGTAGCCCACGGTAGCGCATTGATCGATAGCGGTACGAATAACATCCGGATCGGAAGAGGTAAGGTGCATGAAGATCGGATTCTCCGTAGCCCATGGAGCTACCGTATAATGAAAGCGTCGTTTGAACAAGCCCTTCCGTTCCCGGTCATCGCTGTCGAACGGCATCTCGTATACGCTGAAGGACTTGAACTCCTGGCCCGCCGCTAGGGTATAATCGGGACCTAGCTTGGGCGATACGTCTAATATGCAAGGCGTGAGCAAAGGATAGTTGCGTTGGGAGGTATATTCCGGATCGGCTACCCATTTCTCCGTGATATCGGTTTCCCGCTCGGTAAACTCTCCGCCACAAGCATAATCGCTTTCTATATGTATGTTCGGGAGCCTGAATTTGGAGGGATCTCCACCGCCGGGAGACTCCGGTTCGGCGAATGCCAGATATTCCAATTGAAAGGCATCGATATCTATGGACTGCGGGGTCTTGTTGGTAACCTCCATACTTTTCCGGATAACCGGGATATGATCGTATAAGTCGTAATGGAGTTCTACGGTGACACCTTCTGTTTCTTTCTCTCCTTTCAATACGAAAGTCAGTCTTTTCCCTGTGGGTACGTTCTTATTCAGTGCCCAGCGGCTTCTGGCCCATTTGATATCTTCCTGCAGCTCCTCTATGCGGAAATCCTCAATGAGAAAAGAACCGGAGCGGGTAGTCATCTGCTCGACCCATTCCATCTGGAAGTATCCGCGCTCGGGCTGGCCGGCCAGCCCGCCAAGTTCCCAACGTTTCCCGTCAATCGTCAAACTGCCTTCGCTACTTACGGCACGAAGCATACTTTCTCCGGTCATCCGGTTAAAGATATCTAGAGTGGAGAGATTGGGCAAGACACGGAACATACGTGCTACCATTCCGTTTGACAATAAGATGCTTTTGCCATCGGGAGTCGCATATATGCCGGCTTTGGATCGTGAGGGTTGTAAAAGCCAGTCGAAAGAGGTGTTTTCCAAAGGAAGCCCTTGTTGGGGCAATCGCTTGATTTTATCAAGTAATTTCTTCTCCGTACCGGATGATACCTCCGGCCCTTTCCCTTGATAGCTTGTGGAGATGATCGAGGGGATGATCTCCATATACTCTATTTGGGGCGTGATCCATAAGGCATGATCTCCGCTGGGGCCATCGTCGGTAGGCTCTACGATAAGGTCCAATATCTTTATGCCATTTAGGGGGATATCGATTGTTTTCGGGGCGTCGCCAAGTTTGACGATACCGCTGTTATAAAGCTCCTTGTCATCTCCTTTCAAGATAAATAAGACCGAGCCCGGATGTACCTTTCCGTCTTTACCTTCTAGACCAACAAATGTCTTGGCGTTTTTTCGGGTATCGAAATACATTTTCGTTCCGTCAACAAAAGGGATAACCGTGAGGCTTTTATCTGTATAATCGATATGTGAGTCGGCGATCCCGACCTGTGCTTGAAAGCGTGACGCATTCTTGTGTAAATCGATCTTGATATGGCTTTTGGCTTGTACCCCGATCACGTCATCATACGTTTTTCCTTGTATGGAGGCGGGCTCGTTGGTAACTGATTTCCCTTTGACGGCGCCACCGTAGGTTTGGTAGGATTTATTTAGGTCCATGTCCATAAGCCGGATCTCGTTCTGGCCCATGGCGTAGAGACCGGCAAATCCCGAAAGGATAGCTGTAAAGATAAGTTTATTCATAAAATCCAGTGATAAAAGAGCGTGTTATCAATGATAAAAATAAGGTGCTTCAAAAAGACTTCTTTTGAAACACCTTATTGGGTTTATAATCTAGTTTCGTTCTATTATAATGTCGTAAGTTTTAAATTACGCCAAAGAACCTTGATGCCTCCACCGTCGTGAATCTGAAGGGCGATGCGGCCTTTGCCGGCTCCGATCTTCTCGTCATTCAAGTTTACCATTTCCTGTCCGTTCAGCCAAGTCTGTACGTTGTCGCCTTGTACCTTGATACGCATCGTGTTCCAATCGCCCTCTTTCAATATATTCTCTTTCTCGTCCGGAATCTGAACCAGCCAGCCACGTCCGTACGACTCATAGATACCACCTGTATCGTGACCCTTCGGAGCTACTTCTACCTGCCAGCCGTTTACTTTCACGCCTTCCTCTACGAAAGAGCGGATGAATACGCCGGAGTTTCCGTCAGCCTCTTGCTTGAACTCTACGGTTAGATCGAAATCATCGTAATAATCACGGGTAGCGAGATAACCGTATTGTTTGTCGGGACCGCTTTCGCAGACCAATAAGCCGTCTTTTACGTACCATTTCTCCGTACCGTATGGTTCCCATCCCGTCAAATCCACGCCGTTGAACAAGTTCACTTCCTTACCGGTCTTACGGGGAAGTTCCTTGATCTTCAAGTTACGGAAAGATGCGGGATAACCATGATCTTGCAAACAAAGCACACCTTTTTTCGCCAATCCGTATTCCGGTGCGTTGGCCCATTTACCGCTATTTTTCTTAGCGTGCCAATCGTCTGTCCATGCCTCGAACTCAACGATCTTTTGTCCGTTCAACCAATGTTCCACATGTCCGTTATCGAATACGATCTTGGAGTTGTTCCATTCGCCTTGCGGATTCACCTTCATCTTGGATTTATCCGGCAAGTGCATCGCGTAATCTACGCCTAATTTCTGCCACTCTTCCAATGGCTCCGGGAAGTTCGGCTCGTCGATCAATTGATACTCCGGCCCTGTTACGTAAGGAACAGCGTATTGGGGACGCTCTACCACGTGGTACAACATACCGCTATTGCCCCCCTTGGACAATTTCCAGTCCCAAGAAAGCTCGAAGTTCTCATACTCTTTATCGGTTACGATGTAGCCACTAGCGTCGCTGCCATCACCTTTGGCTTGGATACAACCATCCACTACATGCCAAGGCTGTGTCAATGTAGTCCCGTTGTAATCTTTCCAACCATCCAATGTCTTTCCATCAAAAAGCAGGACCCATCCGTCAGCGATTTCCTCGGGAGTAAGTGTGTTTTGTTCTTGACTGGCACAAGAGGAAAACAAGGCCAGCGATACCGCACAAGAGGCTAACAAGCTTGTGGCGGCTGTTTTTTTCATTACAGATTCCATGTAAATAAAGAATTTAGGTTGATAAATTGTAACTGAATGGCAAATTTACGTAAATATCTTTGATATCTCTCTCTGTTGGAGGAAAAACGCTTCTCTCCCTAGGAAATACTTCTCCAAGAGCCTATATATTCTTTGTCGGATAAGCTCTATTTCTTAATTTGGCGGCGCTGAATTTATATTCACAGCCGCTGAATATACAAATGCCGCCGCTGATTGTAAAATCAGTGGCGATAATTTAAGAATAGAATAGGTACCGATCAGGTTTACCTATAGGTACGCATAAGTTTTATTCTGGCACAATCAACTTTTATATGTTTTTGTGGAAAAGAATCTGGATAATACTTGTTTAATCGAAGAATAATATAGATATTGCATG
>ENA-UEQA01000911-UEQA01000911.1-human-gut-metagenome-genome-assembly--contig:-NODE-911-length-15463-cov-80.436436_pt1 | contig 15463 bp, 7 predicted proteins | sample MGYA00242936_ERZ507937 | MGnify/ENA primary metagenome ERZ507937 (study PRJEB26167, sample SAMN06115468) | human gut metagenome | host: Homo sapiens | place: China:Chongqing | collected 2016-06-16... | reverse complement strand
CTTATTTTTAGGACAGATGATTTGTGAAGGAGTTGAAAAAAGTGCCGGATCTTTCGATAATTTTCGATATGGGTGTTGTTGCACTGCGTTTTCTTATGCCTGTTTATGCAATAATAATTGTGTACCAGTGCTTTGCCGCAATGCGCCGTCGCCGCCGTCCCGAAACTCCTTTGATTTCACTTTTGAACCCTGCAACGGGCGAGATGCTCCCCGTGCTTTTCTGGGAAAATTCAATCGGCAGAAGTAAAAGCAGTGATGTAACCGTTGATGACCCGACGGTTTCAAGAAATCATTGTGTACTCCTTCGCCGTAAAGACGGTTGGTATGTAAGCGATACCGACTCAAAGAGCGGCACAATGCTCAACGGCAAAAGAACAAGAGGCAGAGCAAAGGTGCTTATTGACGATACAATAACAATAGGCGGTACAAGCCTTATAGTAAAAAGAGGCGAGGAGTTCCAACAGCCGTTGCAGTCGAGCTGGTTTTTCTCAAAGGTCAGCGATAAGCCTGCAATGAAATCGTGGAAGCTTATGCTTCTTATTACATTTTTTCACTTTTTTATGTGCGTTCAGGCAATGTTCTGGAATGACGGCACAAATACAATGGCTCCGCTCGTGTTGTTCGGCGCTCTTGCGGCTGTTGAATGGGGATTCTTCTTTATCTCCTATTTTGTAATCCGCAGAGTGAATTTCGAGCTTGAATCGCTCGCCCTGTTTTTGACGGGCATAGGCGTAATGATGCTTATCAGACAGTCGGAACGCTCGGCTTATGTTCAGCTTGTTGCCGCCGCAATAGGTATGATTTTCTTCTGTATAATTATCAAGCTGATTGAAGATCCCGACAAGGTAAATAAACTCAGACTTCCGGCAATGATTTGTGCGGTCGGTCTTTTGGGTGTAACAATTGTATTCGGTAAGATTACAAACGGTGCCGCCAACTGGATTTATATCGGCTCGTTTTCATTTCAGCCGTCAGAGCTTGCAAAGATTATTTTCATCTTTATCGGCGCAAGTTCGCTTGATGTGTTGATGACAAAGAAGAACCTGCTTGAGTACATTATCTTCTCGGCAGTCTGCGTCGGCCTTTTGGCTCTTATGGGTGACTTCGGTACTGCGCTCATCTTCTTTGTAACATTTTTGCTCACAGCGTTTATGCGCTCGGGCGATTTCAAGACGATTATTCTTGCTGTTGCCGCCGCAATTTTCGGCGTAACATTTGTCCTCAAGTTTAAACCGTATGTTGCCGACCGTTTTTCGGGCTGGCGTCATGTGTGGGAACATACTCAGGACAACCTCGGTTATCAGCAGGCAAGAGTTCTCACATATATGGCAAGCGGCGGACTTTTCGGCGTAGGTATCGGCAACGGTTTTTTAAAGCAGGTTGCCGCATCCGAAAGTGACCTTGTTTTCGGACTTGTTTCGGAAGAAATGGGAGTTATCGTTGCGTTCACACTTGCCGTGGCAGTAGGTGCAATGTTTATTTATGCAAGGGCAATTACAACCCGAAGCAGAAGTACCTTTTATTCAATTTCAGCGTGCTGTGCGGCAGGACTTTTTGTCGTTCAGCTTTCTCTCAATGTTTTCGGTGCAACCGATGTCCTTCCGCTTACAGGCGTAACATTTCCGTTTGTGTCTGCCGGCGGTTCAAGTATTATGTCTTGTTGGGGACTTGTTGCATTCATCAAAGCCGCAGACGAGAGAACTTATTCGGTAAAAAGATAAGTTTAGTAAATTGAAAATAAAAAATTGAAAATGGAAAATTGTTGTCGAGAGGAAAAACAGCAAAATAAAATGCTCTATCTCCCGACCGTATTCATAGTGCTTTGCAAGCAAAGCCGCATTTTCTTTAATTTTTCGATTGTTCACTTGATACACAGGGTGGTGTAAGGTTTGAAAAAAATACTTCGCAGAAGTACACTTATATATATAGTTGCGCTTGCGTTTATCGGCGGACTCGGCTATCTTGCCTTTGAGCTTGTAACAGGGGCAGACGACTGGGTTGATCAGGCATATAATGCGCATATAGCAGGTGACGGCGGCCTTGCACAGGCAGGAGCGATCTATGACCGCAACGGCACGGCTCTTGCACAGACGGTTGACGGTAAAAGAGTTTATAACGAAAGCGAGAGCGTAAGAAAATCTCTGCTTCATGTTGTCGGTGATGACAGCCTTAACATTTCAACGGCTGTTCAAAGTATGTATCGTTCTCAGCTGATAGGCTATAACCTTGTTTTTGGACTTAATATGCCGGAATCATTGCGTGCCTCTCACGATATAAAGCTGACAGTCGATTCCGCAACCTGTGCGGCGGCTTATGATGTTCTTGCAGCTTATAACAAAAAAGGTGCATGTGTAATATATAACTACAAAACAGGCGAGGTTATCTGTTCCATAAGCACCATGGCTTACGATCCGCAGGCTCCTCCCGAAATTACCGAGGACAACGAAAGCGAATATGAGGGCGTTTACCTTGATAATGTGCTTTCGTCAACCTTTACTCCGGGTTCAATCTTCAAAATCGTTACATCTGCGGCGGCAATCGAGAATATTCCCGACCTTTATGACCGCACTTGGGTTTGTAACGGAAGTGAGAACATAGGCGGAAGTGAAGTTACCTGTACGGAAACTCACGGAACGCTGACATATAAAGAGGCAATGGCACATTCCTGCAATATTGTTTTTGCAAAGCTTGCCGTTGAACTCGGAAGTGACACAATGACAAAAACTGCCGAGAAAATCGGCATTAACAGCTCCTTTGATGTTGACGGAATTAAAACCGCAAAAGGTTCATATGATGTCAGCGATGCCAATGAAAACCAGCTTGGCTGGTCGGGCGTAGGTCAGTATAATGACAAGGTAAACCCGATGCAGATGGCAATTATCTGCGGTGCAATCGCAAACGGCGGTAAGGTTACAAACCCTACCCTTATCAAAGATGAATCCATACTCTCCGCACTCGGCATAAACTACAAGAGCAGCGGACAGGAGCTTTTTTCATCCGATACGGCGACAAAGCTTGATGATGTTATGAGATACACCGTTTCGGATTACTACGGCGATAACCTTTTCGGCGGACTTACAGTCTGTGCCAAAACAGGTACGGGTGAAGTCGGCGATGATAAGAACCCTAACGGCTGGATGGTCGGCTACTCAAAAGATGAGGACTGCCCTCTCGCCTTTGCCTGTGTTGTACAGGATTCGGGTTTCGGTTTTCAATATGCCGGTCCCGTGGTTGAGGCCGCAATGATTCAGGCTGCAAAAAGCCTTGGAGCGTCTGCGGTGCAGTAAATTAAAATTATATTATTGAAAATACAGTTTGACCGATTTTTTCGGTACATTGAAAGGAAGAACCCTGATGAATTTTTTAAAGGCTATGTTCGGCAACTACAGCAAGCGTGAAGTTAAGCGTGTGCAACCAATCTGTGACAAGGTGCTTGCACTCGAAGATAAATATGCGGCTATGAGCGAAAGTGAACTCAAGAACCAGACAACAATTCTTAAAGAAAGACTTGCCAACGGCGAAACAACAGACGATATTCTCCCCGAAGCATTTGCAACCTGTCGTGAGGCAGGCTGGAGAGTGCTTGGTATGAAGCACTTCCCCGTTCAGATTATCGGCGGTATCGTTCTTCACCAGGGCAGAATCGCCGAGATGAAAACCGGTGAAGGTAAAACCTTGGTTGCTACCCTCCCTGCATACCTCAACGCTCTTACAGGCGAAGGTGTTCACATTGTAACAGTCAACGATTACCTTGCCCGTCGTGACTCAGAGTGGATGGGCAAGCTTTACAGATACCTCGGTCTTTCGGTTGGTCTTATCTGCCACGACCTCGATAATGATGGCAGAAAAAAGGCTTATGCCGCAGACATTACATACGGAACAAACAACGAACTCGGTTTTGACTACCTCCGTGACAACATGGTAGTTTACAAGGAAAACAAGGTTCAGCGCCCACACGCATTTGCAATTGTCGATGAGGTTGACTCAATCCTCATTGATGAGGCGAGAACTCCTCTTATTATTTCGGGTAAGGGCGACAAGTCAACAGACCTTTATGCAAAGGCTGACGCTTTTGCAAAAACTCTTAAAGTTCAGCGTTTTGCAGAACTTGACGCAAAAGAGGATATGGAGGAATATTACAAGGAAAACGACATTGATTATGTTGTTGATGAAAAGCAGAAAACAGCAACCCTCACACAGAGCGGTGTTAAGAAAGCCGAAGAATTTTTCGGTATTGAAAACCTTACCGATCCTGATAACCTTACAATTCAGCACCATGTAAATCAGGCTATCAAGGCCAACGGCGTTATGAAGCTTGATGTTGACTATGTTGTCAAGGACGGCGAAGTTATCATCGTTGACGAATTTACAGGTCGTCTTATGTACGGCCGTCGTTTTAACGAAGGTCTTCATCAGGCTATTGAGGCTAAAGAGGGCGTAAAGGTTCAGAGCGAAAGCAAAACTCTTGCAACAATCACATTCCAGAACTACTTCCGTCTTTACAAAAAGCTTTCGGGTATGACAGGTACTGCTCAGACAGAGTCGGAAGAATTCCAGGAAATCTACAAGCTTGATGTTGTTGAAATTCCTACAAACAAGCCTGTTTTAAGAAAAGACCTCCCCGATTCGGTTTATAAGACAGAAAACGGCAAGTTCCACGCTGTTATTGATGCAATTGTTGAGGCTCACGAAAAGGGACAGCCTGTCCTTGTCGGTACAATTTCAATTGAGAAGTCGGAGCTTCTTTCAAAAATGCTCAAAAAGAGAGGCATCAAGCACAATGTCCTCAATGCAAAACAGCATGAAAAAGAGGCTGAAATTGTTGCTCAGGCAGGTAAACTCGGTGCGGTAACAATCGCAACCAACATGGCAGGTCGTGGTACCGATATCATCCTCGGCGGTAACGCAGAATATATGGCAAAAGCCGCAATGCGTAAGCAGGGCTTTACAGAGGAGCTTATTGAAGAAGCTACAGGTTATGCGGAAACCGATGATGAAGAAATCATCAATGCAAGAAATACATTCAGAGAACTGAATGACAAGTATAAGGAAGAAATTAAAGGCGAGGCTGAAAAGGTAAGAGAGGCCGGAGGTCTTTACATTATGGGTACGGAAAGACACGAGTCACGCCGTATTGATAACCAGCTCCGTGGTCGTGCAGGCCGTCAGGGCGATCCGGGCGTCAGCCGTTTCTTCCTCTCAACCGAGGACGATCTTATGCGTCTGTTCGGCGGTGACAGAATGAAAATGATGATGGAGCGTATGAATGTTGCCGAAGATATGCCTATTGAGAATAAAATGCTCACAAGTATTATCGAGGGTTCACAGGAAAAGGTTGAGCTTCGTAACTTTGGCATTCGTAAGGATGTCCTCCAGTACGACGATGTTATGAACAAACAGCGTGAAATCATCTACGGTCAGCGTGATCAGGTTCTTAACGGTGAGGATCTCCACGAAACAATCCTCAAAATGGTTGAGGATACAATCGCAACTTCAATCAAGCAGTATCTCCCCGAAGGTCCTGCAGAGCATTGGAACTTCCAAAGCCTAAAGGATTACTACGCAGGCTGGCTTATAAGAGATGAATCAAAGTATGATTTCAGCCTTGAAGATCTTGAAAATATGGAACCCGAAGAGATTCAGAAGATGCTCGTTGACGATGCTCTTGAAATCTACAAGGAAAACGAAGAACTTCTTCCCGAGGAAACAATCCGTGAGATGGAGCGTGTTTACCTCCTCAAGAATGTTGATACACATTGGATGGATCACATCGACAATATGGATCAGCTCAAGAGCGGTATCAGACTTCGTTCATACGGTCAGCACGATCCTGTTGTTGAGTACAGAGTTGAAGGCTTCGATATGTTTGATGAGATGATTGAAAGCATTCGTGAAGATACTGTCAAGATGATGCTCATTATGCCAAAGCGTGTTTATGAGATTCAGAAAAGACAGGATGCAATTGCAGCGGCAAAGAGAGCAGCTCAGAGGGCTGCCGCAGCGGCACAGTCTGCATCCGATGATGAAGAAGCTGTTGAACAGTCGGATGCCGTAAAGCAGGCGCTTCACCGTGAGCAGGTTGCTCAGCCTACAGAAACTTCTGCAGACGGTACGGATTCTGTCAACAAGACTATCCGTAAGGGCAAGAAAATCGGCAGAAACGATCCCTGTCCGTGCGGCAGTGGTAAAAAGTACAAGAAGTGCTGCGGCAGAGATCTTTAATATGTCTGCATAAAGCGGTTTGTATAATTGCGATTTAAGTGAATTACATTTTGAGGGGCAGAGAGCAATACTCTGCCCTTTATTTATGCCGAATTTTCAAGGTATTCGGTGATTAATTTGATGAGATATAGATATTGCTTATAAAAATATATCTGAAAATTTCTGCAAAATGCTGGTTTTGGGGCATTTAAAAGCAGCAATCGCAAAATAATACATATTTTCGCACGCACAGCATGGAGTAAACCTGCATAAAAATTTTTGATATTTTTGAAAAAGAATTAAAAATCAACAAATTTAGTGCTGAAATTGACTTTTTAACTGCCTGTTAAGGTTGTGTAATGGGTATAATTTATCTTAAACACAAAAAATGGCGATAAATAAGTAATAAAATCACATTATGGTCAAAAATATTAAATCGTGCTTGCAGATATGCAAAATAGCCAAAAATATTACCCAAAGTTTAGCTGTATTGCCTCTACAAATATGCAATAAAATATTATATAATTGTATACAAGTAAAAAAGAAGAACAAATTCAAAAATTTGCGTTTCATAATTAGTTGGCAGATATGTTGGACTGTCCTATGCAGTTCTGTTTAATTGTACTTTGACTGCCAAAACAAAGTAATCGGCAATGAAGGAGAAGAAAAAATTATGAAATTAAGTAAAAAGCTTTGCATAACCGCAAAGAAAAGCTTTTCCCTTGTGCTTGCACTTACCATCATGCTTTCGGTAGGTGCCGTGTCGGGTACGTTGCTTAATGTATTTGCGGCAACATCTTCGGGACAGAAGATTTATATTAACCTGACCAAGAATAAGGAATGGAAAGATTTTTCTTCTGTTACATATCGTTTTGCTGATGATGACGGCACGGTTCTCGATACGGGTACTGTAAGCAAAAATTCTTCAGGAGTTTTTGAAGCCACTGCACCATCTGGTGCAACAAAAATTGAGCTTTCTTCCGGGGTTAATTTTACTCTTCCCAAAACGACTGTTGCAAAAGATTTTCGCCGTATCTATCTTTATAACAGCAATAATACCTATAATGAAGCTTATGCATATTCTTGGGTAAACGAAGATGACTTCAACGCAGAGTGGCCGGGTGTTGCAATGACTAAGACATCTTCAGACAGCGATTACTACTATGTAGATGTTAAGTCATCCCATAAAAATGTAATCTTCAGCAACAAGGGCGAAACACAAACAAGCGACCTCGGTATTAACGACTCATACAGTGCCGATAATGCTCTTTATGATGCTTCAAAAAGTCAGTGGACTAACCCGTTCATCAAGACCATCGACATTTCTGGTGCTACGGGCGACACAGAATTTTATCTTTCTACCGACGGCTCGTTCAAAGAAAGTAAATACCTTTCTGTTCAAGCTCCCGACAAACAGTCGAAAGCAACATATAAAACAGTTTATGTTTCAAACGATGACTGGAAGTCGCTTACAAAGGTTTATGCAACTTTTGACTACAACGATGCCTATGAAGGAACAGTTGAGCTTACAAAAGACACCAAAGACACCAAGGTAAGCGGTTCTGTGGTGTTCAAAGGTGAAATTCCGGCGGGTGCGCTTTTAAGATTCCATCCGAACGAACATAACCTCAACGGTGCATCTTCTGCAACATCATATCCGACAGATTCGGGATATGATGGTTCGGGCTACAGCGATAACACGGCTACATATGTTAAGACAGCCAGAGGCGAAGGCTGGACAAAATTCTCGGAAATAGACAATGTAAACTATGGTGCTGTCGTTGAAAATTCATTCAAGGATAATCCTAACATCGTAGGCGTTGACGCAACATACTTTGACTACTGGTCGGATATGGAGCAGGAGAAAGGGTATCTTCAGTGTCAGGGTTATGACAATGAGAAAAATAATAAGGATGAAATGCATGACTATTGGTATCAGTTTGATAACTTCAACAACTACATAAGTGGCATTGCTTCAAATCATAAATTGGACTGGAAGTATCCTCTCTACTTCGGTAATATGTATAAGGGTGAAGAACACTACGAAACATTTAAGACCCACGCAGGAGGACTTACAAACATCAACAATTATGATGATAACTATTACTATGCAGTAAACAACTCCAACGGTATGGCATGGGGCGACGGTAATTATAACCAGTCCTTACAGGGTCTTATGTACGACAGGCTTGACAGTAAGGGCAATCTTCAGGTTGCAAATGGTGTCAAGGCTCCTTACTTTGATGCTGAGGCACTTTCAACCGCTACATATAATGATAAAAGAGTTGCCAATGTTTATAAGTCATCTTTCCCGTTCCGTGCAACTACTGACGGTGATGGTGTTACTACTTATGAATTCACTTCAAAAAAAGCAAAAGATAACATCTACTTTACATGGGACGGCCTTACACCTAAAAAAATTAACTACGGTACGGGCGAACAATTTGGTGTACATGATGAGTTGTCAAAATTCGCCGGTGGACAAAACGGTTATGGTGTTTTCCCATTCAACAATACTCAGAACACTTCAACGGGCAAGGGTACTAACTATAACCTTAACTATGGCTTTGGTGTCAGACTTGATATAGACTTCAGAGTTCCGAAAGGCGGTAAACTTGCAGACGGTGCAGACGGCAAAGATGTAACCTTTAACTTCAGCGGTGACGATGACCTTTGGGTTTATATCGGTGAAGATCCAACAGGTGCTAACGCAGAGCTTGCTCTCGATCTCGGCGGTGACCATAAAGAGGCAAGCGGTTCAATTAACTTTAATACAATGAAAGCAACAGCTGACGATGTATTTGCCGATTACTCAACTCCGTCATCGACTTCATCATCATCGACAACAGTTACAGTTCCGAGTGATGAGTTTTGGGTTGGAACAGATTCCGCTTATAAAGACTTCTGCGTTTATACATGGGGTTCGGAAACTAAGTATGTTCAACCGTATAAAGTATCAGACGGTTTCTACAAGTTTAAGCAGTCACAGTTTGGAAGCAACACAGGTGCTATTTTCTGTAAGCAGAAGAATGTAGGTGGCGATAAACTTTCAGGTGACCTTACACTTTCAGAACTTTACGGTAAAATGTGGAACGGTAACGGCACTCAGTATTCTGCAGACGGTTCGTTACATCATACAAACCTTGGCACCGTTACAAAGACAATCAACAATGGTGTTCAGCTTGATCCTAACAAGACATACCATATGGTAGTATTCTATATGGAGCGTGGTGAGGCTGAGTCTAACTTCTCAGTAAACTTCACAATGACACCTGCCAACAATGACCTCAAGGTTACAAAGGCACTTGATACAGGCGATGTTGTTTCTGAAATTTCAGATGACCTCAAAGCTAATGAAGCTTTTGATTATACAATCAAAGAGAACGGCAAAGATACCTCCGGTAAAGGCTACAAGCTTACAAAATCAGACGAAAGCACAAGCAATGAAACTCTTTCAAACAGCGGTTTCACACTTAAAGATAATTATATAGCTGACTTTGACAACTCATTCAAGACCGGCAACTATATGACGGTTGACGAGTCAACAGACAGCAGTAATCTTAAATACACAACGAACTGGGAACTTGTTAACAACAGAGTCGGTTCAATAATCAAGAGCGGTTCAGCTACGGACTCGGAATTCAACCTTGTAGATCCCACTGATAAAAAGGCTTATGCACAGCTCCAGCTCGACTATACCAACAAGATAGTGACAGCACCTCTTGAAATTTCAAAGAATGTTGTTGATGAAAACGGTACAACCGACTACGACACAAGTCAGCAGTTTACATTTGCAATTGCTCTCGACTTTGACGGCAAAGGTTCAACCTATGACTACAAGACCTATCCTCTTGAGTATCAGCTCAAAGAGAAGGGCGCAAGTGATTATTCAAGCACAGCTTACCGTACACCCTTGGACGGTTCGTTCACAATCAAAAAGGGCGAAAGCATTAAGCTTCTCAATATTCCTGTAGGTGCAACCTATAAGATTACAGAGAAAAGAGTTATAGGTTATATTCCCTATAAAGTAGGCGATCAGAACTTCAACGGTACACTTGTCGGTACACTTGCCGAAACAGGAAATGCGCTTAACTTTATCAATAAGGTTAATCCTACAAACATTGCCATTTCGGTAAATAAAACTCTTGACGGTCAGGCTTACAGCGGCAGCAAGTTCGGTTATACATTGACAGGTCTTGGATCAATGGATACAACAAAACTTGATACCGACGGCAAGACTTTTATCAAGACAAACAGCGCAGCAACAGTTTCCACGAATTTGAAAACACCTGACAAAAACGGTAAGGTTGAATTCAAAAACCTCAAATTAGTCACTGCGGGTGTTTACAGATTTAAGATTACCGAGGCTCTTGCCGAGGGTGAAAATGCATTCGATTATAAAATGGATACAAACACCTGGCTTGCCGAGATTGAACTTCTTGAAAACGGTGAAGTAACAGCGCCTACGTATATTAAGGTTAGTAGCTCGGCTATTAAAGACAAAACCGATGCTGAGCTTGCAGGTTACTTCAACGATCCTACTTCTGTTAAAGAAAATGAAGCCCTGTTTGCAAATGAAACAACACACGGAAGAGCAACAGTAAACAAGAAGAACCAGACAGGCGGTAATGTAAGTGATACGGAATTTGCGGTGATGAAGGTATCTAGTGAGGATATCTTTACTGCAGATGATATCAATACAATCATTAATGATGCCTCAATGAAAACTCATATGGTTTCTAAAAAGACAGACAGCAACGGTCAGGCTGTGTTTGACAATCTGACAATCTTCAAGGACGGTCAGGGCGAGTTTACAAAAACAAACGGTAAAGTTGTATGGAACGAAAGTTCCGACAATTATATAACAGGTACTTCAAAATATCAAACATACTGTCTGTTTGAGTACAAACCGTCAGAGGGTTACACCCCGAACTACACACTTTCCTACTTCACACTTCCTGTTGAGGGTAAGTACGATGTTACATATAATTATGTTGACGGCGCAATTACAATGCCTTCGGCAAGCGGTGACGGTATGAACGGTTATTTTGTTCTCGGTTTGTCGGTTGCAGGACTTGCGGTGACAATGTTCACGGGTTACGCAATCTATTACGGAAAAGGTCGCAAAAAACGCAGAGCAAGACGCAGAAAGTAACCCAATATGATTTAACTTGTTAGAACAGGTGATTTTTTAATCATATGTTTCTTTCATAGAAAACCTCTTTGACTGCTACGGACACCGTTGTTAGCCGGTGTCTGCCATGCAGCCACCCCAACCCGTTTAACCATTCGGTTAGAATATAATTACATATATTAAATCAAACACAAAGGAGAAAGAAAAATGAAAACTACAAAGAAAATCTTTGCAGCAGTTCTCGCAGTAATGATGATCGCTCTCATGATCCCATTCTCAGCAAGCGCTGCTACAACACTTACAGTATCATGCAACCCTAATGCCGATACAACAGGTGATAAAGCCGACTATGTTGGTACTTATGAGTACAAATTCTACAAGCTTGCATCAGTTGAGGTTACAAAAGAAGACGGTACTCCTGGTGCCGGTACAGTAACAGTTGAAGATGCTTATGCAAGCAACACTGCCCTTGTAAACGCTCTCAACTCAACAGAAGCAGACAAGAGCCAGAAAATCATCACAATTTGTGATGGTATGTCATGGACAGGTACAGCTGCTAAGACTGTTACATTCAAATATGACGGTTCAGCAGATGTTCCTACACAGCAGATTACAGACCTTGCAGACGGTATCTATTATGTATACTGCTCTAAGAAGCCTGGTACAGTTAAGTCTGTACAGGGTTCACTCATCTCACTTCCTTTCTTCAATGGCACAGACTGGACATATGATTATGAAACAGTAAACCTTGCTTCAAAGATTAATGTTTCAGGTATCACAGTTACAAAGACAGTTGAAGACAGCAAAGTTGGTACACAGAAGAACGCTGAGTACACACTTACAGCTTCAACAGCAGGTTCAACAACTAACAAGGTTGGCACATATGCAATTGTTGATAACATGGACAACGCTCTTTCACTCATTGACAGTACTGTAAAGGTTTACTTTGTTAAGGATGGTGTTGAAACACCTGCAGAGGACGGCGACTTCACAGTAGAATCTAATTATGCTTATAAAGATGCCACTGGCGTTGATGCAACAGCTACATTCGCAGTCGTTGCATCAGAGGCACTCCTTAAGGGTAACGAGTTCTACAGTTATGATACAATCAAGGTGACATTCTCTGCTAAGGTAAAAGCTGATATCGCTGACAAAGTTACTACAGACCTCCCCAACACAGACGGTCTTTACTATGGTAATGAAGGCAACTTCACATACAAGCCAGGTAATAATACTGTAAATGTTGCAACTGCAGGTCTTGATGTAACAAAGGTTGACGGTAACGCAACATCAACAAAGCTTGCAGGCGCTGAATTCACACTTTATAGTGATTCAGCATGCACCGAGGCAATCGTAGTTGAAGGTGAAACTGTTAAGGCAACAACAACAACTAACGGCAACGATAAGTTCTACTATGGCACACACGAGTTCTACTTTACACCTGGCGTTGATTACTTTGTAAAGGAAACAAAGGCTCCTGCAGGCTACAACATCAACTCTACTATATTCAAAGTAACAGCTGTTGCAAAGGCATACACAGCAGTTGGTACAGTTGAAAACGGCGCTGCTACAGTAGTTAAGGATTACCCTGTAACTGTTCCTCAGACAGGTGGTATGGGTACAATGATGTTCTATGTTGGCGGTGCAGCACTTATCGCTTGTGCAGGCGTTCTTCTCTTTGTTCTTAAGAGAAAGAAAGCAGCTAAATAATTAATCGAATATCTTTATCTTAAAATCTGTGATATGATATATGTAATTTTCAGGGGATGCGGCAACGCATCCCCGTTCTATTTTGGCTTTATTTAATGAATAATGAATAATTAAGGTGGCGGTGTTCCGCACCGCATTTGTATATGCTAAAACCGCCTCCCCCCGTCCGTAACAGTGCAAATTATGTGTTAAACCAAATTTTATAAATGTCGCAAACCACCACAATGTTACGCTCGGGCGGAATATGTTTTGGTATTGCACAAACTATCTTCACGAATTGGGAACGGCGGCTCGCCGTGCTACAGATTTGTGGAAACAATTGCAATGCTACGCTCGGGCATAAATGTTTTTTGACATTACAAACTATCTACACGAACAGGGAACGGCGGCTCGCCGTGCAGTTGCGATAAATAGTAAAATATAGTATAATAACAACGGAACAAAAACACGTAGAAAAGGAAAATTTTATGAAACGAAAGCTGTCAATTTTACTAATAGCTTTAATATTTGTTGCGGGAATCGGCATAATGAGCTATCCGCTTGTCAGCTCCGCAATTAATAACTATGTCAGTCGAAGCATGGTTAAGGAGTACACCAACAGGGTTGCTCAGATGCCGAGTGAGAAAACTCAAAAAATGTTTGAAGAGGCTGCTAAGTACAATAACAGCCTTTCAAATAATATGATAATTACCGACCCGTTCGACGAAAAGGCTTTTCAGAAAATCGGCGCAAATTATGAGAAAACTCTCAATGTTGATGATAACGGTCTTATCGGCTATATTGATGTGCCGAAAATCAATGTTTATCTGCCGATTTATCACGGCACAAGCGAAGAGGTTCTTTCCAAAGGCGCAGGACATCTGCAAAATACTTCCCTGCCTGTCGGCGGTACTAGCACACATTCCGTAATTTCTGCCCATTCGGGTTATCCGGGCGAAACATTTTTTGATTACCTCACCGATATGAAAGTCGGCGATGAGTTTTATGTTCATATCCTCGACAGAACGCTGAAATATGAGGTTGATCAAATCGAAGTTGTTCTTCCCTCGGAAATCAATTCCTTGCGGATTGTTGACGGCGAAGACCTTGTAACGCTCCTCACCTGTACCCCATACGGCGTTAATACTCACAGACTTCTCGTGCGTGGCAAGCATGTTGCATACGATGATACTAAATATGTTGAAACAGGTGTGTCGCTTGCGAAGTTTGACAACGGTTACATATTCTTTCTCGGTTACAAAATCCCTTATGCAGTCGCAATCGGCATAATTGTCGGCTTTGTTGCACTTGTTGTGTTTGTGGTTGTATTTCTGCTCAAGCGTAAAAAGAAGAAGTCAAACGGTGCAAAACGGCTGAGAGATGACTCGGCTGACGAAAATCAGAATGATTCGGGTGGTGATTCCGATGATTAAAAAAATACTTACGGGTGTGGCAATAGCAATGCTCGTTGTCGGAATAGGTCTTGTCGCATTTCCCCCCATATCAAATTTTATCGGAACACAGATTTCAAACGGTGAGGCTGACGGCTTTGACGCCCGTGTTGAAGAAGCTGAGGACGGCTCTTTTGAACAGGCGGTCAAGGACGGCAAGGTTGACGAAGATGGTTACAAAATTGACAGAGAAGGCAAGCGTACTTCCAAACAGCCCGTTGTTTTCAAGGCTGACCTTGACAGACTTTTCCATGACAGTGTTGCCTACAACAAAAAACTTGAAACGAACCAGTATGAAATGCTCCGCAACGATACCTATTCGCAGGCTGCCGTCAATCTTGAGGATTACGGCATAACGGACGGCATTTACGGCTATGTTACCGCCGAAACAATAAATATGCGTCTGCCGATTTACCTCGGTGCGAACAGCTCAAATATGAGCTACGGTGCGGCACATATGAGTGCAACCTCATTGCCGATCGGCGGTAAGAATACAAACGCAGTCCTTGCAGGTCACACGGGATACATCGGTCGAATATTCTTTGACAACCTCCGCAACCTCAAAATCGGTGACAGGGTTTCAATCACAAATTATTGGGATACACTCAATTACAAGGTCGTTGAAACCAAAGTCAATAAGCCGAGCGAATCAGGCGACTGCTATTTGCAGAAGGACAGAGATTTGCTCACGATGTTTACCTGCATAAGTGACGGCAACGGCGGTTTTGACCGTTACTATGTAATATGTGAGCGTGCATCATAATTTACAGCAGACTGCATCACGGTGAAGATGCAACTGTTTTGCAGAAATATGTTGTCGGTTCGGACAGATAAACAATAAAAACGGAGGAAAAACAATGAAAAGTATAATCAAAAAATTAACTGCAATCGCAATGTGCGGTGTGCTTACTGTCGGTTCGGTTCTTATGACAGGTGCGGTAAGCGAAGATGAAAATCACAAGGACTTTGAAGTTACAGGTACAACGCA
>ENA-UEQA01000899-UEQA01000899.1-human-gut-metagenome-genome-assembly--contig:-NODE-899-length-15568-cov-6.929701_pt1 | contig 15568 bp, 6 predicted proteins | sample MGYA00242936_ERZ507937 | MGnify/ENA primary metagenome ERZ507937 (study PRJEB26167, sample SAMN06115468) | human gut metagenome | host: Homo sapiens | place: China:Chongqing | collected 2016-06-16... | reverse complement strand
GGTATCATCGCTGACGAAAACGGTCTTACATCCCGTGAAGGCGTATATGCAGGCGGTGACGCTGTAACAGGTGCTGCTAACGGAGATTTTACAGTGAGACACTCAGAAGTTATCAGTCATGGCAGCGGTGACCCGCGTTGGTTAAAATAAATTAAGTAAAGAAACATTAATACAATAGAGATGATACATAAGAATACATTTAAACTATGTTTAGGTATACTTCTTTCGTTTATGATGCTATTGCCGACATTGGCACAGAATACCAAATCCTTTAAAGGAGTTGTGGTAGACGAAACCGGAGAACCTATAATCGGTGCTGCTGTAAAAGTGGTAGATACTACTATTGGAACTATTACAGATTTGAATGGAAAATTTGTAATAAATGTTCCTGCTGGCAAATTGGTGGAAATATCATATATCGGATATATTTCGCAAAGAATCTCAGATTTTAAGTTGGCTAAAGTAGTATTGAAAGAGGATACACAGCAGTTGGACGAAGTGGTAGTTGTTGGTTACGGAACACAAAAGAAGGCGCATCTGACCGGTGCCATTGCTACTGTTCCGATGGATGATATACAAGATATCTCGAGTGGTAGCTTGGCTAATACGTTAAGTGGTCTTGTAAATGGGGTTTCCGTTAGTGGAGGTAACTCTCGTCCAGGGGAAAATGCTCGAATTACGATTCGTCAGAATGATGTATTAGCAAGTATGGGTAATAATAATTTAGAGCCTTTGTATGTGATTGATGGATATATATATCCAACGGAAGTTAAGGTTGGCTCTTCTATTGAAAATCTGGGAGCTACAGCTTTTAATAACTTAGATCCTTCTATGATTGAAAGCATCTCTGTGTTGAAAGATGCCGCTGCTGCTGTATATGGAGCACGTGCTGCAAATGGTGTTATTTTGGTTACAACCAAAAAAGGTAAGCTTGGTACACCACAAATTTCCTATAGCGGAACTTTCGGTATTGCAGACGAAGTGTCTCGTCCTAAGATGCTGAATGCTTATGAATATGGTAGATTGTGGAATGCAGTACGGGCAGCAGACCCGACGGATACTTCTATTAATTTGCTGGAAGATTTGTTTCAAGCAGACGAATTGAATGCAATGAAGGGGCTGAATTATGACTTGTTGGATAAATATTGGAAATCTGCATTGACACAACAGCATAGTGTGAATTTAAGTGGTGCAACGGAAAAAGCAAATTATTTTGCCGGTATCTCTTATTTCAATCAGGATGGAAATTTAGACAACTTGGATTATGACAGATGGACTTACCGTGCAGGTGTAAATGTAAAAGTGAGTAAGTGGCTGAATGCAGGTGTGCAAGTATCCGGTGATTATGGAAAGAAAAATACTCCTTTGAATAAAGTGGGAGGTTCTAAAACCGAAGATTACAATACATTGTTGACGCATCCATATTATATTCCGGAAGAAATCAATGGTTTGCCGATTGCAGCTTTTGGTATTAGCAATTCACAAGTGAGCAATGTGCAGAAGTATAACTTTTCAGCGATTCAAAATAATGGAGATTATAGTAGGAATATGACTTCCAATATGAATATCAATGCTAATTTGGAATATGATTTTGGATGGAGCAAGTGGTTGAAGGGACTGAAAGTGAGATTTACTTATTCAAAAAGTATCAATTCCGCTAAAATAAACCAATACGGTTCTTCTTATGATCTTTATTATATGGCTGACCGTGCCGGTAGCGGAAAGCATTTGTACACACCGATACCAGGACAAGAGGATGCTTATGACTTTTTGCTTACTGCTGATAATTTCCTGTATGCCAATAATGGTAAACCTGTTGTGAACGGTGATACTTCTTTCTTGAGCAGAAACATGAATCGTACGGATAACTATCAGATGAACTTTACGGTAACTTACAATAGAACTTTTGGCGATCATACTTTGGGGGGATTGTTCTCTATCGAACGTTCGGAAGCTGAAAGTGAGTATGTTGAGGGTAGTATCACTTATCCTTATGAATTCACTAATGGTCAATCCAATACGATGAGTGCGGAAGGTAAAGGTAATACTTCATTCTCTCGTTCCGAATCTGGTACATTATCTTATATTGGTCGCATTAATTATGCATATGCAGATAAGTATTTGTTAGAGTTTTTGCTTCGTTCGGATGCTTCTACCAAATTTGCGCCGGAAAACTATTGGGGCTTCTTCCCGTCAGTTTCTGCTGGTTGGGTGATTTCTCAAGAAGACTGGTTTAAGAACAATGTAAAAGGGATAGATTATTTGAAACTAAGAGCTTCTTTCGGTTTGACTGGTCGCGACAATACGCTTCCATGGCAGTGGGCACAAAATTATGCGATGGATAAAGATAAAGGTTTTATCTTTGGCACAGGTACAGATCTGAATGCAGGTAGCCATATTACGATTAACAAAAATATATCTGCCGTTAATCGCAATGCACACTGGGATAAATCTTACAAAGCTAATTTTGGATTGGATTTTAATGTCTTGAATAATCGTCTTGTTTTTGCTATCGACGGTTACTATGACTGGAATCGTGAAATGTTACTTCCATATAAATCTTCTATACCCGGTACGGTTGGAACACAATCTGCCTATGTGAATTATGGAGAGATGGATGCTTATGGAGTAGAACTTTCAGTGACATGGAGAGATAAGATTGGAAAAGATTTCAAATATAAAGTACAAGTAAACACAGGTTATACTGATAATAAAGTGCTGGTAACTGATTGGGATAGTCCGATGACATTTAAGAGTTTACATAAGGGAGAACGTTCGGATATCGGCACATGGGGATTGCAATGCATCGGCATGTTCCGCAGTTATCAGGATATTGATGAATATTTTGCTAAATATAACATTACTAAATATATGGATATGACCAAAGATCAGGTTAGACCGGGTATGTTGATTTATAAAGACGTGCGCGGGGAATTGCAACCTGACGGGACGTATGCAGGACCTGACGGAGTGGTAGACAAAGAAAACGATCAAGTAAGAATGGCAAACCGCAGTAATCCGTATGGATTCACTACCAATTTGAGTGCTGAATATAAAGGGTTCTCTATTAGTGCGCAATTGAATGCAAGTTGGGGAGGATATAGCTTTGTGCCGACAAATGCGATTAAGTTAGGAAATAAAGGAGATGCTGCCGGCGGTTATCGCGATTTGGAATATGCTAATATGCCTTCATTCTGGAATGTAGACAATATGTATGTTTATCAAGATGTGTTGGACGCTGCAGGAAATGTGGTAGTAAAAGCCAATCATGATGCTAAGTATCCTAATCTACAATATGCTTCCGTAAATAGTGCGGAATCTACTTTTTGGAGAGTTAGCGGTACGCGTATCCGACTGAACCGTTTGACGTTGGCCTATAAGATTCCATCTAAGTACACCAAAATGATAGGTATTGAGAGTTGCCGTTTTAATGTGACAGGACAAAATCTGTTGAGTTTCAACAATCCTTATCCGGACAATTTCATGGATCCGATGATTTCTTACGGTACATATCCTACATTACGTAAGTTTACGATTGGTGTGAATGTAACATTCTAAAAGAAAAAACAATGAAAAGAAAACATATATTGATAGCAAGTGTTGCTCTCATGGCAACATCCTTTTTTGAATCGTGTAGTGATGAGTTTCTGCAAGATAAGAAAAATTATGATTATGCCAGTCCGCAGGATGCCTATAACAACTATAGCGGGGCTTTGGCTCGTGTGAATGATATTTATAAGTTTATAATGCCGGATGTGAAAGGAGCACCCAGCTTCCAATACAACAGTACGGGTGACTCGGATGCGCAGTCTCAGTCGACGGAAGAATACAGTGGTTTTGGGGCTTTCGTTGATCCTCGTACGCCATTGACTTATCAAACGGGTAATAATCCTGTACCGGATTATTTTCATGGTTCAAGCGGTAATATTCAGACAATGACTTATGGTATTATTCGAAACTGTAATGATGCGATAGAAGGAATTGAAGGAAGTACATTATCACAAGAACAGAAAAATGAATTATTAGGGCAATTGTATTTCCTGCGTGCATGGCGTTATTATAATCTGCTCAAATGGTATGGTGGTGTTCCTATTGTGGATAAAGTACAGGAAGTGACAGCGGAATCAGTAACTCCTCGTTCTACTACAAAAGCGTGTATTGATTTTATATGTAATGATTTGAAAAAGTCATCCGAACTGTTGGCTCCTTTCACGCAGAACGGAGGATGGACCGGTAAGGACCTGGGACGTGTGACTTCCGGTACGGCTGAAGCCTTGCTCGGACGTGTCCGTCTGCTTTATGCCAGTCCGCTTTTCAATCGTTCTAATGATGTGAACCGCTGGCAGCAGGCTTATGATGATATTAAAGCGTCTATAGCAGTGTTGGAAAAATGTGGAAACGGGTTGCAGAATTTTGAAGCTCCGGGAAATAATGCAGCCGGATGGGCAAAACTTTTCTCAGAAGTAGAAGGTAACAAGGAAGCAGTTATGATAACTCTTTATAATACGACAGCTTCAACGAGTGCCGCGGATTATAGCAAGAACAATCCTTGGGAACGTGGTATTCGTCCGAAAAATACTTTAGGAAACGGTGGGAAGAATCCATCAGGAATGATGGTGGATTTGTTTCCGATGGCTGATGGCAAACGTCCTGCAACTTACGGAAGTTATACAAAACTGGAAACCTCTGAATATACATACGATACTAATCCGGAGTCTCCGACATGTACCCCTGTTTTTATGAATCGTGATCCCCGTTTTTACCGCACTTTCGCCTTCCCCGGTGTACATTGGCATTTTAAGGGCGATCCGAGAAATGATAAGAACAACAATCCGTATGATGGTTCGTCTTATGAGTTGTGGAATTATGTATGGTATACCTCAGAAAAAGACAGGGATGACATTGAAAGTGGAAATACTTATGGAGCAGATAATCTGCTGGATAATGTAAAAGGACTTTATATACGCAAACGTTCGGATGATCTTCAAGTAAGTTCAAATCCGAGATATCAGTATTCACAAGAGAATGGATTTACATATAATGCAAACCCGTATATTGAAATCCGCTATGCGGAAGTATTGCTCAACTATGCGGAAGCGGCATGCGGATTGGCATATGCGAAAGGTGGAGACAATGCTTTGCTGAAAGAAGCGGTAGACCGGTTAAAGTTGATTCGCCAGCGTGTTGGATATACAGGTGATTGTGGTTTGCAGGCCAATCTTGAGAGTGATCCTGCTGCATGTATGTCTGCCATATTATACGAACGTCAGATTGAACTGGCTTATGAAGGAAAGCGTTTTGACGATTGCCGTCGTTGGTTGTTGTATGATGGTGACGGAATGGGCGGAGGACTTTATACAGATGATTTGCCTGCTTCATGGAAACTGACTGGTTGGAATGGGAATACATGCAATTGGTTGGGGGTTGTTCCACTTAACGGACAACGACGTGACAATATCGAATATCGTGTAAGAAACGATTATAATAATGGCTTGGGAGGTAATTCATGGCCGGTGGGAGATGCAAGTAAGAATCCAGATCCATTGAAGGACATAAAACGTCCGAAAGCTTTAGATCTGAACGAGGATATTTCTACATCGCAGGAAACATTGAAAGAGTTTTATGATACATATTTGATTCGTAAGAAAAAGAAAGGTGATTCTTATGATTCCAATAAAGGTGAATATAAAATAACTTTCTACCCTAGATATTATTTTCTTGGTTTGAACCAAGGTGCTCAAGGCGCAAATTCGGCAGTACAGCAAACAATTGGTTGGGGAGATTACAACAATGGTGGTGCAAATGGAACATTTGATCCATTGGTAGAATAACGAAAATATTTGAAACAGTAAATTAAGTGGGTGTGTCGGAAGTTTATTATACTTTCCGGTACACTCACTATTTTTTGTATAGTATATATTTCTATTCCTCTATGGGTGTAGAAGCTAGCATATGATGCGGATATTAAAAAGTATATGTTTACTGATTACAAATCTTTTCTTCTTTCGTCTTATTATTGTATTTTTGAATTAACAACTTCACAAAACCAAATAAAAATGAAGAAGAAACAGGTACTTTTAGCAGTTTTTGCTGCAACAATGTTGACTCCGACCGTTGCATGGGCGCAATACCCACAAATATCTGGCGAAGCCAAAGAAAACTATACAAAAATGATGACCGAAGAGCGGAAACGCTCTGATGAAGCATGGGCAAAAGCGTTGCCGATAGTACAAAAAGAAGCTAGAGAAGGACGTCCATATATTCCTTGGGCTGGTCGTCCGTACGATTTGCCACAGGCTGATATCCCTTCATTCCCAGGTGCTGAAGGTGGTGGTATGTACAGTTTCGGTGGTCGTGGAGGTAAAGTGATAACTGTCACAAATCTGAATGATCGTGGACCGGGTTCTTTCCGTGAAGCATGTGAAACTGGTGGTGCACGTATTATCGTTTTTAATGTTGCTGGTATCATCCGTCTGGAATCTCCGATTATCGTCCGTGCTCCTTACGTAACTATTGCCGGACAAACAGCTCCGGGAGACGGTGTTTGTATTGCTGGAGAATCATTTTGGGTAGATACACATGATGTGGTTGTACGTCATATGCGTTTCCGTCGTGGAGAAACGAAAGTATGGCATCGTGATGACTCTTTCGGAGGTAACCCTGTTGGTAATATAATGATCGACCACTGCTCCTGTACATGGGGATTGGATGAAAACATTTCTTTCTATCGCCACATGTACGACCCGAGTGAAGGACAATATGAAAGCAAAGACTTGAAACTTCCTACTGTAAACGTAACTATTCAAAATACTATCTCGGCAAAAGCGTTGGATACATACAATCATGCGTTTGGTAGCACGTTAGGTGGTGAGAACTGTGCATTTGCCCGTAACCTCTGGGCTAGTAACTCCGGACGTAATCCTTCTATCGGTTGGAATGGCATATTCAATTTCGTTAATAATGTAGTATTCAATTGGGTGCACCGTTCTTCCGATGGTGGTGATTATACCGCGATGTTCAATATGATTAACAACTACTATAAACCGGGACCTGCTACTCCTAAGGATTCCAATGTAGGACATCGTATCTTGAAACCGGAAGCAGGACGTAGTAAACTGGATCATAAAGAATATGGGCGAGTATATGCCGACGGAAATATAATGGAAGGCTATCCTGAAATAACTAAAGACAACTGGAATGGCGGTATTCAGATTGAAACTCAACCGAACACTGACGGATATACTGAATACATGCGTAGCTATAAGCCGTTCGAGATGCCGTATATCAATATCATGGGGGCTAAAGATGCTTATGACTATGTATTGAAACATGTAGGTGCGAATATTCCTTGTCGTGATATTGTTGACGAACGTGTGATTGAAGAAGTTAGAACAGGTATTCCTTATTATGAAAAGAAACTTCCTAAAGACGCTTATGGTGACTTGACAGGTTTGTCTCCAAAGTCAATGGGAGAAGACGGACAGTTCAAATATCGTCGTTTGCCAAAAGATTCTTATAAGCAAGGTATTATTACAGATATTCGCCAGATGGGTGGTTATCCTGAATACAAAGGTACTCCTTATGTTGATACAGACAAAGATGGTATGCCGGACGAATGGGAAATTGCTAACGGATTAAATCCGAATGACCCGAGTGATGCCAATAAAGACTGTACTGGTGACGGATATACGAATATTGAAAAATATATCAACGGTATCAGCACAAAGCATAAAGTAGATTGGAGAGATATGAAGAACAACTACGATACATTGGCTGAAAAAGGAAAATTAATGTAATTATGAAAAAGATACTGATACTATCATTGCTTTTTATTTCCGGTTGGATGTCTGCGCAGGCAGTCGACTTAAATAAAGAGAATCGTGATCCTGAATATGTAAAGTCTATTGTCAGCCGGTCACAAAAGATCGTTGATAAACTCGGACTTACAGATGCGAAAATAGCCGAAGATGTTCGCAATGTCATAGCCAATCGTTACTTCGAATTAAATGATATTTATGAGGTGCGGGATGCGAAAGTCAAGAAAGTAAAAGAATCCGGGTTGACTGGTGAGGCTAAAAATGAAGCTTTGAAAGCTGCGGAAAATGAAAAAGATGCGGCACTATATCGTTCACATTTCGCTTTTCCTGCCAATTTATCTCTCTTTCTTGATGAAAAGCAAATAGAAGCTGTTAAAGATGGCATGACTTATGGAGTAGTAAAAGTGACTTATGACTCACATCTGGACATGATTCCTACTTTGAAAGAAGAAGAAAAAGCTCAAATCTATGCTTGGTTGATAGAGGCTCGTGAATTTGCGTTGGATGCAGAAAATTCGAATAAGAAACATGCTGCTTTCGGAAAATACAAAGGACGTATCAACAACTATCTGGCTAAACGTGGATATGACCTGAAGAAAGAACGAGAGGAATGGTATAAACGTATAAAAGCCCGTGGAGGTTCTATATAATTAAAAAATAAGATACTATAAAAAGAAGTGAAATTCTTTCCCATTGTAAATGGTTAGTTTGTTTGATGGTGGAAAGGGTGGCTCGGAGAGTCGCCCTTTTATCGTATATAAATTTTGAATCTATTGATTCTTCTAGTATATTTGAGTACAAATGGCGCTTTCTATCGTCTCCTCTGTATAAAAGATACAAATATAGAATATAGAAATGAAAAAGTTAAGAAATACATTAGCCGCAATAAGTCTTCTGTTTCTGGCTTCTTGTGGGGGGAACAAAGACTACTACATGTTCACTTCGTTTCATGAACCGGCTGATGAGGGGTTGAGATACTTATACAGTGAGGATGGAATGCATTGGGATAGTATTCCGGGTATTTGGTTAAAGCCGGAACTGGGACAGCACCAGCTCATGCGGGACCCCTCGATGGTACGTACTCCGGATGGAACCTACCATTTGGTCTGGACTACAAGTTGGAAAGGTGATTTAGGATTTGGCTACGCACATTCCAAAGATCTGATCCATTGGTCGGAACAACAGATGATTCCTGTAATGGCAGACGAACCGACTACCATTAATGTATGGGCTCCGGAAATTTTCTATGACGACGAGAACGATCAGTTTATGGTCGTATGGGCTTCCTGTGTCCCCGGGCGTTTCGAAAAGGGGATAGAAGAAGAGAATAATAATCATCGTTTATACTATATCACTACAAAAGATTTTAAAACCGTTTCGAAAACAAAACTTTTGTATGATCCGGGATTCAGCACCATTGATGCCGTTATCGTGAAACGGGCAAAGAATGACTATGTAATGGTACTCAAGGATAACACCCGTCCGGAACGTAATCTGAAAATCGCTTTTTCCGATTCTATGACCGGTCCTTATTCGCCCGCATCCCAGCCTTTCACTGAATCCTTTGTAGAAGGCCCGTCTGTAGAGAAAGTGGGAGACGATTATCTAATCTACTTTGATGTATATAAGAAAAAAATATATGGCGCTATGCGTACGAAGGATTTCCGGAACTTTATAGATGTAACAGAAGAGGTAAGCATCCCTGTAGGGCATAAGCATGGGACCATATTTACGGCTCCGGAATCAGTCGTAAAAGCATTACTCGAAGAAAAAAAATAAATCCGGAAACAATTTAAATCAGAAATAAATCATGAACAACTCTGCTAAAATTCTTTTTGTACTGGCTGCCGGTTGGCTAACTACTACAGCTTTTGCACAAGATAGAATTCATTATACAGGAAAAGAATTATCGAACCCTGCTTGTCACGACGGACAACTGTCTCCGGTAGTCGGAGTACATAACATTCAGTTGGTGCGTGCCAATCGTGAACATCCCGATGCTTCGAACGGCAATGGATGGACGTATAATCACCAGCCGATGCTGGCTTATTGGAATGGACAGTTTTTCTATCAATACCTGGCAGACCCTTCTGACGAACACGTACCGCCTTCACAGACTTTTCTGATGACTTCGAAGGATGGATATCGCTGGACAAATCCGGAAATAGTGTTTCCTCCTTATAAAGTTCCCGATGGATACACCAAAGAATCTCGTCCGGGTGTACAGGCCAAAGATCTGATTGCCATTATGCACCAGCGTGTCGGATTCTATGTCTCTAAATCTGGCAAGCTGATTACAATGGGAAATTACGGAGTTGCTTTGGATAAAAAGGATGATCCCAATGATGGAAACGGTATTGGCCGGGTGGTTCGTGAAATAAAGAAAGACGGTTCTTACGGACCGATCTATTTCATTTATTATAATCATGGATTTAATGAAAAGAACACTGATTATCCGTATTTTAAGAAAAGCAAGGATCGTGAGTTTGTGAAGGCCTGCCAGGAAATTCTCGACAATCCGCTGTATATGATGCAGTGGGTGGAAGAAGCCGACCGTGAAGATCCTATTCTCCCGCTGAAGAAAGGATACAAAGCATTCAATTGTTATACATTGCCGGATGGACGTATTGCCAGTCTTTGGAAACATGCGCTTACCTCTATCAGTGAGGATGGCGGACATACTTGGGCAGAGCCTGTGCTTCGTGCAAAAGGTTTCGTCAATAGCAATGCGAAAATTTGGGGGCAGCGTTTAAGTGATGGTACATACGCTACTGTATATAATCCGTCGGAATTTCGTTGGCCGCTGGCTATATCTTTGAGTAAAGATGGATTGGAATATACGACATTGAATTTGGTACATGGCGAAATCACTCCCATGCGTTATGGAGGAAATTATAAATCATACGGTCCTCAATATCCGCGTGGTATTCAGGAAGGCAATGGAGTGCCTGCTGATGGTGATTTGTGGGTTTCTTACAGTGTGAACAAGGAAGATATGTGGATTTCTCGTATTCCTGTCCCGGTGGAAATAAATGCTTCAGCACATGCGGATGATGATTTCTCTAAAAATAAATCAATTGCGGAACTGACTGACTGGAATATTTATTCTCCGGTTTGGGCCCCTGTTTCTTTGGAGGATCAATGGTTGAAGTTGCAGGATAAAGATCCGTTTGATTATGCCAAAGTGGAACGTAAAATTCCGGCTTCTAAAGAATTGAAAGTATCATTTGATTTGAAAGCCGGCCAGAATAATAAAGGCACACTCCAGATTGAATTTCTGGATGAGAATGGAATAGCCTGTTCTCGTATGGAACTTACTGATGATGGCATTTTCCGATTGAAAGGCGGCTCCCGGTTTGCAAATATGATGAAATATGAAGCAGGAAAGGTTTATCATGTAGAAGCAGTCCTTTCTACTGTTGATCGTAATATTCAAGTATATGTAGATGGCAAGAGAGTAGGGCTGCGTATGTTCTATGCTCCCGTGGCTGCTGTGGAACGAATTGTATTCCGTACTGGCGTACCTCGTACATTCCCGACCGTAGATACTCCTGCCGACCAGACTTATGATCTGCCGAATGCAGGTGCGCAAGATCCATTGGCTGAATATGGCATTGCCAATGTAAAAACATCTTCTACAGATAAGGATGCGTCTTCTGCTTTTTTAAAGTATGCTGACTTCAGTCATTATGCAGACTATTTCAACGGTATGGAAGACGAAAATATTATTCAGGCAATTCCCAATGCAAAAGCTTCGGAATGGATGGAGGAAAATATTCCTTTGTTCGAGTGTCCGCAACATAACTTTGAAGAAATGTATTATTATCGTTGGTGGTCAATCCGTAAGCATATCAAGGAGACTCCTGTAGGCTATGGCATGACCGAGTTCCTCGTTCAGCGTTCTTATTCAGATAAATATAATTTGATTGCTTGCGCAATTGGACATCACATTTATGAAAGCCGTTGGTTGCGTGATCCGAAATATTTGGATCAGATTATTCATACATGGTATCGTGGCAATGATGGCGGTCCGATGAAGAAAATGGATAAGTTCAGCTCATGGAATGCAGATGCTGTTTTGGCTCGTTACATGGTAGATGGTGATAAGGACTATCTGCTGGATATGAAGAAAGATCTGGAAACCGAATACCAGCGTTGGGAACGTACGAACCGTTTGAAGAACGGATTGTATTGGCAGGGTGACGTACAGGATGGTATGGAAGAATCAATCAGTGGCGGACGGAAGAAGAAATATGCCCGGCCGACAATCAATAGCTATATGTATGGCAATGCCAAAGCACTTTCATGTATAGGAATTCTTTCCGGTGATGAGGGGATGGCTATGAAATATGGCATGAGAGCGGATACTTTGAAAAATCTGGTAGAAAATGAATTGTGGAATACACGTCATCAGTTTTTTGAAACGATGCGTACGGACTCTTCTGCGAATGTGCGTGAAGCAATCGGATATATTCCCTGGTATTTCAACCTGCCGGATACCGCCCAAAAGTATGAAATTGCCTGGAAGGAAATTATGGATGCAAAAGGCTTTTCTGCTCCTTATGGACTGACAACTGCAGAACGTCGTCATCCGGAATTCCGTACACGTGGAGTAGGCAAGTGTGAGTGGGACGGTGCTATCTGGCCGTTTGCTTCCGCACAGACATTGACAGCAATGGCTAACTTTATGAATAATTATCCGCAGACTGTATTGTCTGACAGTGTATATTTCCGTCAGATGGAATTGTATGTGGAATCACAGTACCATCGTGGTCGTCCCTATATTGGTGAATATTTAGATGAGGTGACCGGTTATTGGCTGAAAGGAGATCAGGAACGTAGCCGTTATTATAACCATTCTACTTTCAACGACTTGATAATTACAGGACTGATCGGACTTCGTCCGCGTTTGGATAATACTATTGAAGTGAACCCCTTAATTCCTGCCGACAAGTGGGATTGGTTCTGCTTGGATAATGTATTATATCACGGCCATAATCTGACGATTCTTTGGGATAAGAATGGTGATCGTTATCATTGCGGAAAAGGATTACGCATTTTTGTAGATGGTAAGGAAGTAGGGCAGGCGGATACATTGACAAAAATCGTTTGTGAAAATGCACTCAAATAATCTTTATTTTTAGACATAAGAACAAAAGAACATAAATGCTGCGCTTTGAAATTATTTCTATTGCTTATTGAACTGCTATTTTATTTTTTGTTCTTATGTTCTTCTGTCTGAATTAGATTCCCATTTATCGAACAAATAAAAGATACTTGAAAAATGAAATTCAAAAAGATTCTTCTTTCATTGCTAATTTGTTTGTCTTGTTTTGTACAGGCGAAGAATATAACCATCAGTCGTCTTACCTGTGAGATGCAGGAGGGACTGGTAGTGGTCGAAGGTTCACCCCGTTTGGGCTGGGTGATGGAATCGCCGGAAAATGGGACACGACAATCTGCCTATGAGATTGACATTCGGGAGGCTTTTACAGGACGTTCCGTTTGGAATAGTGGGAAGGTTTATTCTTCGCAGAGCCAGTTAGTTTCTACAAAGGGGGCAGATATACGTCCTGATAACTCATTTAATTATAGTTGGCGCGTTCGTGTTTGGGATGAAACAGATACACCTTCCGAGTGGAGCAGTGAAGCGAAATTCCGGGCAGTACCCGAAAGGTTATCTTCGGGGCAGTGGATTGGAGCTATTACCCGACAAAATGCTCATTTACCGGAAGGGCGTAAGTTCCACGGTGGAGAGTTGAAGAAACCGGAAGTGAAAGCAGCTTGGGAAGCAGTGGACACTTTGGCAAAGAAAAGTATTTGTTTGAGAAGAACATTCCAGGTAGGAGATGCGACAGAAGGGGGTACAAACCGTAAACCGGGCAAGAAAATAGTGGAAGCAACGGCATACGTTTGTGGTCTGGGATTTTATGAGTTTTCTTTGAATGGCAAAAAAGTAGGTAACAGTGAGTTTGCTCCATTGTGGAGTGATTATGATAAAACTGTTTACTATAACACATACGATGTAACGGAACAATTGCGGCGTGGTGAAAATGTCGTAGGAATCTTATTGGGGAATGGATTCTATAATGTGCAGGGGGGGCGTTATCGCAAATTACAGATCAGCTTTGGTCCTCCCACACTTTTATTTGAGCTGGTTATTAACTACGAAGATGGAACATGTACAACGGTTCATTCCGATAATAACTGGAAATATGATTCTAGTCCGGTAACCTTCAATTGCATATATGGAGGGGAAGATTATGATGCGCGTCGTGAACAGAAAGGATGGAATCAGATTGGCTTTGATGACAGTCACTGGCGTCCGGTAGTCGTACAGGAAGCTCCTAAAGGAGTACTTCGTCCACAGATGGCGGCTCCGGTGAAAATCATGGAACGTTATGATATTCAAAAGGTAACTAAACTAAATGCGGAACAAATAGCATCGGCTTCCATATCGACCAAAAGAACAGTCGATCCTTCTGCTTTTGTATTGGATATGGGACAGAATCTGGCTGGCTTTCCGGAAATAACAGTACGTGGTAAACGTGGACAGAAAGTGACTTTGATTGTAGCCGAAGCATTAACGGATGAAGGTGCTTGCAATCAGCGTCAGACAGGGCGTCAGCACTATTACGAATACACTCTGAAAGGGGAAGGTGATGAAACCTGGCACCCTCGTTTCTCTTATTACGGTTTTAGATATATCCAGGTAGAGGGTGCTGTCTTAAAAGGACAGAAGAATCCGCAGAAGTTACCTGTATTAAAGAATATTCAATCCTGTTTCGTATATAATTCAGCCAAGAAAGTTTCCACTTTCGAATCATCCAACCGGATATTTAATGCTGCCCATCGATTGATCGAGAAAGCGGTTCGCAGCAATATGCAGTCTGTGTTTACGGATTGTCCGCATCGTGAGAAACTTGGGTGGCTGGAACAGGTACATCTGAATGGTCCGGGTTTGTTGTATAACTATGATTTGACAGCATACGCTCCGCAGATTATGCAGAATATGGCAGATGCACAACATTCCAACGGAGCCATGCCGACAACTGCTCCGGAATACGTGATTTTTGAAGGTCCGGGTATGGATGCTTTTGCCGAATCTCCGGAGTGGGGTGGTTCTTTGGTTATTTTCCCTTTTATGTACTATGAGACTTATGGAGACGATTCATTGATTAAGAAATATTATCCGAATATGCGTCGTTACGTGGATTATCTCAAGACTCGTGCAGATAAGGGTATTCTGTCTTTCGGATTGGGAGACTGGTATGATTACGGAGATTTTCGTGCGGGATTCTCACGGAATACACCCGTTCCTTTGGTGGCTACTGCGCATTATTACATGACAGTCATGTATTTGGTAAAAGCTGCAAAAATGGTAGGTAATGACTTTGACACTCGTTATTATACTTCGTTGGCACAGGATATAATGGCTGCATTTAATAAATGTTTTCTTCATAAAGATACGGCACAATATGGTACAGGAAGCCAATGTAGTAATGCGCTTCCGCTGTTCCTCCAAATGACGCAGGATGCAGATGAACAAGGTAACTACCGACCGGATGCAGATTTGAATGAGAAAGTATTCGCGAATCTGATAAAAGATGTGGAAGCACATGGCAACCGTTTGACTACCGGTGATGTGGGAAACCGCTATCTAATTCAGACATTGGCGCGTAATGGAGAACATGAACTTATTTATAAAATGTTCAATCATGAAGAAGCTCCCGGATATGGTTTCCAGTTAA
>ENA-UEQA01000893-UEQA01000893.1-human-gut-metagenome-genome-assembly--contig:-NODE-893-length-15605-cov-7.759531_pt1 | contig 15605 bp, 10 predicted proteins | sample MGYA00242936_ERZ507937 | MGnify/ENA primary metagenome ERZ507937 (study PRJEB26167, sample SAMN06115468) | human gut metagenome | host: Homo sapiens | place: China:Chongqing | collected 2016-06-16... | reverse complement strand
GAGGATGAATGTAAATTCATAGTCACCGTAAGGCAATTGATATTTAGGCAATGCTATGGTTCCCCAACTGTTGACGCAACCCAATCCCATTTGTACCTTGTCAATACACATATTGGTGTAGTTTGCCTGAGGTACAAGTTCGGAGTGTCTCTGGTCTTTCTGTACTCCGTCGTCAAGTGATTCGATCGAATAATTCAAGGCTGAAGCCGAGAACGGAGCTTCCGAAATGAACATGAGTCCGTTACCGCCTTTGTTGGTCTGTTTCCACCAACGGATATCCGTTTTGGTCCCTGTTTCCTGCGGGCGGATATAAGAGTAGAACTGTTCGTCTACAGTCTGTCTGTAATTACCCAGGTCGGTGACGTTGTTACGGTCGGAATAGTTCTCGATCGGACCTCTGCCGTAATAGTTGATCTGATCCAAGCATTTAGGCATCTGCATCTGCATGCCGAAACGGAACATATCGGAAACTTCAGCCGATTTGTCGGCTACCATTTTCTGTGTGACTTTCACTGCGCCTTCGTTGTTGATCGTATAAGTCAGATACAATTTGGCTTTTACTGCATCCATCGTGTATTCGGCATTGACAGTAGCCATGTCGTTTTCGATTTTGTTTGTCAGAGAAACCAGTTTCAATCCCGGTTCTTTCCAGGCGGCATATTTGTTTTGCAGGTTGGCTCCCATATCGTTGTCGGTCGGAGCACGCCAGAAGTTCGGAGTCAGTTTTCCGTCTTCCTTCAGCATCGTCATGCCATTTACATCGTATCTGCACAAGAAACCGTCATGCTTATCGAAGTCCATGCGGAAATTCTCTCCTTCGACGATCAGATAATTGATGTCATTATCTTTAATGGTCGGAATGACAGTCTCAATGTTCACTTGGTGTACATTCTGCAAATCCAGTTTCGGAGCATTGTACGGGCGGATCGTCAACTGGTTTTTGGCTACCGTATAACCGGCAGGCAGCAATGTTTCCGCTTTTTTCAACTTAAAGGCCACATTCAGCAAGAGTTCTTTGCATTTGCAAATGCCCTCTGTGCTATAATTCAGTTTTATGGACTTGGTCTGTTGCGGAGCTACTTCCAGGTCTTTGACCATGCCTGTCTGAACCACTTCGCCGTTAGCCAGCAATTCCCATTCTGCATAGTAACCGTCTAGGTTACGGAAGAAGTTTTCGTTGTATACGTTTACGACACCGTTAGCCAAGTCGGATGGAGTCACCCAGATGGACTGGTAGATATGCCCGACTTCGTGCATATGCGGATTCGGTTTGCGGTCCGGGCTTATCAAGCCGTTGTCCATAAAGTTGTTGTCGGAAGCGTCATATTTGTTCCAGTCGCCGCCATAAGCATAGAAAGGAACGCCGTCTTTTGTTTTCCAACGCAAAGACTGATCAACGAAATCCCAGATAAAGCCACCTTGGTATTTCGGATATTTGCGGATCAGATCCCAATATTCTTTGAATCCCCCTTGAGAGTTGCCCATCGCGTGCGCATATTCGCATTGGATAAGCGGTTTGTCGATGTCTCCCTTGCAATATTCTTCACTACCTTTATAGTCGCGGTACATCGGGCAATAGATATCGGTGAATTCGCTTGTCCGTGCCTGTTCGTATTGCACGGCACGTGATTTGTCTTCGTTCTTGATCCAGGTATAACAAGCTTCGAAGTTTGGACCCATGCCGGCCTCGTTGCCTAATGACCAGAAAATGATGGACGGGTGATTATAACCACGCTGGACGTTGCGCTGGTTGCGTTCCATATGTGCTTTGGCGAACAGCGGGTTTTTAGCCAACGTCTTGTCACCGTATCCCATACCGTGCGATTCTACATTTGCTTCAGCAACGACATAAATACCATATTTGTCGCAGAGGTCATACCATAAATTGTTGTCTGGATAATGACAAGTACGTACGGCATTGATATTGTATTCCTTCATGACCTTGATGTCCTGGATCATGCGCTCCGGCGATACGACGTAACCTCCGTCCGGATCCATTTCGTGCCGGTCGGCTCCCTTGAACAAGACTGGTTGTCCGTTTACCAATATCTGGGCGTTTTTCAATTCGATCTTGCGGAAACCGACTTTCACCGGAATAACCTCAGTCGTGTTGCTGCCGTTTTTCAAAGTGGCGATCAGTGTGTAGAGAACCGGAGTTTCGGCAGTCCATTTCTCAGGATTGCTTATTGCCATGTCGGTGGAAACTTTGCCCGAACCTTTGACCGACGAAGTAGCGACTTCTTTGCCGGCCTTATCTAACAGTTTCAGGTCGACTGTCCCGCTGCCTTTCAGGTTCAGGGAAACATTTAAAGTACCGTCTTTATATTGTGCATCCAAATCCGGAGTCACGCGGATGTCCTGAATGTATTTCGGAGTGCGGGCATAGAGGTAGCAGTCGCGGCCCACTCCGGAGAGGCGGAGGAAATCCTGGTCTTCCAGATAAGTCCCGTCGCACCAGCGGAACACCTGGAATGCGATCAGGTTTTTCCCTGGTTTCAGGTATTTGGTCAGATTGAATTCGGCTTCAAGTTTGCTGTCTTCACTGTAGCCGACGAATTGTCCGTTCACCCAAAGATACATGTTTGATGTGACAGAACCGAAATGAGCGAATATCTCTTTTCCTTTCCAGTCTGCCGGAACCATGATCTCTTTACGGTAAGAACCTACGTGGTTGTTTTCCGTAGGAACTTCAGGCGGGTTGTTCTTGAACTGGCTTCTCCAAGGATACCCGACATTCACATAGATCGGGTCGCCATAACCGTTCAGTTCCCACAAGCCGGGTACTTTCAGATTATCCCATCCCTTGTCGTTGAAGTTCACCTGGTAAAAATCTGTCGGGCGCATATCTGCATTTTTTACCCAGAAGAATTTCCAGTTACCGTTCAAGGTCATAAAATTCCCGGATGATTCCTTACATCCTTTCAATGCACTGTTTTCGTCTTCGTATGCGAAATAGTTGGTGTGCATGGGAGCTCTGTTGATCTCGTTTACGTTAGGATCTCTCCACTCGTTTTTTTGAGCGAAAGCTGCCGTCCCGAGCAGGGACAGGCAGCAAGCAAGTACGTTTAGTTTCATAAGATGTTATTTATTTACGGTTTTTCAGGATTTCAATCAATCCATTTTTGCCATTTTACATTGTCGTTATATCCGGCTTCCACCATTGTTTCAATGAATTGCATACCTCTTACGCCATCGTATACGGTCGGGAAATCCAAGCAGTCTCCACTGGGTGTTTCTCCGTTTTTGATAGCTCTGACGGTAAGTGAGAAATTGCGGTAGATATTGGCAAAAGCTTCGATAAAACCTTCCGGGTGTCCTGCCGGAGTTCGGGTATTCCACAGGGCTTCGGGGGTCAGGTAGCCGTTGTTGCCGATATCCAATATTTCAGTCGGACGATCTCTCCATCTCAATGTCAGCGTGTTCGGCTCCATCTGGCGCCATTCCAGTCCGCCTTTTTCACCATAAATACGGATGCGGATATTATTGGCTTCGCCTGTTCCAATCTGTGTTGCGGTCAAGACGCCTGTCACATCGTTTTCGTAGCGAAGGAATGCCGCCCCGTCGTCATCGATCGGACGTCCGGGAACGAATGCCTTCAGGTCGGCACATAGTTCTTTGACTTTCAGTCCGGTAATATATTCGCTCAAATGCCAGGCATGTGTTCCGATATCCCCTATGCAACCGGCTTTGCCGGAACGTTTCGGGTCCGTGCGCCATCCGGCATTGTTGCCACCTAGCAATTCGATACGTTCGGAAAGCCATCCTTGCGTATATTCTACATAGACGCGGCGCAATTTTCCGAGTTCGCCTTTCGCGATACGGGCTTTCGCCTCTTTTACTGCCGGATAGGCCGAGTATACATGTGTCAGAGCCAGCACTAATCCGGTCTCTTCCACTTTTTTCTGTAGTTGTTTGGCCTCTTCGAGTGAGAACGTCATCGGTTTATCCACGACCACATGGAACCCTCTTTCAAGAGCCATCATAGCTGGTTCGAAATGCCAACGGTTGGGAGTCACGATCGTGACAAAATCCATCCTTTCTCCTTCCGGTAAGGTCATTTCGTGTTCGAACATTTCTTGGTAAGTGCTGTAAATCCGGTCTTCCGGCAAAAAGTACGATAAACCGGAGCTTTTGGATATCTCAGGGTCTACGCTGAAACATCCGCAAACTAATTCGATCTGATTGTCCATAAAGGCTGCGCGACGGTGGATCGCCCCGATGAAGGCGGCTTCACTACCTCCTCCAACCATTCCCATTCTTAATTTTCTGTTCTTCATGATATTATTAAATTAGCAATTCGGTGAATTGAGATATTGCCCAAAGTTACAAAATGTTGTAATAAGTGCAATGTGTTTTGCAATAAATAATTTGTTATGCGAAGTGTATATGTCATATACAAAAAAAACTTGATTCCGAAAATCAATATCACTGTATCACTTTTTATTTTTAACTGACTGTATATTAGTATGATGATATGCAATTGGTGCTTGAAATATCTATCACGCTTATATCACTCATATGTCACCGCTTTTTTATAAGTTAAAAGTCTTTTTAGGACTTGCTTAGCTCAACTACCTGATATATAGTGCCTCTGTTGCTTCTTTTCGAAGGAATGCCGTTTCGCTTCAAAAGACGTCCGAAGTTGGAAATGACGGTTTTTGTGTAGCTGAAATCACGTTGTTTCTGCTTGATCCGCCCTAAAATCTCTATCGACAGAAGAAATTCGCCTACCTCATTCTTTTTCGGGAGTCGGAAATATTGCAGGAACAGTTGTTCTTCGGGCGGTATTTGCTGGAACTGCCGGTTGTTGGCGACTATTTCGGTTTCTTCCTCGTGTGTGAACCAGTAGCGTTCGCCGTTAGCCAATGCTTCCATCGCCTGTGCATACAGCTGCTCGTAGTCGATCGGTTGTATATAATCGATGGTGTCTGTGACTTCGATGCAAATGAAACGCCGGCTACCGGTCGGGTCGGTCAGGATATTGAAGTTGTTGCTTGTCGCGATGAATGTGGCGTAACGTCTTAAATTCCTGTTGGCCGTCTGATAGGGCAGCCGTGTACTGACATTCGCTTTTTGCAGGATATGCTTCAGGTAGCTTTGGTGCGTATCCTTGACGGAATCGAACTCGTCTATGTTTACCAGGGCATAGCGGTGCAAAGCCAACTCCGTATCCCGGCGCTTGCTGAAATCGATGCTGTCTGTGTAGAACTGCCGCAGTTCGGGAGGCAGGATGTTCAGGCAATAAGTCGATTTGCCGCATCCCTGGTCGCCGACCAGTAGGGGAGTAGTGCTGTTGCCATGTTCCCGGTCCAACCCTAACCAGTGCGCTACCATACTGAGGAACCATCTGTGGAAGTGGTCTGCCCATCGGATATTGTTGCAAGGTACGCGTTTGGCAAGCTTCCGGATATGATCTTTGCCATCCCATTTGGGCAGATGTCCGAGATATTCTTCTATCGGGAAAAAAGTGGGTATGTTGTCCGAGTAAACATATCGTTCGATGTCTGTCTCGTCCTGAAATAGGTTGACTTCATAAAAGTCAACAAAGATGAAAAAAGAGAAGTCATTGACTCGTCGCAAGGGTGAACCTTATCCTTTGGAGATTCGCCTAGCAGCTATAGGTGAATATCGCTTAGGAGTAAGCCGTAAAGAGATCGCCTTTAAATATTCCATAAGCGACCCTACGGTAATATCGCATTGGATTCGTAAATTTGAGGCAAAAAGACAATCATCAGTGTCAATAAAACCACTGAAACTCAAAAAGCGATCAATAAAAATGACAGAAAACGAATCGGATCTTTCCAAACGGATCAAAGAACTGGAACGCGCCCTCAAACAAAAAGAGTTGGAGTTAAAGGATAAAGAGAAGGAACTGAAGCATGAGCAAGCTCATCGCCGTGCGATGGAAATCCTAATAGAACTAGCCAATGAACACTATAACATCGATATCCGAAAAAACTCTGGCACCAAGCAGTGAAAAGGCTTCATGACAATCAGCCGGAAATAAGTATCCCTGATTGTTGTTCGTTGTTTGGGTATAGCAAGCAAGCCTATTATAAGAGAGAAAAACAGTTACAATCGGAATTGTTGTGTGAGGAAATAATCCTTAAAATGGTAAACAGCCTGCGTCAGGACCAACCGGTTTTAGGTGGTCGTAAGTTGTATCATATCCTAAAAACCAAGATACATCCTGATTTGGATATAGGGCGCGATAAGTTTTTTGACTTGCTACGCGACAATGGTTTGTTGATCAGACATTCCAGGGTTTATCGGCCGGTAACAACTCTGTCATGGAACCGTTTTCATAAGTATCCAAATCTGATAAAAGATTATGATCCGCTATCAGCCAATCAGTTATATGTAGCTGATATCACTTATGTCCGCAATGTCGAAGGGAGATTCTATTATTTGAGTTTGCTCACAGATGCATACTCCCGTAAGATTGTCGGTTGGGCCCTGGAGGATTCCCTGGAGATGTCCGGTCCGATAAAAGCGTTGAATATGGCCTTGGAAACACTTCCCCCGGGAAGCGATCTGATCCATCATTCGGATAGAGGAGTACAATATTGTAGCAAAGATTATATCTCAATTTTACAAGGCATTAAATGTCGTATAAGTATGACAGAAAACGGAGATCCCAGAGAGAATGCAATAGCTGAACGTGTCAATGGAATATTAAAAGAAGAATGGTTGAATAAAGAAATGATAACAACGCTCGGCCAGGCTCGGGATATAGTGAGGAAAGTGATCGATATTTATAACACCCGGCGCCCTCACAGTAGTGTGGAAATGTTGACACCTGAAGAGGCGCATGCGAAGAAGGGGCCTTTAAAAAGAAAATGGAAAACTATTTATAAACGTAAACAAGCTATTCTTTTATGAACAGGATTAAACTGATATATTTGCAACAAAATAGAACAGAGACCGGAAACGCTCGTCGGGACAGGTGGCCCTGCCCCTTGCCGCTTGGGCGCTCCCCGGCCGATGAGTTTGGCTGTGAAAAGCCCCCTGTCCTGTAGTGAAACAGGATAAGGTAACTTATTTTAGGATTAAGAAAGGATTGTCTGTTTTTTTACATTTATAGACAACCTATAACAGGATTTTTTTAATACACAGTCAACCAAAATCAGGACGAGACATTCAGAAAACCGGTGATACATAAGTGATAGACAAATATGGCATCTATCACTCCTACGCACCATGATTATCAAAACCCGCATGGTAAAGTGTGATAGAGTGACAGAGGATTCCGCAAAAACAAGTTCTGCAACCAAGCCCTGTCCCTCTTATTCTCCTACCTTTATTTCCACGATTGCATCCGGCAGGCCTTCCGCCGTAGCTTTCAACCGGATGGTGCCTGCCTTGCCCGTGTTTTGTATGACCGCCATTGCTTTTCCGTAGAAAGCGTGGCGTTCCGGTTTCTTAAGGCTGACGGGATCATTCTGATCTCCGTTATCTGTCCCGGCGATAAAGCCGTCCCCCTCAACCGTAAAGCGAAGCAGGTTGTCGGCATACGGCACCAAGTTTCCGTCTTTGTCCTGTATTTCCACGGTCACGAATGAAAGATCCGTGCCATCGGCGTGCAAGGCGGAACGATCGGGGATCAGCATGATCCGGGCAGGCTCGCCGGCCGTACGGATCTCACGTGTAAGCACTTCCTTGCCGTCCCTACGGGAAACGGCTTTCAACGTACCCGGCGTAAAAGGAACCCGCCAGCAGACATGGAAAGCATCGTCCGGCTTGCTCTTGACACCCAGGCTCTCGCCGTTCAGGAAAAGCTCCACTTCGTCCGCCCGGTTATAGTAGGCCCAGACATCGACAGTCTCTCCCTTTTTCCAGTTCCAGTGCGGGAAAAGGTGAAGAACCGGCGTGTCGGTCCATTCGCTCTGGTACATATAATAGACATCTTTCGGAATACCTGCCAAGTCGACAATACCGAAGAAACTGCTACGGCTCGGCCACCAGTAAGGTGTCGGTTCACCCAGATAGTCGAAGCCCGTCCAGATAAACATACCTGAAACATAAGGTAGCCGCTTGACTTCCCGCCAAGTCACCTCATGGGTCGAGCCCCAAGGTACATGGCAGTTGTCATAAGCCGAGCAAAGGTGTTCGGGACGATCGAACCGTTCCCGCCAGGTGTTCGGCCAGACATACATCGAATCGGAGGGCATCTGGTAGTAGCCGCGTGTCATCAGGGCGGAAGTAGACTCGCTTACAATTAACGTCTTGCCCGGAAAATTCTGCGGAAACGGTTCGTAATTCTTTTCGTGATAGTTGAATCCCAATACATCCAATGCATTCGAACGAAAGATCAGGTTACCCGGTGTCGCCTCGTTGTTGGCTGCAGTGACAGGGCGCGTCTTATCCAGGCGCTTGACGATCGCCGCCAGCGAATGGGCGATCAATCCCTGTACGCTCATGGCGGTATCGGACAAGATCTTGTCATCCACCGGATGGCCTGCATTGAGGATCAGGTTGGCGGCTTCGAGACTGAGGGTGTCGGCATCGGCATGTTGCCATTGCTCCAGTACTTCGTTTCCAATGCTCCACATAAAGACGGACGGATGGTTACGGTCGCGCAGGACCTGGTCTGTCAAGTCCTTTTCATGCCATTCGTCAAAATACTGGGCATAGTCGTACGGTGATTTCCGTTTCCGCCACATATCGAAAGCCTCGTCCTGTACCAGCAATCCGATCCGGTCACAGATGTCGAGCAGTTCGGGTGCCGGCGGGTTATGGCTGGTGCGGACGGCATTGGCCCCCATGTCTTTCATCATTTGCAGTTGACGTTCGAGTGCCCTCGGATTGACCGCGCTTCCGAGGCATCCCAAGTCATGATGCAGGCAGACGCCCAATATTTTGGTCGGTTCTCCGTTCAAGGAGAATCCCGTATGCTCGTCCCAATCGAATTTGCGTATGCCGAATGTGGTTCGATAGCGATCCGTCAATTTATTGCCGACTCTCACCTCGGTTATGGCGGTGTACAGATAAGGATTCCGGACGCTCCATAGTTCAGGATAGAACATTTCTATCGTGTGTGTAACGATTTTCTTCCCTCCTGCGGCTATCTCGGCCGGGGAGGATATCCGGTAGAGGGTCTTTCCTTCCTTGTCTTGTATCAGGGTAGAAACTTCCACGGTCACATCGGATGCCTCGTTTTTCAAAGTCGTTTCAATCTCGACCGTACTCTTGTCCGCATTCATGACCGGAGTAGTGATGTTTGTCCCCCAATTGTCCACATGGACTTGTCCGGTTTTCACCAACCATACATTCCGGTAAATGCCGGACCCTGAATACCAACGGGAATTAGGCTGGTCGCTGTTATCGGCCTGGACAACCAAGACATTCTCCTCCTTTCCATAATTCAGATACGGTGTCAGATCATAACGGAACGAAACATATCCGTTGGGACGAAAACCTAGCAAATGTCCGTTCAGCCAGACTCTACTGTTCCGGTAAACGCCGTCGAAATCAATATAGATCACTTTTCCCTTGTCGCTTTCAGACAGTTTGAAGTGTTTCCGGTACCACCCCATTCCACCGGGCAGCGCACCGCCTCCGGGAGTTGCCGGGTTATCGAGAGAAAAATCCGCCTCGATGCTCCAGTCGTGAGGCAAGTTCAGGACTCGCCAATTGCTGTCATCCGTATCGGGAGCGGACGCATTGGCTTGTTTTTCAGTCAGGGCAAAGCGCCATTCTTTGTTGAAGGATATTCTTTCACGCCCTTTTTCCCGTGTGGCACATGCAGTAAGGAACAGACAGACCAAGGCAAATACGGATAGTCTCATACGTGTACAGTTAACTCGTTTATATTATACAAAGGTAATACAAAAGAGACTAAAAAATGAGGGAAGAACATACAAAATAAAGGGGTATATCGTTATAATATCATACATTTGTAGGGATGAACCCGGTTTGTTCATCTTCAAAAAAGAAAGATAAAACTATGGCAGCAAAGAAAGACAGAGTGCTTTGGGCAGACGATGAGATAGATTTGTTAAAGCCCCACATCCTTTTCCTGCAGGACAAGGGATATGAAGTGATTCCGGTAATCAGCGGGCAGGACGCCATCGAATGCTGTAAGGAAGAATCGTTCGACATTATTTTTCTGGACGAGAATATGCCGGGGCTTACCGGATTGGAAACATTGGCGCAGATCAAGGCGATCAATCCCGATGTCCCTGTCGTCATGGTGACCAAGAGCGAGGAAGAAAGCATCATGAACCAGGCTATCGGTAACAAGATCGCCGATTACCTGATCAAACCGGTCAATCCGAACCAGCTGCTCTTGTCTATCAAGAAGAATGTCCACAAGAACGTAATCATATCCGAAACAACGACTGTCGGCTATCAGCAGGAGTTTGGGCGTATCGGCATGCAGATCAACGACTCACTGACAACCGATGACTGGATGGAGGTATACAAGAAGCTCGTCTATTGGGAAATCGAATTGGAAAACAGCCAAGTTCCGATGACCGACATGCTGCGCATGCAGAAACAGGAAGCAAACAACGCATTCGGTAAATTTGTCAAAAAGAATTACGTGGACTGGATTCAGCATCCTGAAATCCGTCCGCTGATGAGCCCGGATTTGTTTAAAAAGAAAGTATTCCCGATGCTCGACAACGGGGATAAGGTATTCTTCATCCTGATCGATAATTTCCGTCTCGACCAGTGGCGCGAAGTAAAAGATCTGCTTGCCGAATACTATACGTTCGACGAAAGCCTGTACTACAGCATCCTTCCGACCGCCACACAATATGCCCGCAACTCGATCTTCTCCGGGCTGATGCCCTTGCAGATCGAAAAGATGTTTCCGGAACTTTGGGTGGACGAGGACAGCGAGGAAGGGAAAAACCTGAATGAAGCACCGCTTATCCAAACGCAGATCGAGCGGTTCCGTAAGAAATATACGTTCTCCTACCATAAGGTACATGATTCGCAGTATAACGACAAATTGCTGAATATCGTTCCTTCCCTCCTTCATAACCAGCTGAATGTGGTGGTACTGAACTTTGTCGATATGCTGTCCCACGCCCGTACCGAAAACAAGATGATCCGCGAACTGGCCCAGAGCGAAGCGGCCTATCGCAGCCTGACACGCTCCTGGTTCCAGCATTCGGGCACGCTGGAACTTTTCAAGCGTATCGCCGGAAAAGGGTATAAAGTGATCGTTACGACCGACCACGGTACTATCCGCGTCGATAATCCGGAGAAAGTGATAGGTGATAAGAATACAAATACCAACCTGCGCTATAAGGTGGGCAAGAACTTGAATTATAATCCGAAGGACGTGTTTGACATCCGCTTTCCCGACAAAGCGGGGTTACCTTCCCCAAACCTGAGCAGCAAATATATCTTTGCGATGAACAACGATTTTTTCGCTTATCCGAACAACTATAACTATTACGTTTCTTATTATAAGAATACATTCCAGCACGGTGGTATTTCAATGGAGGAAATGCTGATTCCTTTCATCACGATGACGGTAAAATGATTGACAACTGCAAAATAATTGGCAATTGGCAATTGTTAATTGCCAATTGTTTTAACTTTGCAACCATAAACACCAATTGCCGATTGCCAATTCTCTTTCTCTCTGAATTGTCAATTGCCAATTATCAATTATCAAAGCTATGCGTACAATTAAAATCGAAAGTTTAGATACGATCCGCCAAGCAGCCAAAGAGTTTATTGCCGGGATGGACGACCGTACCGTATTCGCATTCCGAGGGAATATGGGAGCAGGGAAAACGACTTTCATCAAGGCTATCTGTGAAGAGTTAGGCGTGGAGGATGTCATCAACAGCCCAACGTTCGCCATTATCAACGAATATCGCAGTAGCGAAACCGGTGAGCTGATCTATCATTTTGACTTCTACCGCATCAACAAACCTAGCGAAGCGGAAGATATAGGCACGGAAGATTATTTCTATAGCGGTGCCCTCTGCTTTATCGAATGGCCGGAAAAGATCGAAGATTTATTGCCGGGTGACGTCGTGGAAGTTGCCATCACAGAGAACCCTGACGGTTCCCGCACCGTAGAAGTGAAATAAGATGGAACCTACCGAATATTTTATCCTGATACTCTTTATCGCATTAGGGATATTCTCGGTTATCGCTGCGATCCTGAATCTCGACTGGTATTTCCAGACCAGCGGAGCCATGACATTCGTCAGGTGGCTAGGACGCAAAGGCGCCCGTATTTTCTATGCTCTTTTGGGATTAGGATTGATTGCTTGTGGAGTGGCAGGACTTATCTTCTGGAATTGATAACGGGCAATTGACCAGTGACAATTCGAAATGTAACGAACCGGCCAAAGGTCGAACAAAATTGTCAATGGTCAATTGTTCAGACCAGTGCAAAGTCCAGCTGTTTCCTTTCCAGGTTAGCTTGTGCTACTTTTACAGTGATGGCATCTCCTAACCGGTAAATGCGCTTTGTTCTACGACCGAGCAGACAATAGTTCTTGTCGTCAAACTCGTAATAGTCGTCATCGAGGTCACGGATCGGGACAAGCCCTTCACATTTGTTATCATTCAGCTCCACGTACAATCCCCATTCGGTGACACCGGATACGGCACCGTCGAATACCTGTCCCAATTTATCTTTCATAAACTCGACCTGCTTGTACTTGATGGACGAACGTTCGGCATTTGAAGCCACCATTTCCATCTCGGAGCAATGTTTACAATACTCTTCATATTTGTTCTTTATCACACTACGGCCACCTGCCAGATAGCGTTCCAGCAAACGGTGCACCATCATATCCGGATAACGGCGGATAGGAGAAGTGAAGTGTGTATAATAATCCATTGCCAACCCGTAGTGACCGATATTATCCGTCGTATAGTGGGCTTTCTGCATGGAACGGATAGCCAAAGTCTCCACCAGATTTTCTTCCGGTTTACCCTGTACACTATCCAACAATTTATTGATCCCTTTGGATATATCCGTTTTCGTCCCTTCCGTACGCATTTTGTAACCGAAACGGCTAATGAATGCGGAAAAATCTCTTAGTTTCTCAGGGTCCGGCTGTTCATGGATACGATAGACAAACGTTTTCTTTGTCTTATTCTTACTCTTTCCAATAAACTCGGCTACCGTACGGTTTGCCAATAACATGAATTCTTCGATCAGTTTATTGGCTTCCTTCGATTCTTTAATGTAAGTTCCCAACGGCTTACCGTTCTCATCTATATCGAATTTGACTTCATAACGGTCGAAAGCGATTGCTCCGTCCTTGAAGCGGCGGTCGCGCAATTTTTGTGCCAGGCCGTTAAGTGCCAGGATTTCTTCTTTATATTCACCCTCCCCGGTTTCGATGACAGCCTGAGCCTCTTCGTAAGTGAAGCGACGGTCGCTCTTGATAATGGTACGGGTGATATGAGACTGTTGGATTTCGGCATTCTTATTCAGCTCGAAAATCACGGAAAAACAAAGTTTCTCTTCATTCGGGCGGAGCGAACAGATCTGGTTGCACAAGCGTTCCGGCAACATCGGAATGGTGCGGTCCACAAGATAAACAGATGTCGCACGGCTGAAAGCTTCCCGGTCTATCAGGCTTTCCGGTTTAACGTAGTAGGTCACGTCGGCGATATGAACGCCAACTTCCCAATTGCCATTATCCAGCTTACGGGCGGAAAGGGCATCATCGAAATCCTTAGCGTCTTTCGGGTCGATCGTGAAAGTCGTGACGCCACGGAAATCCTCACGCTTGGCAATTTCCTCTTCCGGGATTGCATCCGATATCTTTTCTGCGGCCTTTTCAACGTTAGCCGGATATTTATATGGTAGATCGAACTCAGCCAAGATAGCATTCATCTCCGCATCGTTGTCACCGGCAGTCCCCAGGATATCGACCACCTCACCCAACGGGTTCTTGGCCTCTTCCGGCCATTCGGTGATACGGACGATCGCTTTGTCGCCGCTCTTGCCGCCTTTCAGTTTGTCTTTCGGAATAAAGATGTCGTTTGCAAGCGTCTTGTCTTCCGTAATAAGGAAAGCAAAACCTCTGGTCACCTGTAATTTACCTGTGATCAAGCGTCGCTGGCTTTCCAGTATCTCGATAACCTCGCCTTCCGGGTCAGCCCCTTTTCTCTTGGCATGAAGTTGTATTTTCACCTTATCACCGTTAAGCGCATGTGCGGAATTTCGCTCTGCCACAAAAATCGGTGTCCCGCCATCTTCGGGGATAAAAGAGTTCTTACCATTCTGACGACGCATAAAGGTTCCGACAGCAGTCGTTCCCCAATCATTGTAACGGTAGCGTCCCCTGTCTATTTCAGAAATGAAGTTGTCGGAAGAAAGATCATACAGGATATCCACTACCTGCAACTTCTGCACTTGATTGGTAACTCCTATCATACTGCTGATTTGCCGATAGTTAAAAGGTTCTTTGGGAGAAGACTTGAAAACGTTGATGATGGCATTGATCATAGCCTCTTTCTTCATCCGTTTGTTTTCGCCTTTGGAGCTGCTTTTCTTCTTCCCCGGTTTATTACTTTTCTTTTCAGATTTATTCTTAGTCATATTTTCTTTTCCTATGTTTTACAAAGTAAACAATAAATTTTAAGAAGCTGTTTACATTTGTGATAAATAATATTCGGGAGATTTTATTCTCCGAAACAGTTGGCCCTTACTCCTTTAACCCCCGGTTTACAGCAAAACACACTGCCGCTTAAGGGGTATTCCCGGAGCTGTTCTTCGGACAAGCCTGCACGAGCCGTTGTTATATAAAGCGTATCCATTTTTTTCCCACCGAAAGCGCAGGAAGCGACATTCGGCGCCGGGACCTCTACTTTTGCCAGCAATTCTCCCGTATAGGGATTGTAGCAGTAAACGCCATAACCACCCCATTGGGCTACCCAAAGATGGTCGTCGCTATCGATCGCCATACCATCGGGCACTCCCGTTCCACCAGGCAAGGTAACGGCTATACCGTCGAACAGGATATCCCCGTTGTCGGCATCGTAGCGATAACGGGCTATTTTGCCGGTAGGTGTATCGTTGTAATACATGAATTTCTTGTTGGACGACCAGACGATCCCGTTTGAGATCGTGACCTTTTTCAATTTCGTAGTGACGGTTCCGGCAGGCGAAACAGTGTACAAAGTTCCGGCACCTTTAGGCGCACCGAATCCCATCGTTCCGACCCATAAATGTCCGGCCGGATCGCATTTACCGTCATTGCAGCGCACTTTACCGTTTTCGTCAGGTATCGGAGCAACGGAAGTGGTATGTCCGTCATGCAGGTTTACCCGTACAATTTCGTTTTGCAAGGCAATGATGACCGTGCTGTCTGTTTCGGGAACCACCGTCGATACCATACGGTCGAATTTCCAGGAACTGCATTCTTTTGTATCGGGATGATATTCGTATAATGTTTGCCCTTCAATATCCACCCAGAATAAGGTGTGACGTTCGGGGTGCCAGATAGAACCTTCTCCGGTAGTCGCTTCAGCCTGATAAGCTAACTCTGCTGGAATCATTTCGACCTTTGGTGAACAGGATGTCGTCATAATTGAAATTGATAATAAAATAAATGCATTAATAAGACAATGTTTCATGGTATAAAAAGACTGTTCTTGCCAGTTATGGATAA
>ENA-UEQA01000877-UEQA01000877.1-human-gut-metagenome-genome-assembly--contig:-NODE-877-length-15712-cov-5.831404_pt1 | contig 15712 bp, 10 predicted proteins | sample MGYA00242936_ERZ507937 | MGnify/ENA primary metagenome ERZ507937 (study PRJEB26167, sample SAMN06115468) | human gut metagenome | host: Homo sapiens | place: China:Chongqing | collected 2016-06-16... | reverse complement strand
TTTTATTTCAGCAACCCGATTTCGCGGTAGTACTTTTCAGCGCCGGGATGGAGCGGGATGCCGGAAAGATCGCTGACGGCCATTTCCTTGGTGACGGTTTTCATGACGGCATGGGCCTTGCCGAGAGAATCAAGGTTTTCCCAGAAGGTTTTGGCAAGATCATACACCACATCGTCGGGCATGGAAGCATCGGTGAGGAGAAGCATCTTGACGGCCGTGGTCTGGACTGGTTCGGTCTGACCGTCATAGGTTCCCGCCGGAATGGTGAATTTGGAATACCACGGATACTTCGCCTGTACCTTGGCGATCAGCTCGTCGTCCATGCCCACGAGCTTGCCGTTGGCGGTGGAGCACATTTCCGTGACGGCGGCGGTGGGCATCCCGGCCATGATCCATACGCCGTCAAGCTGCTTGTTGCGCATCAGGTCGATGGATTCGGTGAAGCCCACGAAATGGGCTTTGATGTCGTCGGGATACTTGAGCCCCGTTTCGGTGAAGTGGATGCGGGATTCCACTTCGGTCGTACCGCCCGCCGCGCCCGGCGCGAAACTTTTGCCCTTGAAGTCCGCCAGCGAAGCCACGCCGCTGTCGGCACGGGCCACGACCTGGTTCGGGTTATAGTACAGGCCCGCCAATACGCGGACGTCCTTGTAGGCGCGGTCCTTGAACCCGCGTTCGCCGTTGAGCGCCTCATAGGTAATGCTCGACACGGCGAATGAAACCTGCGCGTTCCCGGCTTTGAGCAGGTTGAGGTTCTGAATGCCGCCGTTGGAGGCCTGCACCCGCGCGTTCACATAACCAAGCTTGGTATTCCACAAATTGGCGATGCCCGCGCCGAGGGGGTACAACGCCCCGGTCGTCGCCGCCGTGGGAAAGCTGATATTCACTTTCTTGCGCTCCGCAGCTTGAAGGGGCGAGGCCAATACGCACGCGCACGCCGCAGCAGCCAAAAACATGGACCATTTTTTCATGACGTTCTCCTCGTTTTGCATGTTGCATTTGTTATCGGGATATCCATAAAGCTCCGGCTCCTCTCGGCACGGAAGACTTCCCACCCGGCTCTTTCCATAACTTTCCCATCCCCGCCTACACCTTCATCTGACAGTTTTTTTCATTCCAGCTTTTCTATGAGGCGACAGGGACTCCCTTCGCGCCGCCTCCCCTCCAATTCCCACTAATCCCTACCCCTTCCCTCTCTCCTTCCAACTCCACACCCCTGCCACGGCGCACAGGGCGAGCGCTGCAAGGTCCGTCTTGAGGCCGGGATCGATGGCGAGAAAGGCCGCCACAAGCAGCAGGCCGCGCATGACGGAATTACAGGGCCCGAACAGCCAGCCCTGCAACCCGGCGGCCAGCGCGCTCACCCCGAGACAGGCCGTGGCGAACGCCCACAGCGTCGCCAGAGCCGGATTGGCCGAGCTGTACAGCAGGAGTGGGTTGTTCAGGAAAAAGAAGGGCAGGATGAATCCGGTCAGGCCGAGCTTTACCGCAATGAGGGACGTGCGGGTCTGATCCGAATGCGCAATGCCCGCCGCCACATAGGACGACATGGCGACCGGCGGCGTGATGTTGGAGAGGCAGGCGTAGAACAAGCAGAACATGTGCGCCGCCATCGGCATCACGCCCACGCCCGTGAGCACCGGGACCGCCACGGCCGCAACGATGACATAGGCCGCCACGCCGGGCACGCCCATGCCGAGGATGGTGCTCATGATCATGACGAACAGGCCGCCGAGGTAGAGCTGGCCTTCGCCCACGTACTTGAGTACCTCGTACCCGAAGGTCAGGCCGAGTCCGGTGAGGGATACCGTGCCGATGATGATGCCGATGATCACGCAGGCCGCGCCCACGCCCACCGCGCCGCGCGCGCCTTCGTCGAGCGCTTGGACCACCACGCGGGGAGTCATGCGGTACCGAGCCGAACACCACGCGGAAGCGAGCACGCACAGAGCTGTGAGGATCGCCGCGCCAAGGCTGAGGAGCCCAGAGAGGGCCAGACCTCCGAGGACGGCAAGCAGCAGGACGAAGGCGAAGGTGCGGGCTGTTTTCGTCCGCAGCAGCCCGATGAGGGAAGGCAGCCATGTAGCCCCGACGGTGGCGAAGATGGAAGCCGCCGCCGCGAACAGGGGGGTGTAGCCGTCGAACATCAGCCAGAGCAGCACGATCAGCGGGATGAACAGATGCCCGCGTTCGCGCAGGACTTTGCCCGCCGCCGGGATGTGCTCGGGGGAAAGCCCCTTGAGGCCGAGCTTGCGGGCCTCGAAGTGCACCGCCATGAGCAGCGTGAGATAATATAGGAACGCCGGGATCGCCGCCGCGAGCATGACCTTGGTATACGGGACGCCGAGGAATTCGGCCATGATGAAGCCCACCGCGCCCATGATGGGCGGTGCGAACTGTCCCCCGGTGGAGGCGACTGCCTCGACGGCGGCGGCGAATTCGGGCTTGTACCCGGTCTTTTTCATGAGCGGGATGGTGATCGCCCCGGTAGTGGCGACGTTGGCGAGGGCGCTGCCGTTGATCATGCCCATGAGCGCGCTGGCCACCACGGAAACCTTGGCGGGGCCGCCAGCCGTGCGCCCTACGAGGGTGAGCGCGAGATCATTGATAAAATCGCTGAATCCGCTGTATTTCAGGAAGGCTCCGAAGAGCACGAACAGGAAAATGTAGGTGGCGGACACGCCGACGCCCACGCCGAGGAGCCCTTGGCTGCCCCAGAACATGTGCTCGACGACGCGGTCCCAGGAAAACCCGGTATGCCCGAACGCGCCGGGAATCCATTCCCCGGCGAAGTTGTAGAGGAAAAACACGCCCGCCAGCGCCGCAAGGCTGCCGACCACGCGCCGGGCCATTTCGAAGCAGATGATCACGCCGACGGAGGCCACGAAGTAGTCGACGGGCAGGAAATAGCCGCCGCGCAAGGTGATTTCCGTATAATTGAGGATGAGATAGCCGAACGAGAACAGCCCCGCAGCGATACACAGGGCATCGAACAGGGTGGGGCGGGTACGGCTGCGGCGTTCGCCCTTCCATGCCGGATACATGAGGAAGGAGAGCACCAACAGGAAAATGATGTGCCACGAGCGCAGGGTCATGGCGTCGAAGGCCGAAAAGGTGGACGCGTACATTTGGAACAACGAGAAGACCACCGCCAGCGCGGAGATGGCCGCTGCCCACGGGCCTTTACCGTAATGCCGGAAGCGTGATTCGCTTTCTTTTTCCTCTACCAGCGCTTGCGCCGCGGCCTGCTCCACGGCGTGCACGTGCGCCGTGTTGGCGGCCTGTTCCTTTGCATCGTTGCCGTTCATGTTTCCCCCTCGTCTGTGCGGTGCCCCGGTGACTGGCCGGGGCGTTCCCCTGTTGTACAATCCCGCGAATCCGTTTTCCGGTTTTGCGCCGTCCTGCGGGGGACGTTCCCCCCGGCCACTTCGCTCTCTCCGGCACGTTCCGCCATTTTCGCCTAAGCCACTTCCCTTTGGGAAGGGAGGCGGGCATTTTCCGTTCTTGTAATAAAAAAGCCGCGGACTGTTCGCCCGCGGCCTTCACTTCTGCGCTTGATCCATACCGTCAGGCGCGGAGCGAGCCGCTTTTCCGCATAAAGTAATAGAAACCGAAATGCCCTTCGGCATCGGCGGAAAAGAGGGTGTGCAGCGTGGCGGAAATGATCATGAATGGCTCCTGTATCTCCGCGTTAGATACGCGCGAGCTGTTTGGGTTGTCAATCAATTTTTCGGAGGCGAAGGACACATGCCGGAAGATGAGCCGGTATGTTTCACAAAAATGTAAGCATACCCGGTGTCCGGGGCGTCAGGCTTGGGTCTGGAATTCGGCAAGGTGGGGTTGGAGTTTTTCCAACAGCCTGTCGAAGCCGTCCATACCAACAGCCATGAAGGAACGGACGGAGGTGCACGGCTTCTTCAAGCAGGTTTTGGCAGGCGTCAGCAATGGCGTGCGGATCAAGGGTGGCGGTGCAGCGCCGGAAGGCCGCGTATGCCTATGGCGGGGGAATCCGTTTCAGTTTCCTTGAATGTCACCGAGTAACGCGCCTCGCCGCTGGCGGAATGCTTTCCGGCGGGCGATATCACGATGTTACTCGCGTTATCACGGTTGTGGGAAGCATCCGGATAGGTTGTTTGCGCTGACGTCCGTGGGGGCTTGCGCAGGCAAGGGGGACAGCCGCATGTGTCGTTAGTATCTGAGGTATACAGCATAGCATCCCTGAACGAAAGAAAGCCCAAAGAAGGGAGGCGGCCAAGGTCTTTTCATAGCGATCTGTCTATGAATCGCTGGAAGGTGGAACGGTTTTTCTCTTGGCTGAACAACTTTCGTCGTTTGGCGACTCCTTTTGAGCGGTTCTGCATGATGTGCCTTGGTTTTACTCAGCAGGGTTGTGCCATGCTCCTGCTCAGAAACGTTTTGAAATGATCTCTAGCACCTAGATGAATATTCTCAAAGAGCCCCGACCGGATTGGGGCGAAAAAAGACGCCGGAGAAATTCCTCCAGCGTCTTCCTGATATTATGCGTCCTGCTTACTTGTTGGCGAGACGCGTGTAGTTGCTGCGGCGGGCTTTAGCATCTGCTTCGGCCTTTTCGTACAGCATCTCCGCACGTTCGGGGAACTGGCGCTTGAGGGAGGAATAGCGCACTTCGGACAGCAGGAATTCCCTGAAGCCGTTGGAAGGCTCCTTGGAATCGAGCACGAACGGATTCTCGCCCTGTCCGATACGGCGGGGATCATAATGGTACAGCGACCAGTAGCCGGCTTCCACAGCACGCTTGGCCTGCATCTGGCTGTTGCCGAGGCCGCCCTTGATGCCGTGGTTCAGGCATGGGGAATAGGCGATGATGAGGGAAGGGCCGGGATAGGCTTCCGCTTCGGAGATGGCCTTGAGGGTCTGTTCCTGGCTGGCGCCCATGGCGATCTGCGCCACGTACACGTTGCCGTAGCTCATGGCCATAAGGCCCAGATCTTTCTTGCGGCTCATCTTGCCGTTGGCGGCGAACTGCGCCACAGCCCCGGTGGGCGTGGCCTTGGAAGACTGGCCGCCGGTGTTGGAATAGACTTCGGTGTCGAAGACGAGGACGTTGATGTCTTCGCCGCTGGCCAGCACGTGGTCGAGCCCGCCGTAGCCGATATCGTAGGCCCATCCGTCGCCGCCGAAGATCCAGTGCGAACGCTTGACGAAGAAGTCGCTTTTCTCGCGGAGGGCTTTGAGTTCGGCGTCATCCTTTTCCGCCAGAGCTTCGTCGAGGGCGGCGGTGAGGGCGGCGGCCCTTTCGCGGGTGCCTTCGCCGAGATCCTTGCCTTCCAGCCATTCTTCCATAATGGAACGGAGAGCGGCGCTGATATCCCCGCCTTCCAGCAGAACCCTCATCTTCAGGGCGAGGGTGGCGCGGATCTGCGCTACGCCGAGGAACATGCCGAAGCCGTATTCGGCGTTGTCTTCAAAGAGCGAGAAGCCCCACGCCGGGCCGTGGCCGTTCTCGTCGGTGGTGTAGGACACGGAGGGGGCACCGGCTGCCCACACCGTGGAACAGCCGGCGGAGTTGGAGAGCATCATGCGGTCGCCGAAGAGTTGGGTGACGAGCTTGGCATAGGGCGTTTCGCCGCAGCCGGCGCAGGCTCCGGAAAATTCGTTGAGCGGGCGCAGATACTGGCTGTTGGCGACGTTGAGCTTACCCTGAGTTGGCTTCTTGTAGGTGATGTTCTTTTCGGCGTAGTCCCACTTCCGGGCGCCCTCGGGCATCACGTTTTCCAGTTTGGTCATGGTCAGGGCCTTTTCCTTGGCCGGGCACTGGCCCACGCACACTCCGCAGCCGGTGCAGTCAAGGACGGAAATGGCCATGTGGAATTCGAAGCCCTTCTGGATACGGCAGGGACGATGCTCGATGGACGCTGGCGCGGCGACGGCTTCCTCGGCACTGAGCAGGCGCGGGCGGATGGCGGCATGGGGGCAGGCGAAGGCGCACTTGTTGCACTGGACGCACTTTTCGGCATCCCAAACGGGTACCATGATGGCGGCACCGCGCTTTTCAAAGGCCGTGATGCCCACAGGCCACGTGCCGTCTTCGTAACCGAGGAAGGCGCTCACGGGCAGCTCGTCGCCTTCCTGACGGTTCATCACGTCCACGATGTTGCGGACGAAGTCGGGGCGTTCGTCGCAGGCGGCGGGGGCGTCTTCCTCGGCGTCGGCCCATGCGGCGGGCACGGCCACTTCGTGCAGCATGGCGATGCCCTGGCGCACGGCTTCCTGGTTCATGTCGACGACGGCATGTCCCTTCCTGCCGTAGGTCTTGACGATGGCTTCGTTCAGGTAGGCGACGGCGTCATCGAGGGGTATGATGCCGGCCAGCTTGAAGAAGGCGGCCTGCATGAGCATGTTGATGCGTCCGCCGAGGCCGAGGCCCATGGCGATATCCACGGCGTTGAGCGTGTAGAAGCGGATCTTCTTGCGGGCGATGGTGCGGCGCAGGGAAGCAGGCAGATGCTTTTCCAGATCCCCGTCATTCCACATGCAGTTCAGCAGGAAGGTGCCGCCTTCCTTGATGCCCCGCAGAAGGTCGTACTTGTCCACATAGGACTGGTTGTGGCAGGCGATGAAGTCGGCATAGTCGATGAGGTAGGAAGAGCGGATGGGCCGGCTGCCGAAACGCAGGTGCGATATGGTGACGCCGCCGGACTTGCGGGAGTCGTAGGCGAAATAGGCCTGAGAATACATGTCGGTATGGTCGCCGATGATCTTCACGGCCAGCTTGTTCGCGCCGACGGTACCGTCGGAACCGAAGCCCCAGAACTTGCAGGCGGTCTGGCCTTCGGCCGCCACGTGGAAGTCCTTCACTTCGAGGGATGTGTGGGTCACGTCGTCGATGATGCCCACGGTGAAGTTGTCGCGGGGCTGTTCGACGGCCAGGTTATCGAAGACAGCAAGGACCTGGGCGGGGGTGAAGTCCTTGGAGGCGAGGCCGTAACGGCCGGCATATATCGCGGGGGCATCGGCTTTGGAGGCATAGGCGTTGCGCACGTCGAGGCACAGGGGGTCGCAGGCGCCGGGCTCCTTGGTGCGGTCGAGCACGGCGATGCGTTTCACGGAGGCGGGGACGGCTTCCAGCAGCTTTTCCGGCAGGAAGGGGCGGTACAGGCGCACGTTGACCATGCCGACCTTCTCGCCGCGGCGCATAAGCTCGTCGATGGTCTCTTCCACCACGGAGGCGCCGGAGCCCATGACGACGATGAGGCGATCCGCTTCGGGATGGCCGTAATAGTTGAAGAACTTGTAGTCCTTGCCGGTGATGGCGTTGATTTTGTCCATGTACTTCCGGACGATGCCGGGCAGGGCGTCCACGAAGGGGTTCACCGCTTCACGTAGCTGGAAGAACACGTCGGGGTTGTGGGTCATGCCGCGCAGCTGGGGATGGTCGGGGTTCAGGGCGCGGTGGCGGAAAGCTTCCACGGCTTCCCAGTCGAGCATGTCGGCAAGTTCTTCCTGCTCAAGGAGTTCGATCTTCTGGATTTCGTGGGAGGTACGGAACCCGTCGAAGAAGTGGATGAAGGGCAGGCGCGCCTCAATGGCGGAAAGGTGGGCCACGGCGCCGAGGTTCATGACGTCCTGCACGGAGCTGGAGGCCAGCATGGCGAAGCCGGTCTGGCGGGTGGCCATCACGTCCTGATGGTCGCCGAAGATGCTCAGGGAGTTGGAGGCGAGGGAGCGCGCGCTCACATGGAAGACTGCGGGCAGGAGTTCGCCGGCTATCTTGTACATGTTGGGGATCATCAGCAGGAGCCCCTGCGAGGCCGTGTAGGTGGTGGTGAGAGCGCCGCCTTGCAGGGAGCCGTGCAGAGCTCCTGCCGCGCCGCCTTCGGACTGCATCTCGACCACGCGCACAGGGGCTCCGAAAAGGTTTTTCTTGCCCTGAGCCGCCCACGCATCTGTGAGTTCCGCCATGGGAGAAGAGGGGGTGATGGGAAAAATGGCGGCAACTTCCGTGAAAGGATAGGAGATATAGGCGGCAGCGGTGTTGCCGTCCATGGTCTGTGTCCTGCGGTTACTCATGAAAAAGCCTCCCGATCTGAAGAAATAATACAGACTGGATGCGAATAACATGCCAAAACCGCAATTTTGAGGATGTGCCCCGTCTTATTTCTTCTCTTGTGCGGCGATCTCCTTCAGCTTCCTCCATAACGTGGCGGGGGAGATGCCCAGACGCCGGGCTGTTTCCGCCTTGTTGCCCTGTGTTTCCTCCAGTACCTGAAGGATGGTGCTGTTTATCTGGGCACGAAGCATACTCTGCTTGGTTTGTCTGTTCGCATCGGCAGGTGCGGAAGGCGACGGGGGCACGGTCACGGCCTTCTTGTGGCTGTTCCCGCACGGGGCCTCGTTCATCAGGAGCACGCGCGAGATGTCGCTTTCCCGTATTTCCCTGCCCTTTGCGATCACCACCAGCCTTTCTATGACGTTGCGCAATTCCCTGATATTGCCCGGGAAATGATAGAGCTTCAGCACGGCCAGAGCCTCGGGGCTGATCTGGGGCCGGGGGAGGGAGAGCGACTGGGGCAGCCAGCTGAGGAAGCTGTCGGCGAGTTCCTCGATATCCTCCGGGTGTTTCCGCAAGGGAGGGAGGTTGAGCCGGAGCACGTTCAGGCGGTAGAAAAGGTCTTCCCTGAACTTGCCGCACCGCACCAATTCCGCCAGATCCTTGTTCGTAGCGCACACGATGCGCACGTTGATGGGGATATAGCGTTCCTGACCGATGCGCATGACGATTTTTTCCTCGAGCACGCGCAGAAGCTTGGCCTGCACCGAGGTGGGGATCTCGCCGATTTCGTCGAGGAAGAGGGTGCCGTTGTGCGCCATTTCGAAAAGGCCCACTTTGCCGCCTTTTTTCGCGCCGGTGAAGGCGCCTTCGGCATAGCCGAAAAGCTCGCTTTCCAGAAGGGATTCGGGCAGGGCCGTACAGTTGATCCCCACAAAGGGGCCGTTCCTGAACGGGCTTGCCATATGTATGCCCTGCGCGAAGATCTCCTTGCCGGTTCCGGATTCCCCGTAGATGAAGATGGAAGAAGGGCTGTTGGCGTAAAGCTCCGCGTGTTCCACAAGGCTGCGCATCTCCGCGGAATGCCCTACCACGTCCTTGAGGGTATAGCGCGCCACATGCCCCTTGGCATGCAGTTCCCGGCGCATCTTGTGTTCGAGGCTCTGGATATGGCTGGCGTCCTGGATGATCACGCTGGCTCCGCAGTAGATATCGTTGCTGTAGGCGGGGATGATATTGCAGAGATACTGCTTTTTTTCGTACTTCTTGCTTTCTCCCGACCACGTGAGCTGCTGCTGTACCGCCTCGATGATGCCCGTATCCTGCAAAAAGGTGCGGATGCTTTTCATGGTGGATTCGCCGTTGGCGAACATCTTTTGGGCAGGCAGATTGTATTCCAGTATCTTGCCCTGTTCGTTCAGCGAGATGGCGCCGTCTTTCAGTGCGTTGAGCATGGTGCGCACGCGGGCGTCCTTGGAACGTTCGCTGATGATGGCGTTGAGTATGCGGTCGGCTTCGTTCAGCACCTGTATCACGCCGTCCGCGGAAACCGTATGCAGTACGCCATGCAGTCCCAGTTTCTGTGCCCACTGCACGGCGTGACCGCCGCCAACGAGCACCTTCATCCCCTTGTCCCTCATCTCGTAACAGCCTTTTTCGATATCGTCGGGGTTGTTGACCTGATGGACGGTGAGGCTCACCCCGAGGTGTGGGGCCACCGTGACCATCTTGGCGATATGGGAAGGAAAGGAAACCACGCCGATGTTCGTGTCGTACTGCTTTGCCTTGGTAAGGAATTCAATGGCATCACAGCATGTTATGGGTGTCTGTAGCGTGGGTACGAGGGGAAAAGCCTTTTTTATCGTGCTCCACACGCTGCCGCGGCTGACGATGACGGCGGCACCTTCCTCAATGACCCGCTTCGTGGCTACTATGCATTTGCTGGATTCCGTAGTGATGATTCGGACAGGCGAGGATATGGAGTGCTGGCAGAGCTCTATCTGCTCTGCCGCACTGTTGTCGGAAACGATGGCACAGATGAAGGGATGCTTAGGCATAGGGGGTACTCGGCAGGGATGAGGGAGCAGTTGGTGAATGGATGCAGGATACCTGAATACGCTAACTTTTCAACTGCCTAAGCAGAAACGACAAAGGAGGAGAAGCTCCCTAACGGAGCTTCTCCTCGCCGGATAGCTTTTATATGGTTTAGTAGTTCTTACCAGCGGCCTTGTAGCCGTCGAGGACCTGCTGGATGAGGGACGGGGGGACCTGCTTATCGAAGTCCTTCCAGATGGCCTTGCCGGCGTTCATGAATTCAGCGCGGGCTTCGGGGGAGAGCTCGATCACGTCCACGCCCTGAGCGCGCAGCTTTTCGATGAGTTTCTGTTCTCCGGTGTGGATGGCACTACGCTGGATCTTCTGGACTTCAGCGAATGTTTCTTCAAAAATCTCACGGTCTTCAGGAGACAGGGAGTCCATGAACTTGGCGGAAGCCATGAACAGATGGGGGGTATAGAAGTGGCCGGAGAGCACGAGATGGGGGGCGACTTCGTGCAGGTTGGCGGAAACGGCGGAGTGGATGTCAACGTCCACGCCGGCCACGGTGCCCTGCTGAAGAGCGGTGAAGGTTTCACTCCAGGCCATGGGGGTGGGGTTCATGCCGAAGGCCTTGGTCATACTGATATGAACCTTGGAAGCGGTGGCGCGGATCTTCATGGACTTGGCTTCGGCCATGGTGTGGAATGGCTTGTTCATCCAGTAGAAACGGGTGCCGAGGGCGATCCAGCCCATGCCCTTGATGCCGATCTTTTCAAGGGAGCGGCTCAGTTCCTTCCCAACTTTGCCGTCGAGCAGAATATTGACGGCGTCGTAGTCGGGCATGAGGTAGGGAAGGTCGAAGATCATCAGTTTGGGATCGTAGATGGACAGGTTGGAAGGAGATTCCTGAGCGAACTGCAACATGCCGAACTGCAGGCCCTGTACCACGGCTTCAAAGTTGCCGAAGGAGTAGTTGTCAAACACGTCGATACGGAAGCGGCCATTGGTCTTTTCTTCAATGGTCTTTTTGAACTGGCCGCGGATGAGGTCGGTGGTGGGGTGGCCCGTGGGCTGGGTGAGGGCGATCTTCACCACGGTGGGAGCAGCCTGTGCGTGGGCGGCGGGGAGCAGAAGGCTCAGAGCGGCGACGGAGCAGAGCATGGCCTTGAACAGTTTCATAGAGATCCTCCAGACAGTTTGTGAGAATGGTTTCCCAACGTTAAGGACTTAGATGAGACAGAGCGAGAGCTGCGGGACAAAAGCGATGATGACCAGCATGACCACGAGTGTGAGAATGTAGGGGATGCTCGCAATGCTGAGGCGTTCGATGCTGATCTTGGCGATGGAAGCACCCACGAAGAGCGTCATGCCCACGGGAGGAGTCTGTCCCCCTACGGCGAAGCTGGTGAGCATGATGATGCCGAAGTGTACGGGATCCACGCCAATGGCATTGATAACGGGCAGCAGAAGCGGAGTGACGATCATGATGATGGCGGCAGCTTCGAGGAAGGTGCCCAGAATGAGCAGCACGACGAGGATGAGCGCCATGATGACGACCTTGCTCGTGGAGATGCCCATGATGGTATCGAGCACGGCGGCGGAAAGGTTGTAGTACATCATGATCTGGCCGAGTGCCGTGGCGGAGGCCACCACGAGGAAGATGGCGGCGTTGATGCGTACGGAGCTCTTGATGATCTCGAAGAACAGCTTCCTCGTCATGGAACGGGTGATGAACACTTCCACGAACAGGGCGTAGACCACGGCGATGGCGCCGGCTTCGGTGGGGGTGGTGATGCCGCCGTAGATGCCGCCAAGAACGATGACGGGCACCATGATGGCCCACTTGGCTTCGTACAGGGCCTTCATCATTTCCGCGAATTTGGCACGGGCCACGGTTTTGCCGTACTTCCTGCGCACGCAGATGACGTAGCTCACCAGCATGAGGGCGCAGCCCATGAGGATGCCGGGAACGATGGTGGCCACGAAGAGGTCGCTGATGGAAACGCCGGCGGTGGAGCCGAAAAGGATGAGCGGGATGCTCGGCGGGATCATGATGCCGAGACAGCCGGAGGTGGAGTTCACGGCGGTGGCGAACTCCTTGGGGTAGCCTTCCTTCTCCATGGCGGGGATCATGATGCCGCCCACGGCGGCCACGGTGGCGGCGGCGGAGCCGCTCAGCGCGCCGTAGAAGAGGCTGGTGAGGATGGAGATGTGGGCCATGCCCCCCTTGATGTGGCCGACCAGACAGCGGGAAACGGCCAGCAGGGAGTTGGCGATGGTGCCTTTCTGCATGATGTCGCCAGCCACGATGAAGAAGGGGACGGCCAGCAGGGGGAAGGAGTCCAGCGCACTGTACATTTTCTGTGCGAGGAACACGGGGGGAAGGCCGCCCACCATCATGCCCATGAAGACGGCGGTGCCGATGGAAACGCCGATGGGTACGGTGAAGATAAGCAGGACGATGAGGGTGCCGAATGTGGTAAGAAGAACAGGATCCATATTATTTCCTTTTATTATGCTATGTTAAACGTTCTTCGCTATCTCATCGACACAGCGCAGAATGGCTTGGATACCCATGAGGCCGAAGCCTGCGGGCATGGCCATCCAGATGATCCAGGCAGGCAGCTGCATGGCGGGGGTGAGCTGTTCGCTCCAGTGGATGTTGATGACGGACTCCATGCCGGCATAGACCATGATGATGCTGAACGCGAGGCACACGATGCAGGAGAAGCACTTGACGTACTTCTTCATGCGGGGGCCGGAAAAGTTGGAAAGGATGGAAAGCTCGAGGTGAGAGTCGGTGCGCATGGCGAAACTGCATCCGAAAAGCACGCTCCAGATGACGAGGTAACGGGCCAGCTCTTCCGTCCAGGCTAGGGAGTCCTGGAGCACGTAGCGGCAGAACACCTGAATGGAGACGACGAGGATCAGGAGCAGCATGGCGAAGACGCTGACCCAGACTTCGATGGCGTTGATTGCTTTGCGGAAAGGGGAATCCGGCTTCATGGAACCTCCTGTTGGTATGCCCTCTGTCATGAGGGCTTTTTTATTCAGTATTCCGTGTATGGGCATCCGCAGGGGCGGCAAGGTGCCAGATCAGGCGGGCTCTTCCAGAACCGCCACAAAGCGTATCGGGGAACCCGTGAAGCCGGCGAGCTTCAAGGGCAGGGCCGTACAGTGGAATCGTTTTCCTGCCAGAAGTTCGGAACGCACGATGCCTTCGATGATATGCACGCCATGGGACAGGAAGGCGCGGTGGATGGGGCGCCCTTCCCCCCTGCGGTCGTCCACGGTGGGGCCGTTGACGCCCACAGCCACCGGACGGAGCCGGATGATGCGTTCCGCAGCGGCAGGGGTGATGAACGGGGAATTGAAATATTCCTGCGTATTGGAATACCAACCCGTTCCGGTGTGGAGCATGATGAAGGCGTCTTCCGGGATGGAGCCGTATTGCTTCAGCTCGCGTTCCACGTCGCCCGCATCGATCTTGTGGAAGGGGGATGCGGCGGTGAAGTCGAGGAAGACGCCGGGCATGGAATACAGGGCGGAGAGATCTGCTTCATCGATGGGCTTCCCGCCGGGGACGAAATGCAGAGGCGCATCGATGTGCGTGCCCGTGTGATCGGTCATGCCGAACCACATCATCTGGTAGGGGGAATCGGGGCCGTGGCTGGCCACCGTGCGGAATTTCACAGGCGGATCGCAAGGGGCAGGCGATGCCGGGGTGATGGGCTGGCTGAGATCGATGATGTTCCGGGTGGCCATGGGAGCCTCCTAGCAGGATGGTGCTGCATTGATGACCGGCAAAAGCATGAAAGGATGGAAGCTCTTCAAAGCTTCCATCCTTTTATGCTAACTGCTTACCATTTGAAGGCAAAGAACTGCCGCTCGCTGTACGTTTCGCCGGGGCGGAGAATGGGCGACGGCATGGAGGGGATGTTGATGGCGTTGGGGTAGTTCTGCGGTTCGATGGCAAGGCCGGGGGCCGGGGCGAAGGGGGATTCCAGCCCGCGGGAAGTATAGAACGAGGCCATGTTATAGGCGTTGTACACCTGCAGGGCGCGGGCCGTGGTGTGCAGGGTGTAGGAGCGGCCCTGTTCCGGGATGCTCACTTCGGCCACTTCGCGCAGGGTGCCGCCTTCGCCGTCCAGAGCCATGATGGGATTGTACACCGCGCCCTGAGAGAGTTCTTCCATCAGCTTGGGGGTGCGCAGGTCGAACACGGAGCCTTCCACGGGGATGAAGTTGCCGGTGGGGGTGCCGGTGGCATCTTTTTCCAGATAATACGAGGCGTTGACCTTCAGGTATTCGTTCATGACGTCACGGTTCTTGAAGCCGTTGAGGTTCAGGTACACGTGAGAGGACATGTCGATGATGGTGGGGGCGTCGGTGACGGCTTCCCAGTCCATGTGGAAGCGGTTGTCGTCGTCGAGGCGGTAGGTGACGGTCACGGAAGCGTTGCCGGGATAGCCTTCTTCGCCATCGGGAGAGAGATACGTGAGCTTCAGCGTGGCGCTGGTGGCGTCGCTGTCGGCTTCGCCGGTCCATACGCGGCTGTCGAAGCCCACGAAGCCGCCGTGCATGTTGCTGCCGGCGGGGCCGCTGGCGGACAGATTATAGGTCTTGCCGTCGATCTGGAACCGCGCGCCGGTGACGCGGCTGGCGGTGCGGCCGAGGAGGGCGCCGAGCCAGGGATTGAAGCGGGCATGGTAGGGCTCGAAGGTGTCGTACCCTACGCTCATGTTGTCCAGGCCGCCCTGACCGTCGGGGATGCACAGGGCCTTGATGCGGCCGCCGAATTCGAGGAGCTCGGCCACCATGCCGTTGGCGTTGGACAGACGGAACAGGTGGATCGGTTTACCGTTGAGTTCACCAAAAACGCTTCTTTCAACTCGCTGCATGACAACCTCCAGAGTTCGTATGTTCGGGACGAGGAAAGGTCTGGTTCGACAGCCGGAACGCCGCTTGTGTTTTTCTTCTTGCAAATTCTGTGTCAACGGGCGCAGGCCCGGTGTATGGCCGCAGAGGAAGGGCCTTGCGCGCGGTATCGCGAGAAGGCAGGGCTTTTGAAGTGGTTCGGATATGCGCTCGGGAAGGATTTCAGGCGGAGGAATGGTTTGTGATTTTAAAATGAAATATTCAATCCCAAACTTATTGTACGCTGTTGAGGATAATAATATCCTACATTCTGCGCTTCGGGGTCAATTCCATATTTACCCAGACGATTAAAAGTCAATAAATTGGTCCCGGACAAGTAGACTCTGGCATTATTTATATGGCATTTCTCTAAAAGTTGTCTTGGCAGACTATACCCCAACGATGCTACTTTCAATCGCAAATAGCCCGCTTTTTTATAAGTAAAATCCGAAGTGTAATTGTTTGTAGATGCTCCTCCCAAACGTGCATAAATGGCATTAGCATCATTATTCTCCGGACTCCATCTTTCTTCGTAAAGCAAAGTGGAATACAAACCATTACTTATATTTTGGTTATACCCAAAAGCACCTTGGAAAAGCATACTAAGGTCGAATCCTTTATAAGATAAAGCAACGTTAAGACCATATATCCAATGCGGCATAGTGCTCCCTCCCTCAATACATTTTTGCTAATCTTGGCTTCTGCTTTTGATTTGGCAATCGTATA
>ENA-UEQA01000875-UEQA01000875.1-human-gut-metagenome-genome-assembly--contig:-NODE-875-length-15719-cov-6.674850_pt1 | contig 15719 bp, 12 predicted proteins | sample MGYA00242936_ERZ507937 | MGnify/ENA primary metagenome ERZ507937 (study PRJEB26167, sample SAMN06115468) | human gut metagenome | host: Homo sapiens | place: China:Chongqing | collected 2016-06-16... | reverse complement strand
ACTCAGCCTTAAGTTTGAGGATCAGAACCCTTGGTTAAACGCTGCTGATAAGTACAGCGTAGGTTCTGTTGTGAAAGGCAAAGTTGCAAGAATGGCCGATTTCGGTGCTTTTGTTGAGCTTGAGCCGGGAGTTGATGCATTACTCCATGTTTCACAGATTTCAAGAGAGCATGTAGATAAGCCTTCAGATGTATTAAAGGTTGGTCAGGAAGTAGAAGCAAAGGTTGTTGACTTTAATTCAGAAGACCATAAGATCAGCTTAAGTATAAAAGCTCTTTTAAATGACAATGATCAGGAAGAAGAAGTAACTGAGTAATCAGAACACAGGATGTTCTTGGAAGCGCCAGTCCGTTTGTTGGGATTGGCGTTTTTAATTAAGGAGGGACGAGAGAATGGGCGATTATGAAAAGTTTAAAGAAAAAGTATATCAGCTTACGAAGATTGATCTTAGTAGTTACAAAGAAAGACAGATGAAAAGGCGTATTGATTCGTTGAAAACAGCAATATATAAAACTTTATTGAAAAAAGCTGGGTATGATTATCCAGGGGAATTTAAGATTTCCTTTGAGGCAAATGAAGAGATTAGAGATATTGTAGATAAAAACGTTGATCCTAAAAATGGATTGACATATGAAGAGGCTGAAAGTTGGTTTACTGCTGCGCGAAAAGCTAATAAAAATAAAGAATCCGGACCATTAAAATCTAGTAATAGTGGTAATAATTGGTTAGATAATGAATGTGTAGCAATGTTGAATCTTTTGGTAGGATTAAATAGCAATGATGCCTACATTCGGGGTTACCGCATTTTAGAAATTGCAAGAGACTATCATTCGCCAGATAAGAGTGAAGAAGTTTGTAGAGAAATTTACCAGCACTTACAAGATGGAAAGATTGTAATTCTTGATTTATCTGTTGGAAATGCATTATTACGTGAACGAGTTTCAAAAAATATTGCCAATTATATTTTTAATAAGTCTATGCAATTTTTTACAGAAGGATCAACGCCTCCTAACATAGTCATATATATAGAAGAAGCACATAATTTAATTGGTAAAGATATGAAATTAACTGATACTTGGCCACGTTTAGCTAAAGAAGGTGCAAAATCATATTCATCCGTCTGTCCATGTATATTCGTTTGATTTTGATAATTATCTATTTTAGTTGATATCATATCATTGTCCTGTGGCAATTTACATACCCCAGTGACCCTAAGCAAAATCACCTCCTTATCACTATCATCTGCTTGTCCATAATTATCAGGATCGAAGGCTGAAGCTAAAAGAAAACTATTGTGTGGTATTCCATTTACCCTCTTTTTCCAACAATCATTTGTTATAATCAACGCTTTTTCATAATCTATTGAATAAATCCAACCAACAAATTTATCTTTCTATACCATTTTAGATAATTCGTCACTTAAAAACTCATTCGTATCAATCATGAACTAACCCTCTTTCCTCAAATTAATATTTATTTTATTTCTTGAAAGTTCTTTTGTAGTAGGCCATAACCAATATCAACTCCCTGTAAATTTGGTATAATACGTTTTTTGTCATAAGTTGTGATCAATCCATCATCAGTAATATGTAGATTGCTTTTTGTATAGTTGTCACGATTGCTATAAGCAGTAATTTGAATCTTTGCTTTATTATTACAAAAGTCTGCGAACAATTTTGAATAGTTAATCGGACAATAGTTATCACAATATAAAAGTAAAAATTTATCTGCGATCTGTGGAGCAGCATGTTTTATTCGCATACCTGTGTCGTAGTCTACTGGCGTTATATCATAATTTATGGTTAATCCATAACGTGAGCCATCTCCAAGATAATCCATTATTTTTTCAGGTAGATATCCTAAAAGGAGTAGCACCTCTTCCATTCCGAAATTCTTCATCTGACGTATTAGATAATCAATAAATGGAATGTTATTAATCGGATACATCGGTTTTGGTGCAGTATTTGTAAATGGTTTAAGACGTGTGCCAAGTCCACCAGCAAGAATGACAACTTGAGTAACTCTTTTGTTCATATTCACTCCTCTTATTTTTATCCACGGCCATATCGTAGTATATTAAAGTTCCTGACAGTCATTGGACATATTGATATCAAAAGGAATCTTATTCTATCACTAATTTTTACTGCCGAATTTATTAAATATATATATCTCGTTTTTTTATAAAACAATGAAATATTTACTACGGATTCTTTAAATTTTTCATCACTCATAAGACATACTATATTGTAAAAATACCATAACACATCATACAGATACCTTTTTTGCAAGTCTTTTACAAATTTTTTATCAGAGCTTAACAAACGGCATTTTCTTATTCCATCTAACCAGCATTCATATAAATCTTTCAAATTGCCTTTTATTTCTGTCCCCATCAATCCATCATCTCTAATCCTGTAATGATATAATCCCTTGTGATATGCAACTATCTTTTTACATTTTAAAAAAATAGTTGGCATCACATATAAGTCCTCATGAAGTTTTCCTTCCGGAAACTTCACGTCTTCAAATATTTGTTTTTTAAATAATTTCCCCCAAACTTCACCAGCCGATATTTCCAAAATATGTAATATCATTTTCTTTCCATCACCAATCAGTACCTCTCCTGTTGAATGCTCATTTCCTGCTTTAATGATAAAAGCGATGTCCGATTCATTCTCTTCTTCCAACCAAACCAATGCTTCAATTGCATTATTTTCTATCCAATCATCCCCATCAACAAACAGTATATAATCACCAGTTGCCTCTTCAATTCCTCTATTTCTTGCAGCAGATACCCCTTCGTTTTCTTTATGTACTACTCTTATATTTTCATATTCTTTTTCATACTTATGACATATCTCTGGAGTTTTATCTGTAGATCCTCCATCTATTAAAATAACTTCAATATTTTTATACGTTTGATTAATTAGTGATATGATACATTCCTCTACATATTTCTCTGTATTATATACTGTAACGATTACTGATACTTTACACACAAATCCACTCCTCATTTTCTTTTTATTAATACACTCCATAGTTTAAACTTCGTCATACCTATTATCATTCATCTTTATCATTCAAACAATTAGCTAACATTCCCTTTATCTACACCTATTATTCCATATTACTTTTTCTATGCATATTTATATCCATTCCTAATAAGCACTAAAATACTCAAATAATAAAAAATAGATTTTGTCTTTTATGATCTCAAACAAAATCTATTTTTCTTACATATTTTCAAAATAAATATTTAATTTTTCCAAACTATTTTCTAATTGCCAGAACAAATCTTTCATTTTTTTTATTACTATTTCGCCATACTTCTGTCCTTTTATTAAATTATATTTCATAACAAGACTTCTCAACATCTCATTTTTATGGGACATATCATGAAAGTCATTCTGGATATTTCTTATATACGTGTTATCAGATAGGTATTTATGCTCAATCAATATACTACGTTTCCCCTCACGCATCATCGGGGGGAGATGGTAGTCAGTCGGCTCCTTTTCATTCAATTCACGAAGCTGTCGAAAAAGCCCGAAAGGATCAAAATAGCACTACAATTTACTTGCGGGAGGGGAAATATGTTTTAGATAAGCCCTTGATGCTGACTTCTGATGATGGAAATGATTCGAAAGAATTGATAATAAAGAATTATCCCGGAGAGAAAACCGTACTTTCGAGTGGGATTGTACTGGACTTGAAATGGGAGAAATATAAAAACGGTATCATGCGGGCTGTAGTGAAAGGAAGTCCGGTTATGGATATGCTTTTCGTAAATGGAGAATTGAAATCTATGGCACGTTACCCTAATTATGATGAAAAAGCTGTTCGTTTTAATGGCACATCTGCTTTGGCAACAGCCCCGGAACGAGTAAAAAAATGGAAATGCCCGGAGGGGGGATACCTTCATGCCATGCATAAACATGATTGGGGTGATTTTCATTATCGTATTACAGGCAAAAATGAAAAGGGAGAGTTACAGCTGGAAGGTGGTTGGCAGAATAACCGTCCTATGGGAATCCATAATGAAAACAGGATGGTGGAGAATATCTTTGAAGAATTGGATGCTCCGGGAGAATGGTACTATGATAAAAAAGAAGGCTGGTTGTATTACTATCCTTTACCTGATGAAAAAATAAACGAACTGACGTTTGAGACCCCGCAACTTAAAAACTTGATTGAGTTTGCGGGAACTTCATCCGAGCCGGTGAAGAACATAACGATTCAAGGAATTGAGCTGACACAAACGATACGGACCTTTATGGAACAGTATGAGCCTCTGCTCCGCTCGGACTGGACAATATATCGGGGAGGAACCGTTGTTTTCAGGGGAACGGAAAAATGTGCTCTGCGTGATTGTTATATCCATAACGTAGGAGGGAATGGTGTCTTTTTTGATAAATATAATCGCTATTCGGCAGTGACCGGTTCTTACCTGACTTCTATCGGAGCCAGTGCCATTTGCTTCGTCGGGGATGTGGCGGGAGTACGTTCGCCGAGTTTTAGGTATGGGAAATTTGTTCCTTTGGATAAAATGGATTATACGAAAGGGCCTCAGAATGACAATCATCCTGCTTATTGCGAGGTCTCTGATAACTTGATATGTACAATCGGTTTGTTTGAAAAGCAGATTACCGGAGTGGAGCTTTCCATGTGTCGCAACATAACGGTAAGTCATAACAGTATTTACAATACTCCCCGTGCCGGAATTAATATCAGCGAAGGCACATGGGGAGGACATATTATCGAATACAATGACATTTTTAATACCGTGAAGGAAACAGGTGACCATGGAACTATCAACTCCTGGGGGCGTGACCGTTTCTGGCATCCGAATTATAATATAATGACGCAAATAACGAATGAAAAGCCTGCGTTGATTTTGGCAGATGTGGTCGAACCTATCATTATCCGCCATAATCGTTTGCGTTGTGATAGAGGATGGGATATAGACTTGGACGATGGTTCCAGTAATTACCAGATTTACAATAATCTTTGTTTGAATGGCGGTATTAAATTGCGTGAAGGGTTTTATCGGACTGTTGAGAATAATATTATCGTCAATAATACGCTTCACCCGCATTTGTGGTTTAAAAATAGCGGAGATGTCTTTTCACGTAACATTGTAATGACCAAATATAAACCTATAAGTGTGCGTGGTTGGGGCAGAGAGGTAGATTATAACATATTTGCAGACAGTTTGGCGTATCTTGCAGCTCGCCAACTTGGTGGGGATGCTCATTCTATAGTAACCACAGTCAAGTTTATGGATGCTGCGAAAGGTAATTTTAATGTAGCTGACGATTCTGAAGTCGTAACCAAAGGAGGATTCCGTAATTTTCCGATGAATAATTTCGGAGTGCTGTCTTCTCGTTTGAAACGGTTGGCTGCAAGTCCTGTGATGCCCGTTCCGCTTGTGGCAGGTCATGCAACGGATACTAAAACGATGTTTTGGAAAGGGGTAACGTTTAAGAATCTGGATACATTGGAGGAACGTTCTGCTACGGGTATGGATACGGAACGGGGAGTTTATGTCGTTTCTGTAGATGTCTTAGGTAGTAATCAAGTCCGAGATTTTATTGCTTCGAATGATGTTATTCTTAGTGTAAATGGAAAGCCGGTCAATAATTTAGATGATATGGAGGAGGCGTTGAAGCACGTGGATACAAGTAAAAAGGCAGAGCTTGTTATTTTCAGAAATCAGAAGGAACATAAAGTTGTTATTCCTCTTTGATTTTTATCCATGTTTTTACTTATTACATAATGAAATAAATGTCTGTCATATCTTTCATTGATTTTAATATTTTTCTAATTATCAGAGATATAAGTATGATATATGCCTTCTATTAGGGGGGATCTATCATACTTTTACTGCAAAAAACAGGGTATCTGTCATAGATAAGGCAACCGGATAAAGGTCGCGTAAGCTGGCTTGTTTTTATTGTAATGGACCCGCATAAATCCGATTATCATGGCTTAATAATCCGCCTTGAAAGGCGTTAAATTTATAGCCCACAGCTGTGTGACGTACAGCCTCCATACGTGTGCTGTACGGTTTGCATGCGTGGGCTGTACAGCCTGCGTCTGTGGGCTATAAAAAGACTGATACTCCAACCGGATTATTAAGCTGCAAAATACGGGTTATCTTACTGTAAAACGTGCATTCTTATGCCTTATGTAGTATTTAATCCGGCTCTTTGCTCCTGGGTAGGGGGGAGTTATTTTTGTGCTGCTGTACTTTCATTCCCGTAACGGTCTACGGCTGTAACGGCAAAATGTTTTTTGGCATTCCAAGGCAGGATAGGGGCGTAGATATAACTTGTCTCTCTGATATTCTGTGCAACGATATTTTCCGGCCGACTGGTGTCTACCGGATATTCATTCGATGCATAAATAATGTACATCGGATTATTACGTGGATCATTGTCGGTAGCGGCCTGCCATTTCAATTCCGTATATCCACTGTCGATAGTCCTTACTTTCAGTTCGGACGGAGCTGTGGGCGGAACATTGTCCAACCAGGGCATCGGTGGCTGTAAAGCCGGGTATGCGTAGAAGTTCTCGATTAGTTCATCATAGATGCCTTGAGTGTTCTCCATGAGATATTTTACCCGGTAGTGGCCTTCACCCGCCATTTTATGATTCCGGATGAAGTTTATTTGACGGTCTATCTCGTCCCGTGTCCATTTACCTTCGTCGGGATGAAGGAAATAGATGCCGAGCCCCGGAATAACTTGTCGTCCGTTGCTTTGCTCCTGCCAGTCAAGGGCAAAAGGATAGAAACTGTTTCCCTGAAAATACATCATTGGATATATCTGGTCCATAATACCTTCGCCAAGCCAGCCTTGCGGGTCTTGATAAACAGTGAAGAAAGCGTTCCACCCACGGGAAGGATAACGCGAAGTGTCCCGGTATTTCCCAACCGGACTGGCGCTGAGCTTCACCCAAGGCTTCATTGCTTTTACACCTTTATATATATAACGTACAATTTCAGAAATATTATCCCGCCGCCACTGGTCCAGTGTACGCCCTTTCCCGTATCGGCGGAAATCATATTTGTCGGGAAAGAGAGGGGCATTCTCCGGATAACGCAGATAATCGAAATGTACCCCGTCTATATCATAACGGCTCACGACTTCCCGTACCAGTTTCATCAAATATTCTTTAGTTCCCGGATGTCCAGGATTAAGGAAATATTCGTTCTTGTAAGGTACGCAAATATCTTTCATCCGCTTGGTGACGGACCGGTTGCCGAGCGAGGCAACGTGTTTCCTGTTTCCCAACGGAATAGTTACCATCCAGGCGTGGCATTCCATACCCCGCTTGTGGCATTCTTCAATGGCAAAAGCGAGCGGATCATAACCGGGATTTCCGCCGGATTTCCCTGTCAGGATAGAATTGAAAGGTTCGATAGACGAAGGATATAACACATCCCCGCGTGTGCGTGTCTGAAACAGGACAGTATTGAAATTGGCAGCCTTCAGTTTATCGAGGATATCCACCAATTCTTCCTTTTGCTTGCGGATACTTTGAGGACTGACAGCACGTGTGCGGGGCCAGTCGAGACCATACAACGCTGTGAGCCATGCGGCGCGGACTTCATGTTTGGGCTGCGCTGCCACGGAGAGGAAAGGAAACAAAAGTGAAAGAATGAGAATAGATAGGCGCATATTCTTTATTTTTTGTTTTAAATCCCTGCAAAGTTAGTAAAAGTGTCGGTAATGTTGGGCTGTTTCGTGAGATTATGTTACATTTGCCAAGCTAAAAAAACGACACACTATGATAACATTTACTCTATGCCTACTGGCGTTGATAGTAGGCTATTTTACGTATGGACGTTTGATGGAACGCGTCTTTGGTCCTGACGACCGTAAAACACCGGCTCTTACCAAGGCGGATGGAGTAGACTATATTCCATTGCCGACCTGGAAGATTTTTATGATTCAGTTCCTTAATATTGCCGGACTAGGTCCGATATTCGGTGCAATAATGGGAGCTAAATTCGGTAGTTCTTCTTATTTATGGATTGTGTTGGGAAGTATTTTTGCCGGGGCGGTGCACGATTATTTTGCTGGAATGCTTTCCTTGCGTCATGAGGGCGAGAGTTTGCCGGAAATTATCGGACGCTATTTGGGACTTACGACGAAACAGATAATGAGAGGTTTCACCGTTATCCTGATGATTTTGGTCGGTTCGGTTTTTGTGGCCGGTCCTGCGGGATTGCTGGCGAAACTGACGCCGGAAAGTCTGGATGCTACGTTCTGGATTATCGTTGTGTTTGCGTATTATATTTTGGCTACATTGTTGCCTGTAGATAAGATTATAGGTAAGATATATCCGTTGTTTGCAATTGCCTTGTTGTTTATGGCTGTGGGGATTCTCGTCATGCTTTATGTGAATCATCCCGCTTTGCCGGAACTGTGGGACGGACTGCAAAATACGAACCCGGAGGCGAGTGAACTTCCTATCTTTCCGATAATGTTCGTGAGTATTGCCTGTGGTGCAATTTCCGGTTTCCATGCTACACAAAGTCCTTTAATGGCTCGTTGCATGACTTCGGAACGTCATGGGCGTCCGGTGTTTTACGGTGCAATGATAACCGAAGGCATCGTTGCACTGATTTGGGCTGCCGCCGCTACTTACTTTTTCCATGAGAATGGGATGGAAGAAAGTAATGCTTCTGTCATAGTTGATGCAATCACAAAAGAGTGGCTGGGAACAATCGGGGGTGTGCTTGCTATCTTGGGAGTGATTGCTGCTCCGATTACTTCGGGCGATACGGCTTTCCGTTCTGCCCGTCTGATTGTGGCGGATTTCCTGGGCTTGGAACAAAAGAGTATGCGTCGTCGTTTATACATCTGTATTCCGATGTTCGTGGCGGCTATCGGTTTACTTCTGTATAGCCTGCGTGATGCGAACGGATTTAATATGATCTGGCGTTATTTTGCCTGGGCCAACCAGACATTGGCTGTGTTTACCCTCTGGGCAATAACGGTTTATCTGGCGGTATCCAAGAAACCGTATGTCATTACTTTGATACCTGCCTTGTTTATGACAAGTGTGTGTTCTACTTATATATGTATTGCTCCTGAAGGTTTGGGACTGTCGCACGCAATCTCTTATTACATCGGTGTAGGATGTGTGGTGGTTGCTATTGTGTGGTTCTTTGTCTGGCTGAGCAAGCAGAAAACAAGAAAATTATCAGAATGAAGAAAATAAAAAGATCAACGGGAGTTGCACTTGCATTCCTTATTTATGTATCCGTGACGGCGGCTTATCTGTTACCCCGCAATACGGAAGTGAGCCAGACGGAAAAGTATCTGACGGTGACGGGTTCTTATGTCATTGTCCTGCTTCTTTGGCTTGTCCTCCGCAAAAAGGAACAGATGCGTGAACGCCGTAAAAAAGACGAACAATCTATTCACTTAAAAAAGTAAGTTTATGAAGAAATTAGCTTTAGCTATTTGTCTGCTGTTGGCATCAATAGCTGCACAGGCACAATTTGAGAAAGGAACTATGATTCTAAATCCTTCCGTTACAGGGTTGGACTTTTCTTACAGTAAAAATGATGATGCTAAATTTGGGATCGGCGCGCAAGCCGGTACATTTCTGGCAGACGGTTTTGCATTAATGGTAAATGCAGGAGCTGACTGGTCACAACCGGTAGATATATATACATTAGGTACGGGAGCACGTTGTTATTTTAATACTACAGGTGTTTATATCGGTGGTGGCCTCGATTGGGAACGCAGACGTTATAAAGGTGGCGGTCATAACAACGATTGGGGATTGGGTATCGAAGCCGGATATGCTTATTTCCTGTCGCGGACAGTAACTATCGAACCGGCTGTTTATTATAAATGGCGTTTTGATGACTCCGATAATTCACGTTTCGGCATTAAAGTAGGATTCGGATTCTACTTTTAAATAATTTGAGAATGGAGAGTGGAGAGTTATTGCGCTATATTTGCTGCAAAACATCTCTCAACTCTCCATTTCTGACTCTTGACTTATTTCAGCTTTTCTTTCAGGAACTGACCCGTATAGCTTGCTCCGCAAGCGGCTACTTCTTCCGGAGTACCTACCGCTACAATGTTCCCACCTTTATCTCCACCTTCCGGGCCGAGGTCAATCACATAATCGGCACATTTGATAACATCCATATTATGCTCGATGATTACGATGCTATGTCCACGGCGAATCAAGGCGTCAAAAGCATCCAGAAGTTTACGGATGTCGTGGAAATGTAAACCTGTTGTCGGTTCGTCAAAGATAAACAGAGTCGGGTCGGCTTTCTCCTGACTCAAATAGAATGCTAGTTTCACACGCTGGTTCTCACCACCGGAAAGAGTGGAAGAAGATTGGCCTAGTTTGATATACCCGAGTCCTACATCCTGCAACGGGAGTAGCTTTTTTACAATTTTCTTCTGTCCGTGTTCATTGAAGAATTCAATCGCCTGGTTCACGGTCATTTCCAGTACATCAAAGATGTTCTTGTCGTGGAATTTCACTTCCAGTGTGTCGGATTTGAAACGTTTCCCGTGGCAGGATTCACATTCCAGAACGAGGTCTGCCATGAACTGCATTTCTACAGTAATGGTGCCTTCACCCTTACATTCTTCGCAACGTCCGCCTTCACTGTTGAAACTGAAGAAACCGGCGGTATATCCCATTTGTTTGGCGAGTGGCTGCTCCGACCATAGCTTGCGGATTTCGTCATAAGCCTTGATATATGTCACGGGATTGGAACGGGATGATTTGCCGATCGGATTCTGGTCTACAAATTCTACATTCCGTAAGTCGCGCAGACTGCCTCCGATAGATGAAAATTCTCCCGGACGGTCACTGCATTCGTCCAACTCACGCTTCAATGCCCGGAAGAAAATATCACGTACCAGCGTACTTTTCCCGGAACCGGAAACGCCGGTAACCACTGTCATTACATTCAGCGGGAAGCGGACGTCTACTCCTTTCAGGTTATTCTCGCGTGCACCTTTCAGTTCAATATAATTATTCCACGGACGGCGATGTTGGGGGACGGGAATTTCTTCTTCTCCCAAAAGATAGCGGACGGTATAACTGTTGCTTCCTTTTTTGAGGTCTTTCATGTCACCCTGATAGACGACTTCTCCTCCCAGACGTCCGGCGTTGGGACCGATGTCAATAATATAATCTGCCGCACGAATGATTTCCTCGTCATGTTCTACAACTACTACCGTGTTACCGAGTTGTTGCAGTTGGCGCAGCACATTAATCAGGCGGTCGGTGTCACGGCTGTGCAGACCGATACTGGGTTCGTCGAGGATATAGAGGCTACCTACAAGACTGCTTCCCAGTGATGTCGCCAGATTGATACGCTGGCTTTCTCCACCCGACAGGGAGTTACTGAGCCGGTTCAGTGTCAGATACCCCAGACCTACATCAATCAGGAAACGGATACGGCTGTTTATTTCCATCAGAATCCGGCGGGCTACATTACTGTCGTGCTCGTTCAGTTCCAAGTGATCGAAGAACTGCTTTAATTCGGAAATAGGCAGGTCTACCAGTTCGGAAATATTCTTTCCGCCTACGCGTACATAGCCGGCTTCCGGTTTCAGACGGGTACCGTGGCATTTCGGGCAAAGTGTTTTTCCGCGATACCGGGCAAGCATCACACGATATTGTATCTTATATTGATTTTCTTCAAGCATCTTGAAGAAGTCATTAATACCGTGGAAATATTGGTTTCCTTCCCAAAGCAACCGGCGCTGTTTGTCCGTCAGTTCATAATAAGGAGTGAAAATCGGGAAGTCGAATTTCTCCGCATTGTGGATCAGCTCTTCTTTCCATTCTCCCATTTTTTCACCGCGCCAACATACGATCGCTCCTTCATAAACAGATAAAGAACGGTCGGGAACCACCAAATGCTCATCTATACCGATAACTTTGCCGAAGCCCTCACAGGTGGGGCAGGCACCGATCGGGGAGTTGAATGAAAACATCTGGTCATTGGGTTCTTCAAAAGTGATACCGTCTGCTTCGAACTTTGTGCTGAAGGAGAACAGTTGTGTTGTTCCGTCCGGCAGGTAAAAGCGTAGCATACAGGTTCCGTCGCCTTCGTACATGGCTGTTTCGGCAGAGTCGGTGAGGCGGCTGATAGCATCTTTGGTGTCGGCTACTGCCATACGGTCTACCAGCAGATAAACTTCGTCGCCTGCTACGGGCTTGTATTCATCAATACGTTTCATCTCACCGTTCACTTCGATACGGTTGAATCCCTGTTTGAGGTCTATTTCCAGTTGCTGTTGCAGGCTGCGGTCTTCACGCAGGTGGATAGGGGTCAGTACGGTGTATCTTGTCCCTTCCGGGTGTGATAGCATACAGTTGATGATGTCTTCCGTCGAATGTTTCTTCACTTCCTGTCCGCTTACAGGGCTGTATGTCCTCCCTACACGGGAGTACAGCAAACGGAGATATTCATAAATTTCTGTGGAAGTTCCTACGGTGGAACGGGGATTGCGGCTGTTTACTTTCTGTTCTATGGCAATCGCAGGCGGGATGCCTTTGATAAAATCGCATTCCGGTTTGCTCATTCGTCCGAGAAACTGGCGTGCGTAGCTACTTAGGCTTTCTACGTAGCGGCGTTGTCCTTCTGCGTAGAGGGTGTCAAAAGCGAGAGATGATTTTCCTGAACCTGATAATCCGGTGATGACAACAAGTTTGTTGCGTGGAATATCTACATCGATGTTTTTTAGGTTGTTTACTCGTGCGCCTTTGATCGAAATATAGTTATTTTCTGACATAAAATGCTCCTTGTTTTATGGTAGTCGGCAAAGTTAGCGAATTTATCGGGAGTTTGTATTATCTTTGCGTCACATTATTACGATTTAAGAATATTATGAAGCTGAAAAACTATCTTTTACTTTTGGCTCTTCTTCTGGCTGTGGGAGTGAGGGCACAGGTGCCGACGGGCGACAAATATCCCAAACGTGAGTTTCGTGCTGCATGGATACAGGCTGTCAACGGACAGTTTCGCGGTGTTCCCACAGAACGACTGAAACAAACACTGATTAGCCAGTTGAACTCGCTTCAAGGGGCGGGTATTAATGCGATTATCTTTCAAGTGCGTCCCGAAGCGGATGCGTTGTATGCTTCGCAACATGAACCGTGGAGCCGTTTTCTGACAGGGACACAAGGACAAATGCCTTCGCCTATGTGGGACCCGATGCAGTTCATGATTGAGGAATGCCGGAAACGGAATATGGAGTTTCATGCCTGGATTAATCCTTATCGGGTGAAAACCTCCCTGAAGAACCAGTTGGCGCCGGAACATATATATAATCAGCATCCGGAATGGTTTGTTACTTATGGAGACCAATTGTACTTCGACCCGGCACTTCCCGAGAGTCGTGAATATATCTGTAAGATCGTGACGGATATTGTGTCCCGCTATGATGTGGACGCTATCCACATGGATGACTATTTCTATCCTTATCCTATTAAGGGAGTCGATTTTCCCGATAACGCAAGTTTTGCCCGTTATGGCGGAGGCTTTACTAACAAGGCGGACTGGAGACGTAGTAATGTGAATGTGTTGATTAAGAAATTGCACGAAACCATTCGGGGGGTGAAGCCGTGGGTAAAGTTCGGAATCAGTCCGTTCGGAATCTATCGTAATCAGAAAAGTGACCCGTTGGGAAGTAATACCAATGGCTTGCAGAATTATGACGATCTGTATGCTGATGTTCTGCTCTGGGCGCGTGAAGGCTGGATTGATTATAATATTCCGCAGATTTACTGGGAAATCGGTCATAAGGCGGCCGACTATGAGACATTGGTGAAGTGGTGGGCTACGCATTCGGAGAACCGTCCGTTATTTATCGGCCAGTCAGTGACAAATACGATTCAGCACGCTGACCCGCAGAATCCTTCTATGAATCAGCTTCCCCGGAAAATGGCTTTACAGCGTGCTTATCAGACGATTGGCGGTAGTTGTCAATGGTATGCGGCAGCTGTTGTTGAAAATCAGGGAAGATATCGCGATGCGCTGGTTTCGGAATATCACAAATATCCGGCATTAATCCCCGTATTCGACTTTATGGATGATAAGGCTCCGGACAAGGTGCGCAAGATGAAGAAAATATGGACTGAAGACGGCTATGTGCTTTTCTGGACTGCTCCGAAAGCTGAAACGGAAATGGATAAGGCTGTGCAATATGTGGTCTATCGTTTTGGCAGAAAAGAAAAGGTGAATCTTGACGACCCTTCACATATTGTTGCTATCACCCGTAATCCTTTCTACAAACTTCCATACGAAACAGGAAAAACAAAGTACCGCTATGTGGTGACTGCGTTAGACCGTCTTCATAATGAATCGAAGTCGGTTAGCAAGAAAGTAAAACTGTGATAAAAGTAAAACTGTAATAAGTGAAGAATAGAAAAAGAGGCTGACTAACAATTCAGTAGTATCTTCAATTCTCCTCCTTCGGGAAGGAGGAGTCCCCGTAGGGGGAGGTGGTAGGAAAATACATAAGTCGTTTATTTTCAATATTGTGTATCCGCCTACCACCCCAGCAATTAATAAAGCAATAATCCTGCAATGCCGCAGGCTATAATCATTAATATAGGATTAGCTTTATATTTTCTGGTTCCGATGAAAGCGACTAGAAAGATGATAATACTGATAACGAATGAGTAAGTGTCAGTTGTCGGTGAACCGAAATTTTCTACATTCATCAATACCAGTGCGGCGGAAGCCAACAGGCCGACAACTGCGGGACGCAGTCCGCTAAATATGGATTCTACTACCGGATGTTTCTGATATTTCAGGAAGAATTTGCTAATGGTCAGCATCAAGATGAAGGAGGGGAGGACTACAGCAAAGGTAGCAATGACCGATCCCACGACACTCCCCGTAGAGGTGAATCCGACGTACGTAGCCGCATTAATCCCGATAGGTCCCGGTGTCATTTGGCTGATTGCAACAATATCCGTGAACTCCTGCGAGCTCACCCAACCATAACGGGTTACTACTTCCCCTTGAATCATGGAGAGCATCGCATAACCTCCTCCAAATCCAAAGAGCCCGATCTTAAAAAACGTATAGAATAACTGAAGATAGATCATCTCTTTTTAATTTTTTACCATGAATCTTGAATAATGAACAGGGAATGATAACTCTCGACTCTCCATTCTCAACTTTCTACTTTTCTAAATTTTCCCCAAAGGAAGCCTCCCACTCCCGCAGCAATAATAATCCAGATAGGCGAGAACCCCAATAGCCAGATCAGCAGTGCCGAAACAACAGGAATCCACAGGTTGTGGCGGTTGATTTTAGCGGACCGGCCCATTGTGAAAGTCGGGGCGGCAATAAGTGCCACTACCGCCGGTCGGATTCCTTTGAAGATGCGTTCCACAATCGGGTTGTCTTTAAAACTATGGAAAAATAGAGCAATCGCCAATATAATGATGAAGGAAGGCAAAATTGTTCCTAATGCTGTGATAATACTTCCTCGGATACCACGCAACTTGTATCCTATAAAGATAGAAATATTGACTGCCAAAATGCCCGGAGCAGATTGGGAGATAGCCAGCAGGTCGATAAAATCTTCCTGCGCAATCCATTTCCGCTTCGTAACAATTTCATTCTCAATAAGCGGCACCATTGCGTACCCTCCTCCGATAGTAAAGGCGCCTATTTTAAAAAAAATTCCAAATGATTCGAGATA
>ENA-UEQA01000872-UEQA01000872.1-human-gut-metagenome-genome-assembly--contig:-NODE-872-length-15737-cov-48.458110_pt1 | contig 15737 bp, 10 predicted proteins | sample MGYA00242936_ERZ507937 | MGnify/ENA primary metagenome ERZ507937 (study PRJEB26167, sample SAMN06115468) | human gut metagenome | host: Homo sapiens | place: China:Chongqing | collected 2016-06-16... | reverse complement strand
AAAGTTGCAATATACGGTGAACATGCGTAACCCCTACTTTATAGATACGGTATATTATCGTGGTTTCAGCGAGCGTACCACTCGCATTATGGAGCTGGGACGCCGACGTTCCCTTATCAGTTCGGGAGAACAATTCAATGTGGCTGATCTGGATGGGGAGCGTACCCGTATCAGTACCCTGCTGCGTAATGTGGGCTGTTATTATTTCCGTCCCGACTACCTGACCTATCAGGCCGATACCATGATGGTTCCCAATGGGCATGTCCAGATGCGCTTGATTCCCGTTCCCGGTATGCCAAAGGTAGCCGAGAAGCAGTTCCGTGTGGGGCGTAAATCCGTCTATCTTCTTGGAAAGCAGGGGCAGGAACCCAATGACAGCATGGATTACAAAGGCTTGACCATACATTACTACAACAAACCTCCGGTACGTCCCAACATGCTTTACCGTTGGTTGAACTATCAAGGTTATCGGCGGAAACGTCAGATACAGGACAGCGCAGGTATTGCCCGCCAGCGTTCTATGCAGAGTTTGTATAGTTTGTACCGTCAGACCCGTATTCAGGAGCGTCTGGCAAGCGTCGGTATTTTCCGTTATGCGGAGATGCAGTATATACCGCGTGATACGGCGTTTGTGTCTGATACATTGGATGTGAGGGTCATTGCCGCGCTCGATAAACCCTACGATGCGGAGTTGGATTTTAATGTCACCATGAAGAGCAATAACCAGACGGGACCGGGTGCCGCTTTTACGGTGACGAAGAACAATGTCTTCGGTGGCGGTGAAAGCTGGAATGTGAAGTTGAACGGTTCGTACGAATGGCAGACGGGCAAGGCAAGTTCTTCCTTGATGAACAGTTATGAACTGGGTATCTCCACTTCGCTTATCTTTCCGCGCGTGGTGTTTCCTAGGATGGGCGACCGTGAGTATGACTTCCCGGCTACAACGACTTTCCGTTTATATGCCGACCAGATGAACCGTGCCAAGTATTATAAGCTGTTGGCTTTTGGCGGTAATGTCACTTATGACTTCCAGCCCAAATCGACTTCCAGGCACAGTATAACTCCTTTCCGGTTGACATTCAATGTACTGCGCAGTCCTACTGCCGCTTTCGATACGTTGCGTGCCGAGAATCCGGCACTCTACGTTAGTTTGCGCGACCAGTTCATTCCTGCCATGGAGTACACCTATACTTATGACAACGCTTCCGTGCGCGGCAAGCGTAACCCCATCTGGTGGCAGACCACCGTTGCGTCGGCCGGTAACCTGACTTCTGCCGTCTACCGTATTTTCGGCAAGCCGTTCAGTGAGGAAGGAAAGAAGCTTTTCGGGGTACCTTTTGCACAGTTCCTGAAGCTGAACTCGGAATTCAGGTACCATTACCGGATAGACAAGAATCAGATGATAGCCTCGCGTATTGCCGGAGGGGTGATATGGTCGTATGGCAACGCTACGACCGCACCTTATACGGAACAGTTCTATATCGGCGGTGCCAACAGTGTGCGCGCCTTTTCTGCACGCAGTATAGGTCCGGGCGGCTATCCTCCCGAGACGGATAGGAAATATACCTATATCAACCACGTGGGTGATATTCGCATAGAAGCCAATATCGAGTATCGCTTCCGTATGATTGCCGACTTGCATGGAGCGGTGTTTCTGGATGCCGGCAATGTATGGCTGATGCGTAAGGACGAAAATCGCCCGAACGGTGAGTTCACCTTGAAGAATTTCCCGAAACAGATTGCTTTGGGTACGGGATTCGGCTTACGCTATGACCTGGACTTCCTTGTTTTCCGTCTGGATTTGGGTATCGGGCTTCACGACCCGTATGATACCGGAAAGTCGGGATATTACAATATTCCTAAGTTCAAGGATAGTATGGCACTGCATTTTGCCATCGGTTATCCGTTCTAAATGTACGTTTTTGAACGGATAGTGGTAAAGAATGAACTAAAACTCCCTTCTGTCAGCCATAAATTTTTGTACATTTGCAACCGTTATCAACTGTGATACACTAACCTTTTTAAATAATAACTAATATGAAACCAACTTTATTCTTATTGGCAGCCGGTATGGGCAGCCGTTATGGTGGCTTGAAACAATTGGACGGATTGGGACCGAATGGCGAAACTATCATGGATTATTCTATTTACGATGCCATCAATGCCGGTTTTGGCAAGCTCGTTTTCGTAATCCGTAAAGATTTTGAACAGGACTTCCGCGACAAGATTATTTCCAAATACGAAGGCCATATTCCCTGCGAACTGGTATTCCAGTCCATAGATGACCTTCCCGAAGGCTTCACCTGCCCCGAAGGCCGTACCAAACCTTGGGGAACCAACCATGCTGTAATGATGGGTGCCGATGTAATAAAGGAACCGTTTGCTGTTATCAATTGCGACGATTTCTACGGTCGTGACTCCTTCCAGGTAATGGGCAAATTCCTTGCAGCCCTTCCCGAAGGCTCCAAAAACGTATATTCCATGGTAGGCTTCCGCATCGGCAATACGTTGAGCGAGAGCGGTACCGTATCCCGTGGATTGTGTGGAACGGATGCGAACAACCTGCTGACTTCCGTAGTGGAACGTACCAAGATTCAGCGCATGGACGGTGAGGTGAAGTACATCGACGATAACGGTGAATGGACTGCCACTCCCGAGACGACTCCGGTCAGCATGAACTTCTGGGGTTTCACTCCCGATTATTTTGCTTACAGTGCAGAGTTTTTCAAGAGTTTCTTGAGCGACCCGAAGAATATGGAGAACCTGAAAAGCGAATTCTTCATCCCGCTGATGGTGGATAAGCTGATTAACGATGGCACTGCTACCTGCGAAGTGCTTGATACAACCAGCAAGTGGTTCGGTGTGACTTATCCCGAAGACCGTCAGAGTGTAGTCGACAAGATTCAGGCTTTGGTGGATGCGGGCGAGTATCCTGCGAAGCTGTTCTAAGAAGAACTTGAATACTTTACTATAAGGAAAGGCTGTTTCACGTTGCATCGTGAGGCAGCCTTTTTGTGTATAGTGGGAGAGTCTGCCGGAAAGCTCTGTATTTGCGTTCTTTGTGATTATTTTTTAGACGCGGATGACGCGGAGTTTTCATATTTCAATCCGCGTCTAAGCGATAGCAGATATAAGTTTTCGAACACTGAAGAGGAGAATACCTCTGCAATGAAACAAATGCTTCTCTTTGCTGATATGTTGTAAGCTAAAATACAGATGTTTGAACGAAGTATAATGAAAGACTTGCGCAAGTGGGCAGATAATCCTTATAGGAAACTTTTCGATAGATAAGGTGCAGACCATAGAAGGTAAAAGCTTTCGGCTGGTGAACTTACCATTTTATTTATTGGCTGCTTTGCCGGAGGTATTGTCGAAGTTATAGTGTCTTTTTGTCTCTTAATTGGCAGGGTTTTGCCACCGGCTTGGCAAGACTTTGCCATCGCATTGGCAAAAGTTTGCCAAAGGTGTGGCAAGGGGTTGGCAAAACTTTTCTCTGATTGTCAGTGTATTACCGTTATGGACGATTGTTGAGTTCTGAACAGTCCCCCAATGAATAAAAATCCGTAAAAACAGTATAATCTCTCCTCGAAAGCAATAAATTGTAGTCGGATATTTGTTTTATCCTCTTGAACCGATTACTCATATTTTAAAATCGAGAGATTATGAATCAAAACAATCTTTTTGCCTACATGGCATCCGTCGTTTCCCAACTGAAGGAGGAACGGCGTATGGGCACCGCCCATGTGTATCAGAGCACTTTGCGACGCGTCATGGAATTTGAAGGAGAGGAGACACTGGATTTCAAGGACTTGACTCCTGCCTGGTTGAAGAGCTTTCAAGACCATCTGCTGGACAGCCGGTTGCAGTGGAACACCGTCTCCACCTACATGCGCATGCTCCGTGCCATTTACTTCCGCGCGGTGGACGACGGTGTTGCGCCCTATCGTTCGCGGCTTTTCAAAGGTGTATATACCGGCACCAAGGTGACGGTGAAGCGCGCGGTGGGCGAAGAGACCTTTCGCAGGCTCAGCGCTCCCGTCGATGATGAATCCCTGGAGTCGGCGCGTTGCCTCTTCCTGCTGCTGTTCATGCTTCGCGGCATCCCGTTTGTGGACATCGCCTATATGCGCCGTTGCGACATGCATGGCAATGTCATTGCCTATCGCCGCCGCAAGACGGGGGCATGGCTCACGGTGCACGTCGAGCCCGAAGCTATGGAGCTTATCCGGCGTCTGAAGAACCCCGATGAGTCATCACCCTACCTTTTCCCGTTTATCAGCCGTCCGGGCAATAACGAATACCGCCAGTACCAAAATGCGTTGCGCCACTTCAATTATTGCCTTGGCAGGCTGGCACGGGATATGAGTGGGGTGGAAGGGCTGAGCAGCTACAGTGCCCGCCACAGTTGGGCTACCATTGCCAATTTCAGGAGCTATCAGCAGGAGCTCATCAGCAATGCCATGGGACATTCCTCGGTCAAGGTAACCGAAACTTACTTCAAAAAACATTCGGACAAACAAATACAAGAAATGAACAGGGGCATACTCTCGTATGTCTTTGATGGATATAATGCTTGGAATTAGGAGTTTACGACAAATCTGCTTCCTGACGAATACTATGCCGGACATCCGTTACTTTGTAGGTAACGGGAACCTTTTCTATTCGCAAATATCAACATGATTTTTTAAATTAGCAAGAAAAAAGCGACTTTTTCTTATCAAAAGTTGAAAATAGCCCCAGAAAGGCTTTCTGAGCGGTATTTTCTTATAATACAAGGCAATGCAGTTTGAGAAAATGCATAACGCCGCTGCTCCCGTGTTAGGTTAAATTAACACGGGCTGTCTGTTCATGTCTTCCTTTTTCTTTCCATGGTTCCCTTGAACAGTAGTGTATTTTACTACATAAGCGGCTTCTGCGGCCTCCTATGGTCGTTTCCCGTTACCTACAAAGTAACGGGACTGTTAAATCATCCCCTCTCCGGGGATACCATGGACACGTACTAAAATTACACACATACTAAATATGAAGAATATGAGAAAAAGTGTTTGCATAATCTTTCTGATGATCGGCATCTCCCTGTCTGCCCAGAATGTGGCGGTAAAGACAAACCTGCTCTATGATGCCACGGCCACCTTCAACCTGGGTGCCGAAATAGGCCTTTCCCCCCGGTGGACGTTGGATTTGTCCGCCAATTATAATCCTTTTTCATTTTCTGACAACAAGAAGTGGAAGCACTGGATGGCGCAGCCCGAGGCGCGCTACTGGTTCTGCGAACGCTTCAACGGACACTTTATGGGACTTCATCTACTGGGGGGACAATACAACGTGGGGGGCGTGAAGCTGCCTTTCGGCATCTACCCCTCGGTGGAGGACTACCGCTACGAGGGCTACTACTACGGCGCGGGCCTTGCCTACGGCTACCAGTGGGTGCTGGGCAAGCACTGGAGCTTCGAGGCAAGCCTGGGCCTGGGCTACGTGCGTGCGCACTACGACCGCTACGACTGCCCACGCTGTGACGAATGGAAAGGCAAGGGAGACAAGAATTATCTGGGGGTGACGAAAGCCGCCATCTCCCTTATTTATGTAATCAAGTAAACAGAAGGAGGACATGGAAATGAAACGAATGCTATATGTCACGGGCCTGCTGCTGTGCACCTCCTTAGGAGGATATGCGCAGGAGGGCAACCTTATCGATGTGAAGGTGGTGAACGAAGAAGTGAAGAAACAAGGTAGCGAGGTGAGCCTGCGCATGACGCTGGACTTGACCGGCCTGCGTGTGGGTAATCAGAAGAGCGTGTGCCTGCATCCGGCAGTGGTCTCTGCCGACGGCACGCACGAAGCCGTGCTCGCCCCCGTAGTGGTGGACGGCAAGACGCGCAGCCGCGTGCACCGCCGCGAGAAGGCGCTGACAGGAGCCTCTCCTGCCACGGACAATGCCTACACGGTACTCCGCTCCGGGCGTGAGAGCCGGGTGGAATATATCGCCAAGCTTGCCTATGAGCCCTGGATGGTGGACAGCCGCCTAGTGCTGCGCGAGCGGATGACGGGCTGCCTGGACTGCACGGCGGCCACGGAAGAATCGACGGTAAAGGCACCTTTCATAAAGCTTTTCACCCCGCGGTATGTCACGCCTTTCGTTACACCGGAGCGTGAAGCGGTGAAGGTGCGCAACGAGGTGCGTGTGGCACGCCTGCAATTCCGCCAGGGAAAGTCGGATGTGGACCCGCGCTACAAGGACAACCGCGCGGAGCTGGAAACGGTGACAGGCTCCATCAACGTGGTAAAAACCAACCCCGACCTGACCATTACGGGCATCTACATCACCGGCTACGCCTCGCCCGAAGGCTCGGTGGCTTTCAATCAGAAGCTGTCCGAATCGCGTGCAAACGCCCTGGCCGAATATGCCCGGAAAGATACCCACGTGGATGCTTCTCTGTGGCACGTCGCGGGCATGGGTGAGGACTGGGAAGGCCTGCGCCGCGAAGTGGAGAAGCACCCGCAGTTGCTGGACATCGACAAGGTGCTGAGGCTTATCGACGAGTGCGAGGGCGACAAGGACGCCTGCGAGAAGCGTATCCGCGAGTCCGTATCACCGGATGTCTATACCCGCCTGCTGAACGAGATGTACGGCCCGCTGCGCCGCAACGAATACAAGATAGAGTACAGCGTGCGTAGCTTCAACCTGGAGGAGGCAAAGAAGCAGATAAAGACCCGCCCGGACCTGCTGAGCGTGGAGGAAATCTACACGGTGGCGGAGTCTTACGGCAAGGGTACTGCCGACTATGAAGAAGCGCTGCGCATAGCTGCCGCTACTTATCCCAAGAACGCCGCCGCTGTGGTGAATGCCGCCTGCCTGAAGATGGAGGGCAGAGACGTGCAGGGAGCTATCGCGATGCTGGAGGCTTCGGAGGTGAAAGAGGACGGCAGGGTGCTGAACGCGCTGGGCGTGGCGTATGCCAAGCAGAAGCAGTACGACCGTGCAAAGGCGGTGCTGGAGCAAGCAGTGCAGGCAGGAAGCCGGGAAGCACGCACCAACCTGGAGCAGGTGGCAGGCGTAGTGGCCGACTTGTAAGAAAGACAGAACAGATACATAAAACGAATATTTTTTACTAATACTTTAAATTATGAAGTTAAACAGATTTTTTATGCTGGGTTTGGTCGGATTGGCATTCGCGGCATGTGGGAATGAAGATGAAGCTGAAAATGCTTTGACTCAAGGTAATGGTGCAGTCAGCATCAAGATTGTGTCTCCGACTGCAAATAGTCGTGCGGTGACTTCGGGCTCTCCGGATGGTACAATAAAAGTAATAGGTCCTGCTACGGTGTCTTTAACTGCTACTTTTGATGGTGAAGAGAAAACCAAGACGATTGACTTGGCAACAGGAGAAACTGAAGCTAAATTTTGGAATGTGACAAATCCTACGCTGGTAACCGTATCAATGAATGGCGGTATGAAAGTTTACACAACAAGTATTGACAATGCTACAATGCAGGTTACTGAGAGTATTCCTGCTTATGGTGAAACCGAAGACTTCACCTATAATAACCAAACAGGCACTCCGACTCTAGGAGACATCACGAATGGAGACAATACGGGAGCAAAAGATGGTGATACTGATAAAACGTTCTTCATGTATGAAGCTACCGTAGACTTGAAAATTCCTGTAGCACGTTTGGAGGTATCAAATATTAAGCATAAAAAGGAGGTTGAACCTGTTAAATGTGAATATGCAACATTGACTATTGATGGTGTCTATATGGATAATATCAGACCGACTGGAACAGGTGATTTGACCGATTATAAGTTCCCTGGTGACAATGGGGGAACAGCTTCCGGAACTGACGCTATCTTGTTTGATGCTATCCCAGCAGAAGGAAATGCAAATAATTTTATGGATTATAATTTATCTTGGCCGGCAGCGGATAGAGATGGCAAAGCCCAAGTGTTTGCTTATAACTTCTATGCTCCGGAAACAGGAGATGATACTTCTGTAAATCCGATTTTTAAAATTTATTTCAAGACGGCAACACCGAGCAACACGGGCGAGATAATGGCAACACCTCGTTATGCTAAAATCGTGAACTACAAGTCTGAAGTGAATGGTGATCCTATTGTGTTGCTTGCCGGTCATGTTTACCGCATTACAGATGTTCAACTGGAAGATAAGAATATCTCCGGTGGTGAAGGTGGTGATGAGCTGTGGGGTGTAACTGTTACTGTAAGAGAGGCTGCATGGCAGGTTGAAACCACTTATGCTGATTGGGCAGAATAATTATCTTCCCACACCAATTAAGAATTTCTTTTTCCCCGCCTCCTTTCCACAGGCTGCGGGGAGAACCCTTTCTCTTTTTCTTTTCTTGTTTGAAGAAAAATGACGTATCATATAACCGAAAACGTATGACAATGAAACTATTAAAGAAACTCATATTACTGTCGCTGGTTCCCGTCCTGACAACCGGTTGCATAAAAGAAGATATGGACGATTGTGAAAACGTCGCCATCTGTTTCCGTTACAAGGCCGACGGAGATAAGGATGTGCTGCGCCAATACATGGACAAGATTGACCTGTACGTTTTCGATGCCAACAACCGTCTTGTCGACCAAAGGACATACAATCAGGACGCCTTGAATCCCGCCCAAGAAGCACCCTCCTTCAAGCTACCCCAAGGCACCTACCGCGTGGTGGCAGTGGGAAACGCCTACGGCAAAACCCAGGTGAAGGACATCAACTCCACCGACCTCTCACAAATCTACATACAGCATCCCAACTGGGGCACAGCCTCCGCAGTGGACGGGCACGACCACAACTACATGGGAAGCAAGCAAATCACCGTGCCCGGCAGCAACAAGTTCCTGCGTGACACGCTCGACCTATTCAGCTCGCACATCAACGTAGACATCGAGATACACGGCCTGTCCGCCCCCGGCGAGGCAACACGCGCCGGTATTCCCTATAAGCTGAGCATCGAGAAATCGAATGCCCAGACCGACTTCAACAACGAGATTAACGAGGACGAAAAGGGTACCTGCTACCCCGAACTGGTGTACGACTCCCAGACCGGCGTCTACCACACCAACGACCTCACCCTCTTCCGCATGGACCACAACGACGTGTTGTCCCCCGTCTGCTGTACGCACCTCCTCCGCTTGGAGGACGCCGACGGCAACACCTTGGTGACTGGCAGCATCTACAACTACCTGCAACAGCACCTCAAAAGCATTGATGTGACCAAGCAGGAAGCCTACCTGCCCATCAGCATTGTGTTCACTCCGGTAGGAGTCACCATCAAGGTCCCCTCATGGTATGTGGAAGACGTAACACCCGACTGGCAATAAAAACAAGGAGGAACGATATATGAAAAAAATACTGAAGAAATACAGTCTGGCGGCAACCTTGATGGCAATCCTCTGCCTACTGCCCGCCTCGTGCATCACCGATGATGCCCCCGCCGCCACCGAGAAAGCAACGGTGACGATGACGTTTACGACGAGGGCGGTGACGGATGATACAAACGGAAGCAGCCTATTGGATAATGAGCAGATGCGGACTTTGCATGTGATTATGGTAAGAAGCAGTGACTCTGAAGTGATATTGAATGAAAGATATGACATCGCTCCCGAGGTAACTTCGCAAACAATCACTTACAATGACCTTGTTGTAGACAAGAATAATGGTACTGAATTTGATTTTTATGCCATTGTGAATGAAGGTTCTCTTACACTAACTGAGGAGGTAACAGAAATTTTGAATAGTAAAACTACTATTGATAACGTTTCTCTATTGGAGAATGTGATACTGGGAGAAAATGGTTTTGATTTTCAAAATCCTCCAACAGATAAAAAACCATTGCCACAAACTGTAATGAGGAAAAATGTTCGTTTAGAAGCTGAAAAATCTCAAAATGTGGCCTTGCAGTTACAATTTCCGGTGGCAAAGGTATGCTTGAAGTTTATTAATAATACCGATAAGGAGCAAGAGCTTACTAATATTAAAATGCCGAATGTGAAACCTAATAAGGGTTATCTTTTCGTTAAAGAAAACAACCTGCCAACTCAAATTTCTTATACAGATTTACTATTAAAAGAAAGTATAACAATAGCTTCTTCCCTAAAAGAATCTGAAGAAATTATCAGCTATCTCTATCCGGGACATATTGGTACGGGATATGAGTTGGTTACTAACTGGGAATATGTGGGACCACAATCGTTGAAGCTGCAAAAGAACAATGAAACTTTAACCCACCTTAGTGCCGGAGAGTGTCTGAATATAATCGTCACCTTGAATTCAACTCCGAAAGATACTGAGTTACAGTGGACCATCAATGGTTGGACAAAGGAAGAAATAGATGTGCCATTTGAATAATGGATAGGAGAAATTTGTTATGAACAGAAAATTACAATATATATATAATCTTTTTATCGCAATGATTGTTTCCGCACTGGCTGTGTCGTGTACGGATGATGAACTTGTGAAGGGTGGAGATAAATATGAGGTAGTGCCTGACATTCCTGTGGCACTTTCGCTGAAAATAAAAGTGGCAGATCAAATGGAAGTTCAAACCCGTTTGGCACAGTCTGACGAAACAGAACGCACAGTTAATAAATTGTTTGTGATAGCTTTCAAGCCGAGTAAGCAATCTGATGGAGCGGAGAATGCAGATGCTTCGGATGACGAATGGTCTGTGGACAATTCTGCATTTTATGATACTGAAGATGGTTTGGGAAATCCTATTGAAGTAGGGAAACCGCAATCTGTAGAGTTCTCTATGACTACAGGATTGAGGAGAATTTATGTGGTAGGTAATCCGCAGAGCGGGGTAGGAACCTTATCTGATGATGAATTGAAGAATGTAAAGACAATAGCAGCCCTAAAAGCACTTTATTCCAAGTTGAGTGATAATTTGAGTGTTGAGCGTGTCTATTTCTTGATGACTGGACAGGCGATAACCAAAGAAAAGAGTGAAATTGTAACAGTATATAAGTCTGGGGACCACCAGGGAGCAATAAGGGAAGATTACACAATGGCATTAAACCATGTAGATGCGCGTATAACTTTCAATATTATACCTGCTGTGGGAGTGACTTTTGAACCTGAAGCCTATAGAGTTATTAATATTCCGGGTGGTACTTATTTGTTTTCGCGCGAGAAACAAAATAGTGGAGATAATACATGGGATTATGATGGAGCGGGCTATGCTCCGAGTAATCGGCTGAGTGACTTTACTGAAAAGGATGGGAAGTCTATTTTTGAGTTTTATATTTGTGAGAATAGACAAAATCCTAAACAAAGAATAAGTACAGAGAGCCTACTTGAGGATAAGGGTACTTATTATGCTTTGCGTGAGAAACAGGAGAAAAAGCTAATAACCGGAACTGTAGAAGGGCAAATATATGAAAATGGAGAATATGTATATGCCAATGCTAAATCAACGTATGTAGAATTGGAGGGTACTATTACCTATAAGGATGATGATGGGAGTGAAGTGTACGCAAAGACAACTTACACAATTCATTTAGGTAATACAGGAAATAGTAATACAGCCGACTGGTTGAATGACTTGGAACTCGTCAACAATTATGATACGGAACGTAATACTCATTATACTTATAATGTGAAAGTACAAAGTGTAGACCAAATCATTGTAGAAGTTGAGGATAGTAAGGAAGTCAATCCAGGTGCGGAAGGCGATGTCATCGTTGCGCAAGGAACTGTTAAGACGATGGATTCCCACTATGGAAGATTATTGCTGACGTTAAGAAAAGAAGATATTCAAAAAGGACTTTCCTGGTCGGTAACCACTCCTTTTCAACGAGGGATGAAGGTGTTTGATACGAAACTTCCCTATGATGGATACGGGCTTCCTCAAACAGATTTGTCTTTGAATGATTATAAGTGGGTAAAGTTTCTGGTTAATAAGGAATGTCGTTTGGTTAATGGAAACTATGTGCCGACAAATGTCATGGCAAAATATCCTGGCGAACAAGCGTATGACGGTGGTGGTAAAAATAATTCAGAAGCAGCCCCTATTGCAGGTGGGGAGTATATAGAAACACAATTTTATGGACATGTGCGGTTGTATGACATTAATCAGTTATTGAATTTTTTGCATGTGGAGGCTAACAAAGGCAATAGTGATATTTTTGAGCAGAGATGGAATTCGGAAACATTTGAATACGAAGATGTTGTAACGATTACTGCTTATGTAGATGAATATATTTATGTATATGACCCACGAATGATTTATTATCGTCAGGCAGCATCAGTAGGACTTCCCGGTTCTGGTGATGGTATAGAGGGTGTTAATTTGGAATTATGGAAAGAAACAGTGAATGGAGAAAATCGTATGCTAAATTTTTGTGTAGAAGGCTCAAAATACAGTGAAGATGGAGAAAGTTCCGTAGCACGTAGTGTTTATTCCATCGCACAAAATCCGGTTTATACTTTCTACAATCCGAAACATGCTGACTTGAAAACGGCATGGGGAACAGAGGCTATGATGGAAACGAAATTCTTGCCGATAGTACCGGACGGTGTTTCCGATGAAGACTTTAATAGTCGTTTTAGTGGACAAAATCCAAATGGAATGGAGAATGGACGCCTCAATATGTTGAACCTTATTAATGCGAGACAAACAGTAAACCAATTACATTGGACGGATGTCTTAGGAGTTGTTACGGATGTAGATCATCAATTAAACTTTGGCTATGAGAGTATTTGGTATGCCTGCTTGTTGCGTAACCGTGATTTGGATGGGGATGACGTTATAGATGCAGATGAAATCCGTTGGTATCTTGCTTCTGTAGATCAATTGACAGATTTGTGGATTGGGGAAGCTGCTATTCCTAAAGCGAAACTTTATATGAATGATATTGATGCTTCCGGAGTGGAAATACCAATTGAAAATGGAGAAACACGTGTACATGTGGCAAGTAGTAGTTATCATCCTGGTACAACAGATAAGCCTACAAATAAACCTAGTGATCCATGGGTTATATGGGCAGAGGAAAGTGCATCGAGAGGATCTGCGTCTTATTCACAGACAGCACCTGGTGAACACTTTACTGGTATTAAGAATTTCTCTTATCGTTGTATAAGAAATCTGGGGTTAAGTTTGAAGGATATTGATGCAGTTCCAGAGGATTATGTAACGAAAGGAAGTAGCACACATATTATTGGAGGTGTAACTTATAAGGAGAAAACTATTGATATAAATCCTATGATTGATAACACAATCAGACCGTCTGTAGGTACTGAAGTATTGCCGACAAATACGGAAAGAGATATTTCTGGTAACAATCGTCCACCTTTGACGTTGGCAATTCTTGCGGATGAGGGTGATATTAGTTATGGAGTATATCCTGAAGAGGGATCAATTGGAGCAGAACGTGTGGCAAAATATGAAAGAGTTGATCGCCCCTGTCCTATTGGATACCGTGCTCCTAATCAGCGTGAATTAATGTTGATGTACACAACCTATCCTGATTTGATGACCGGATTTACTTATTTGACAAATACAACTTTTAGCGGTAGGAATACTGATATAGGGCAAGGTGTAGGATCTACAACGAATAGAAAGGAAGCTTTCGCCTATACAAGTGGTACTCTTCAATTGACTACGGGCTGGGGAAGTGGTAAGGTGCGTTGCGTACGCGATGCTACCAATAATCTGGGAGGAAATTAATAGGGAATGAGACGTATCCTCAGCTGTATCGGTTTGTTTCTGTTTATTGTCGGTTTGCTTCATTCTTGCATTGCCGGTGATAAACAGAAAGCCGGGAAGATGGATGAATGTACAGAGAATGTCAAAGGGAAAGCTGAATTGAGAGATCAGCAATTCCCTTTTCCCGAAATCCCCTCCGTCCTCACCTCCCCCACCGAGCGCAAGACTTTCTTGCTGACGCACTACTGGGACAGCTATAACTTCTCCGACACCGCCTTGGTGAATAACCGGGCGGTGACGGAGCAAGGCTTGGTCAATCAGCTATCCCTGTTGTCGGCTTCAGAAGCCACGCAGGAGGAGATTAAGGGAGGCATCGGCAACCTCTGCACCGGCATGGAGAGTCAGGAGCATGCAAGGCAGGTGTTCATGCGGCTGATGGATGATTATCTCTATAATCCCAATTCGCCGTACTACAACGAAACGCTCTATGCTGCCTACCTGCGCCGTATGCTGCAAAGTACCGCGCTGGACGAGGCAAGGAAAAGTTCTTTGAAATTCAAGTTGGAGCTGATAAGCCGTAATAACGTGGGCAAGGCAGCTACGGACTTCACCTACTACCTGCCGGACGAAGAATGTCGCACGCTGCGGACAACCACGGTACAGGGAGACAAGCTGTTGCTGGTATTCTACGACCCCGAATGCCCCAGTTGCCACGAAGTGCTGAAAGCGATGATGGCAGACCGGGCATTGGCTGATGCTGTGGATACAGGCACCCTGACCGTACTTGCCGTCTACACCGAGGGCAATGATGAAGTGTGGAGGAAAGCCCTGACAGACATGCCCCGTAGCTGGCTAATAGGCAACGACCGGCAACAAGTGAAAGACTGTGCTTTGTATGACCTCAAGGCCATGCCCTCGCTTTACTTGCTGGACAAAGACAAAACCGTACTGCTGAAAGATGCGGCCTACGACACCGTGAGGCAGGCGCTGGGTTTGAGATAAATCTTGTAATAATGAATCGGGCAGACGTGATTTGCGGTCTACCCTCGGAAAATTTAATCCTCTCCTCGACAAGGAGGCTTAAATTTTCGCTATGAGACCAACTGTGAAGTTCGTCTGATAGATTTTGTTTGTTTTGTTTGTGAATGCCTCCGATTCAAGCGTGGATTCGGGGGCATTTTGTCTTATTATCCCTGGAAAAATGAAATGTTATTAATCAGGCATTTGGAGGGAGTTCTATTTTATTTTCCATATCTTTGCAAGATGACTGTTTGTCTTTGAACTGAAAAAGAAGGAGCAGACAAGTTGATGATTATCACAAGAGACAAACATAAATCGTTATAACCAAGTGATGAAACAATTAATTGCATGTTGCGGACTGGATTGCGAAAATTGCACCGCCCGTATAGCCACTGTCAATAATGACGATGAGCTGAGAGAGAAAACCGCCAAAGAGTGGAGTGTGCTGAACAATACGCCGGAAATTACGGCAGAAACCATCCATTGTATGGGGTGCCGTGCAGATGGGGTGAAGTTTGCCTATTGCAGCAATTACTGTGCTATCCGTAAATGTGTGTACGAAAAAGGTTTCAATACCTGCGGTGACTGTAAGGAACTGGATACTTGCCAGGTGGTAGGTGCCGTTCTTCAGCATGTGCCCGGTGCAAGGGAAAATCTTTATTAACCGTAAATTTTTTGATTAAATAAAATATTGCTTATCTTTGCAGTATGACAAAGACATTTAAATCGGATTTGGTTTTGTAAACAATCTGTGTTCCATGCACAGATTGTCCCTTTCGTTTACTTTCGGATAACTTCTTTCGAGAGTGTTTTTCTATTGTTATAATTCAAGTTTAATCCGCATATTATGCTGAAGGTGTTGTGATACTTTCCGTATATGCAAAATATAGTAAGAAAATGAGTAACGAAAATAAAACTATCCACGATTTCGAATTTAATTTAATCTGTGACTTTTTCTCCAATATGGAACGGCAAGGCCCTGGCAGTCCTGAAGTGACGGTGAAGGCATTGAGCTTTGTAGACGGTCTTACCGATGAATCCCTTATTGCCGATAT
>ENA-UEQA01000871-UEQA01000871.1-human-gut-metagenome-genome-assembly--contig:-NODE-871-length-15746-cov-6.527730_pt1 | contig 15746 bp, 14 predicted proteins | sample MGYA00242936_ERZ507937 | MGnify/ENA primary metagenome ERZ507937 (study PRJEB26167, sample SAMN06115468) | human gut metagenome | host: Homo sapiens | place: China:Chongqing | collected 2016-06-16... | reverse complement strand
AATACGGCAAATTCCTGCTGCCACCACGTTTTCTTACGGCACTTTCGGTTCCAAAAGTGCCTACCCGTGAACAGTAATTTCCGTTTTTCCCTTAATTGGCAAGGAAACAAATGAAATCATTGCCTCCGTTTCCCTCGAAAAATGCCGCTGCATCGTTGAGTCCCATCTTATCCGTGTAGGCAAATTCCGTGCCCGGATACCAGAGACAAGAGATGTTGTACGCGTCGTATCCACAGATCAGACCATAGCTTCCGTCTCCCAGATATGCCACCACCGGCATGCCCGCGTAGACAAAGTAGAGAATCTGGTTCAGCGTCAGCCCGCGTGCGTCGATTAACTCTGTGCCATCCGAGGAGGTCGTCTTTCCGTCCGCCATATCCGACAGATAGCGGCTGACGGTTCCCGCCATATTCTGGACGTCGCGGATCGTCTTCGCGTCGCTCCGGTTTGCTCTCACCCAGACAACCCGGTCATTTTCATCCGTTACAAGTCCCATGCCATCGTAAGCTGCCTGCACCGCGCTGGAAAATTCCGCATACGAGCCTTTCAGGCGTCCCTCGCTGTAGGCACTGTAAATCCGCTGTGCAGCCGCGCCATTGTTCTGAAGCACAATCACATCATTTTCTTCTGCTGCCACCTGCTTCGGAACATGCACCTTCGTGCTCCGTGCCGTCTTGCCTGCATCCAGCTTGACGCAGTAGAGACGCCCCTTTGCGCTGTCATTTAACGTAGCGATTCCATCCAGTGGATCTTTCGACACTTCCTCATTACAGACCAGCGTGTCCTCGTCCATCGGCTGATAGCCGCTTCCTATCTGGCGCATCCGTGACAGATGAACCCGGCTGTCCTGAATCCGCACATCCACCAGGCTGACACCCGGCTTCTCATAGCGGGTCTCCATCTCCATATTGCTGCCGACGATCTCGACCGCATACAGCGGAAGCCCCGTCACGCGTCCATCCATCGTAAGCTGCTCGTTCGGATGAGCAAGCCCGTAGACTAAGTCGGTTCCGACAAATCCGATCAGCCGGATCACGGTCTGATCCGGGAAGGAAATCTCATCCTTCTTGCCTGTCTCCAGATTCATGACATGCAGCTTGGTCGAACGGTAAATATCCGCCCCATCCTGCCACGCAATCCGGGAGGCATCCGTGCTGACTGCAAAATTTTCCTCCGTCAGGCCATCTGCCACCACCATGTACTCTTTTCCCGTCAGATCGACACTGTAAACCGCATGGTTCATCAGCACATACAGCGTCTGCCCGCCGCTTAAGTAGCACAGCTGGTTGATATCCTGGCGCAGGTTGCCGTAATCGGTCGATGCCGGCAGATACAGCCGCTCTGTCAGGGCATTTCCCGCAGTCTCATAGCGGTATAGCGCGATTCCCGTCGTTCCCTCGTGGTTACCGCGGCTCATATAGCCGTACACGGCAAAATCAATCTGGCCTGCCTCGCTCACATCCAGAATCTTGATTCCGTAGGTATCATAATTGACCCTCGTATCATTCTCGCTCTTGCGGAACGCAAATACCTTTGTGCTCTCTTTTTTTCCTGTATCATAAATCCAGAGCGCCCGGTTTGCCACAAAGGCACGGTATTTCCCCGCTTCATCCTGCATCGACTGCAGATCCTCCGCATCCGAAACCCCCAGCTGAATCCGGTCACCAGAATAGGCGCTGCTCTCCCCCGTAAAAATCTGGTCCGCGCGGCGGTCATAATTCATCATGTAGATGCGCTGTGCGCCCAGCTTCATCGTGAAGCTCTCGATCACATCGTAATAAGCAGCCGCCTTGCCATCCTTCATCTCACTTACAACATACTTTAAATCGATCGTCCCAATGATGCCCTGCAGCTCCCGCAGATGAATTTCCGGTTCGCTGACCCGCTCCATCGAAAGCCCTTTCCAGGTCAGTTGGCTGAAATCGCTTTTTAACGTCACATGTCCCAACGAACTGTTGTCCGCATTCGGATCCGTCTCCAGATAGGTCGTCAGCTCCCTCGCTGAATCATAATCAAACGTCTTTTCAGAAAAGGACACCGCCAGATCGACCATCTCCTGCACACGGCTCTCCTGCTGCCACATCACGCGCGTGTAAAAATAGATCGCCGGGTGCTTTTCCGTCGCGATCGCAATCGTTAAGCGGTATTCGCTTTCCTCCGTCAGAAGGTTCTGGATCGGAAGCTCCGCAGAAACCTCTTCCCCTGACTGTTCCCAGTGGTCAAGCGTTGTCCGTTCTACCAGACGTTCGCCGTCCAAACTGCGGATCTCATACTGCATCCCCGTAATCTGGGAGTCCAGCTTGTCGATCGTCACCGACAGTTTCCGGTCTGCCGGAAGCAGCGTCAGATCCCCGCGTCCAGCCGCTTTCTGGCTGTCCTCCACGAAACCGTCCAGCTCGTTCATCCGCCGTCCCAGAATATTCACATAAGCGACTGGAAGGTTCGCGTCCTCAATCGAGGTATAGACCGCCCCATCCTCCCGCAGCTGCATCCAGGACCAGGTAAAATAACCGGCTGCTGCCAGCACAAATAAGATCAGTAAAATCAGTATCTTTTTCAGGTTTTTCTTCATATATCAAATCAATTCCTTTTATCTCTCCACCATACCAGTTCCGTATCTTCACAGGTACAGGAAAATCTACCCGCCGAACTGTTTCCGTTTTGTCATGCACGCCAAAAACTGCCGCAGGCACCCATCTGTCCCGGCGGCAGCCTTTGTTTCAGTATAACACAAGCAGGCTTCAAATTCCAGAATTTCTATGATTTGTAAGAACTCCGATTGTGTTACTGTTCACGCATACGTGCCCAGTAACCCGATTGTTCTTTTTCCAAATCGGTAAAATTCGTTGTCACACCTGGATGTTACCGCATTTTAATTTAAAAAATTTACACCTGAAAACAGCAATTTCAGCACTTCCGACACCGTCTTCGCTCCTGCAGCTCATTCATTAATAAAACCTGAAGAAAATCCTGAAGCGGCGCTCCCCACGGATTCCCCGGTCTCCCCGGGCGCGGTCCCGGCGGCGGAGGCGGCGGTCCCCACGGATTTCCCGGTCCTCCCGGGCGCGGTCCCGGCGGCGGGGGTGGCGGTCCCCACGGATTTCCCGGTCCTCCCGGACGCGGTCCCGGCGGCGGGGGCGGCGGTCCCCACGGATTTCCCGGTCCTCCCGGGCGCGGTCCCGGCGGCGGGGGCGGCGGTCCCCACGGATTTCCTGGTCCTCCCGGACGCGGTCCCGGCGGCGGGGGTGGCGGTCCCCACGGATTTCCCGGTCCTCCCGGGCGCGGTCCCGGCGGCGGACTCCATGGACGGCGCTCCTGCGCGGTCAGATTCGGCTCATCCGCCTCCCACACCATATATCCAGCGTTTCCGCCCTTCTGTTCGCCCCGAAGTGGTCCATACCATACATCATTTCCAGGAAGATGCGGCTGTATGCTGGTTCCCGCCAGATTCTCTTCTCTTTCTCCACCAGGAGAATCTATTTTCAGGGAATTTTCCACCATCGCCGTTCCTTCTTCTGTGGATACGGTGCCCACGTCCGCCGCCTTTATATAGTTCGTCAGTGTATCCGTCCTTTCCGTTCCAGCCGGATAAACCTTCTGCCATTTTTCCAGTGCCCGTTTTGTCAGTTTTTCCAGAAAGATCCATAGATGGGACTCCCCTCATACTCCAGCTCATCACAGACCGCTTCCACGCAAAGCTGCATCTGCTTACATGCAGCCGGATAAAGACTCTTAAAATATGCAAAATCCTGCATCGGACTGCCATTCCCCCTTAATTCAAGGCTTACATGGTATCCTATGCAGGATTTATGCGTATCATGTTATTCTCACGTACCGTTTTTCACGTTATCCTCTGCACAGCCGAATCAGCTGCACCATTTCGCAGTATCGTTCTCATGATGTTTTATCTTTTCAAATAATTCTGTTTCTTTAAACTGTTCCTCAAATTATCAAAACAGTTTTTCCGGGTACACGCCATCACGGATCAGCGCCCGGATCGACTCCGTCACGCTCTCCTTATCCTCACGGTAGGTCACACCAAACCAGCAGTCGTGCGTCTCCAGAAGTTTCACCCTTGCGCGCCCGTCGTGGATCATCTGATCGATAATCGTCGGAAGCAGGTACTCCGACTTCACGTCGCCCTCTTTCAGCCCCGCAAGAAACTCTGGAAATCCTTTTTCCAGCTCCTCCACAAAGCCCGGTGTGAGTCCCCACATATTCATCGATACATGCTGGTTCTCCTGAACCGAAACCGGATTCCCCTCTTTGTCCGTCGCCGTCATGCCGTCCGCTGTCTTCTGGATATTGTAGGTTTCGGTTACGCGTTTTAAAATCTCTCCCTCGCCCACCTCACAGACGCCGCGTGTCACGCCGCCGTTCTCGCTGAGCGTATTTGCCAGAATAAAGCCGCCCATGCAGATATCATACACCGGTGCGTTCACGTCCATCTGTTCCACCATGTATGTATGAATCTTTCGGAACACTTCTTTTCCATAATAATCATCCGCATTGATCACCAGAAATGGCTCTTCGACCAGTCCGCGAATGCTCAAAATCGCCTGTCCAGTTCCCCACGGTTTTTTCCGGTCTGCCGGGACACTGAATCCCTCCGGTACATCCGAAAGCTCCTGGAATGCGTATGTCACCGGCGCAATCTTCTCAATCCGGTTCCCGATCACTTCTTTGAAGTCCTCCTCCAAATCATGACGGATCACAAAGATAATCCGGTCAAATCCAGCTTCCAGCGCGTCATGGATAGAGTAATCCATAATGATCTCCCCATTCGGACCCACCGACTCCAGCTGTTTGATCCCTCCGCCAAAACGGCTTCCGATTCCGGCTGCCATAATGACAAGTGCTGTTTTTTTCATCTTCCCTCTCCTCGTCCGTATATTTGCTGCCATCTGAACATTATGTAAACAACAACATTTTTACTGCAATCGTATGTCCAGTATAGCACAGAACCCCTGTGGTTGCAATCATCCACAGGGGTTTCCATTTCCCCAACAAGGTATCATGGTTACCGTTCACGGGTAGGCACTTTTGGAACCGAAAGTGCCGTAAGAAAACGTGGTGGCAGCAGGAATTTGCCGTATTTAAATGCGAAGCCACGGCAAATTCCGTTACTGGGCACGTATGCGTGAACAGTAACTATCTGGGAGCACTTAATGGAACAGCGCCGTCACATTCGCCACTTCCTCCGCTGCCGCCGCACGCGTCAGGGACGATAAATCATAGAAGCAGTAACCGCTCACCTGTCCGGTTGCCCGTCCAGCCTGCACCTCGCGCTTCATGATATCATGATACCGCTGCCACTCCGGCACCTCGTTGCCGTCCACTGCATCTGTTCCGGTCTTATAGAGCGCCAGACCGACATACAGCTTCACATTGCCCTTCTTTTTCAGCGTCACCCACTCATTCAGGCAGTTTGCAAACGCATAGCCCGCTGCCTGGCCGTTCTGCTTCGCCTCAAATCCCCAGTAAATCTGCGGCATCAGGTAATCCACATAGCCGCTCTGGGTCATCCACGCATCCACATCTGTAAACTGGCGGGTATCTTTTCGGAGGTTCTGTAAATATCCCTCCGGGCTGATACCGAACAATGCCTGCGGACGGATCGACTTGACCGCACTATAAACGCCCCTTACCAGCTCATTGACATTATTCCGTCTCCACGCCGCCACACTCAGCGATGTGCCGCCCGCCTGGTACTCTGGATAATCAAACCATGTTTCCGCCTTGCTGTCATCGAGATTCGGATAGAAATAATCATCAAAATGGATGCCGTCCACCTCATAATTCGTCACGATCTCTTTCACACCGTCAATAATCAGCTGGCGCACCTGCGGAATCGCCGGATTGTAATAATACTCACCATTCTGGCACAATACCCACCGGTCATTCGAACTGTCCCCGTCCTTCGCCCACGCGATCGCCGGATTTGACGCACACAGATCCGAATAACGGTTCAGATACCCCGTGATCCGGTACGGATTGATCCACGCATGAAGCTGCAAGCCCCGCTGATGCGCCGCCTGCACCGCATATGCCAGCGGATCATACCCCGGATTCTTTCCCTGTTTTCCAGAGGCAAATTTCGACCACGGGAAATACTGTGACGGATACATCGCATCTCCATCCGGGCGAACCTGTAGGAAAACCGCATTTAACCCCTTCTGTACACAGAGGTCCAGTGTCTGATCCATCGCCTTCTTATATCCAGCCTCATCCTTCGCCCATCCATTCCAGTCCAGATACGAAACCCAGACACCTCTCATCTCTCCACTTCCAGGACTGCCGCCCGATACCGGACCCGCATACGCCTTCGAAACCGGCAGGAACAACATCCCCACCGCCAAAAGAAATGCTGCCACCCAGCCGATCGCCCTCTGTACCTGCTTTGCCATGCAAAATTCCTCCCCTCATTTCCTCCTATTCTACCAAATATTTCCAATAAATACTTTACTTTTTTCTGTCTCTTTTATTTTTCCAATACACAGGGACGAGCCCGCGAGGTCCGAACCGCCTTTCATATATCTTTGTACGCATCTTGAACACAGGTGTCCGAACAGGGCGGACGCAGTCCGTCATGGGCGAACATCTGTAGTGAAAGCAAGCGAACAAAGGTATATCGAAAGGGCGGTTCGAACCTCGTGGGCTCGTCCCGTCATTTTCACAACTATGTGCAAAAAAACCTCCCCTGACAGCCCTAAAGCCGCCAGAAGAGGCATTTTCATCATCACGAACAAAGCTCCCGCTTCTCCTTATAATGATGCTTCTCCTCCAGCATCATATCCTTTACCTTCATCAGGCGGATCTGCGTGCTTCTCTCATTTTCATCCAGCTTCATCGTGATATATTTGATATTTTTGCGCGCCTCCGGAATAATTACGTGCTCCAGCGCATTGACTCTCCGGCGCGTTTTCTCGATCTCGGCTGCCATGAGCTGGCAGGCTTTCTCTGTCTCGGACAGCCGCAGCATATCCGGCAGAATGTCCGCCAGCGACTTGACTGCCCCGTCCAGATCGCTCGAAGTAAACGCAAATCCATACGAGTAAATATCGTTCTCATCCGCCGTCCGGGTCTTATAATGGAACACCGGAATATCGACGCTCATTACGTTTTTCTTGTCTGCTTCCAGATAAACCGCCTGTTTCGGCGCGGCAAGCGCGGTATTTAACGCCTGCTCGGACATCCCGGCTTTAGCGATGACGAAATTCACATTCGCACTCCGGATGCCCGCCTCCACTTTCTGGCGCAGCGCCATATTTTCCCGGACCAGATCCAGGAACTGGCGCATCAGCTCATCCCGCTTATCCTTCAGCAGTTTATGTCCCCGCGTGGCTGTCGCCAGCTTCTTTTTCAGCCTCGTAAGCTCCATTCGGGTCGGGTTGACCTGTGTCGATGCCATGCGTACCACCTCTCTCCTGCAATCACTTTGTCACAACAGATCCGCCAGCTCCCGCAGCCGCGTTATGACACGCCGCTTTCGTTTTCAAGCGCATCCGCCATGCACAGGCATTTTTACTCTTTCCCATAATACAGATCCAGATACTTCTCATCGATACGTTTCAGCTCGCTTCTCGGCAGGATGGAAAGCAGTTTCCAGCCAATCCGCAGCGTCTCCTCGATATCGCGGTCCGTATTGTAGCCCTGGGAAACATATTCTTTTTCAAAGGCGTCCGCAAATTTTGCATAGATTAAGTCAACATCGGACAATGCCGCCTCGCCCAGGATCACCATGAGTTCCTTTGCTTCCTTGCCGCGCGCATACGCCGCAAAGAGCTGGTTTAAGGTGTTCGAATGGTCGGCACGCGTCTTGCCCTCGCCAATTCCCTTATCTTTCAGACGGGACAGCGACGGAAGTACGTCAATCGGCGGTGTGATGCCCTTGCGGTACAGATCACGGCTTAAGATAATCTGTCCCTCGGTAATATATCCGGTTAAGTCCGGAATCGGGTGCGTCTTGTCATCCTCCGGCATGGTTAAGATCGGAATCATCGTGATCGAACCATTCTTGCCTCTCTGGCGTCCGGCTCTCTCATACAGGGATGCAAGATCCGTGTACATATAACCCGGATAACCACGACGTCCCGGAACTTCCTTGCGGGCAGCCGAAATCTCTCGCAGCGCATCCGCGTAGTTTGTGATATCCGTCAGGATAACGAGAACGTGCATATTTTTCTCAAATGCCAGATACTCGGCAGCCGTCAGCGCCATACGCGGGGTCGCGATACGCTCAACCGCCGGATCGTTTGCCAGGTTGATAAACAGGACGGTACGGTCGATCGCGCCCGTCTCCTTAAAGCTCTCGGTAAAGAAATGCGCTTCCTCAAAGGTGATACCCATCGCCGCGAAGACAACGGCAAACGGTTCGTCCGTGCCGCGCACCTTCGCCTGTCTCGCAATCTGGGCTGCCAGATTCGCATGCGGCAGACCGGACGCCGAGAAAATCGGCAATTTCTGACCGCGAACCAGTGTATTCAGACCATCGATCGCGGAAACACCCGTCTGGATAAACTCCTGCGGATAGCTTCTCGCCGCCGGGTTCATCGGCAGACCATTGATATCGCGGCGTTCCTCCGGCAGGATCTCCGGACCGCCGTCGATTGGATTGCCCAGACCGTCAAAGACGCGTCCCAGCATATCCTCCGATACGCCAAGTTCCATCGTTCTGCCTAAAAAACGCACCTTACTATTTGAAAGGTTGATACCCGTGGAACTCTCAAAAAGCTGTACCAGCGCATTGCCGCCGTCGATCTCCAGCACCTTGCAGCGTCTCTTTTCGCCGCTCGCCAGCTCGATCTCACCCAACTCGTCATAGGTAACATTTTCCACGCCCTGCACCAGCATCAGAGGACCTGCAACCTCCTGTATGGTTCTATATTCTTTCGGCATTTAGAATGCCCCCTTTCCAGCCGCATCGGCAACCTCTTTCGCAAGTTCATCGAGGACCGCCTGATACTCTTTCTCCACGTCTTCTGCTTTCGTATATTTAAAACGTCCGATCTGCTCGCGCACCGGCATCTTGATGAGATTCTGGATGGAAGCGCCGCCTTCCAGCGCTTTCTTCGACTGCTCATAGAACGCCAGCACCAGCTTCATCATGCGGAACTGTTTCTGCAATGGTGTATACGTGTCAATCTCATGGAAGGAGTTCTGATGCAGGAAATCCTCACGGATCGAGCGCGCCGCTTCCATTTTCAGGCGGTCGATCGGGGATAATGCATCCATGCCGACCATCTTTACGATCTCCTCCAGCTCTGCCTCTTCCTGCAGAAGGCTCATAAGACCCTGGCGGCAGCTCATCCACTCATCCGATACATTCTCATCAAACCATTTTCCCAGATTGTCCACATACAGGGAATAGCTGGTCAGCCAGTTGATCGCCGGGAAATGGCGCTTGTATGCCAGCGCTGAATCGAGTCCCCAGAATACCTTGACGATACGCAGCGTCGCTTGGGAAACCGGCTCGGAAATATCGCCGCCTGGCGGGGATACGGCTCCGATTGCGGACAGGGCGCCCTCGCGTCCGTCCCTGCCAAGGCAGATGACATGACCTGCACGCTCATAGAACTGTGCCAGACGGCTTCCTAAGTAGGCCGGATAACCTTCCTCGCCTGGCATCTCTTCCAGACGGCCCGACATCTCTCGCAGCGCCTCCGCCCATCGGGAGGTGGAATCCGCCATCAGTGCCACCGAATAACCCATGTCGCGGAAATACTCTGCGATCGTAATACCCGTGTAAATTGATGCCTCGCGGGCTGCTACCGGCATATCCGAAGTATTGGCAATCAGCACGGTCCGCTGCATCAGGGAGTGCCCGGTCTTTGGATCCTTTAACTCCGGGAACTCATTTAAAACATCCGTCATCTCGTTGCCGCGCTCACCGCAGCCGATGTAAACAACAATGTCCGCCTCTGCCCATTTCGCTAACTGATGCTGGATGACGGTCTTGCCGCTTCCGAACGGTCCCGGCACAGCTGCCACGCCGCCCTTGGCGATCGGGAAAAATGCGTCAACGACACGCTGTCCGGTGATCAGCGGTTTTATCGGCGGCAGCTTCGTCTGGTACGGACGTCCGCGCCGAACCGGCCATTTCTGCATCATCGTAAGCTCTTTTTCGCCGTTTTCCGTCTCAATGAGCGCTACGGTTTCCTCCACCGTAAATTCACCGCTCTTGATCTCTTTGACCGTACCTTTTACACCATACGGCACCATAATTTTATGCTCAATGATCAGCGTCTCCTGCACGGTACCGATGATGTCGCCTGCTTCCACGCTGTCGCCCGCTTTCACGGTCGGCACAAACTGCCATTTCTTATCACGCTTTAAGGACGGAACCTCAACGCCGCGCTTTAAGTTGTTGCTGCCCGTCTCCTTCATGATATCGTCCAGCGGTCGCTGGATTCCATCGTAGATACTCGTCAGGAGTCCCGGTCCCAGTTCAACCGAAAGCGGCACATCCATCGACTCTACCGGCTCGCCAGGTCCTAAACCGGAAGTCTCCTCATATACCTGAATCGACGCTTCATCTCCGTGAATCTCTATGATCTCGCCAATCAGACGTTCGTCGCTGACGCGGACGACGTCAAACATATTGGCATCCCGCATCCCGCTGGCGATAACCAGCGGTCCTGCTACCTTCTTTATCGTTCCTTTGCTCATTGGAAGGTTTCACCCACCTTTCTATCATGCATCTCCAAACAGAATATCCGATCCAACTGCCTGTTCCACCGAATGCTTGACCGACTCCACGCCTTTTCCCGTATTCCCGGAAATCCCCGGAATCAGGATCACGGACGGAAGCGGCTGTTCCCGGTAGCGGTCGATGGCTGTCTCAATCCCGGCAGCCGCCGCCTCGGTGATATAGATCACCGCGTAGGAACCAGAAGCCAGTTCCAGAAATACTTTCTCCGTCTCATTTACATCGGACACCGGAAATGTCTCCAGTCCCAGCGCCGCAAATCCGTAGATGCTGTCGTAATCTCCGACTACTGCAACCTTATACATACATCTCCCTTATCCTTTCCCGAATCTGTTCCTCCTCAAGACCGTTCAGACGGGCGGTCAGGATGATACGGACCGTTTTGATCTCATTTTCCTTCGCCAGTATATAGGCAACCAGCGGTCCCGCCGTAAACGGGTTGTATTTCTGCGGCTTGATCGTCTCGATCAGCTGATTGTCACACCACCGCTCAAACGCCGACGGCGATTCCTTTAATGCCTGCGCGCCGCCCCCATAGCGGGTTCCTTCCAGATACTCGCAGATCGCGCCGACACCGCCAAGAGCCGCCTGTGACAGGCGCTCGATATTCAAGCTATCGCACGGTGCCATCGCGCGCCGCATAAAATCCAGATGTTTTCCCGTCTTCTGGGAGCGCACCGCTATCTTGATATCCGCCACCGCGACCGTTGTCTCGGCATAATCGCGGATGATCGCGTCGGACGCATTCTTTCCGCACTCATAGATAGCTGCGAGCGCCGACCGGTCAACAATGATATCGCAGAGCTGCCCGTCGCCCGTGTGCAGAAATGTCTCGCTGGCTTCCTTCGCCGCCTCCCGCATATGTGCCGGAAGCGCCTGCCAGTCCTTCTCCGCCACGATCTTCGACATCCGCGCGCCGTCCACCTCGCAGTCGTCAAAATAGACATTGCCGTGGCTGCCCGGCGCCGCTGCATCCTTGATCGCCGCCTTTAAATTGTGGTAGAGATCCCCGTAGGAAAGCACTGCCAGGATCGCGTCGTCGCCCTTCAAAAGGTCGCGGACCGTCTCCCAGGATTTCGCCTTCTCCCGGGTCAGGATCGCCTCCGCGCTGAGCGGTGTATCTGCATCCCCCCAGCCGTGTTCGGTCAGGAAACGCAGCGCCCCCTCGTAGCTTTTTACGGACAGCAGCTGTTCAATCTGTGCGGAGGAAAAAAGCCCATTTTCCAGTGCCCGGATCCGGGCGACCGCGTAGGCATATTTTGTATCAGACATATAAGCCCTCCTTACCTTCTCCCGCCGTTATCCAAACAGCATCGCATGTACCTTGTCCGCCAGCTCATCCCGCTGCGACGCAAACAACGCCCCGGCAGAACAATTTTCCTCGACACCGCCATACACCAGAACAAAGCCCCCGTCGATCTCCCTCGGTTCTTTTTTCAGTACCAGGCTTCCGCCCTTTTCCTGCGCTGCCTTCTCTATCTTTGCCGGAAAATCATCCGGCATCCGCTCTAAATCACGTTTTGAAACATAGATTTCTCCTGCCCGATCCGTCACGAACCGGGAAAGAAGCTGCTCCATCCATGCAAAATACGCCTCATCCGGCTTTGCCAGCAGCTCCTTGTGTGCCGCCGCAAGCATTTCCTCGATGATCGCCTGCTTTTCCGCAAGGATCGCCTGGCGCTTCTTTAGCGCCGCCGAAGAACGAAGCCGTTCCTCATAGCTTTTTTCACGCTGCGCCGCCGATTTCGCCTGCTCTTCCTCCAGCTTTTTTACCTTTTCACCGGCTGCCGCAAGAGTCGTCTCCGCTTCACCGGCTGCTTTTTCCCGAATCGCAAGGGATTCCTGCTTTGCATCGTCAAGGATCTGAGCAATAATCTTATCTAATCCATTCATACGCTTCACTCCTTAACTGATTTTGATTCTTTCCGCCGTGCCAGATTACAGTGCATTGATTGCCAGAATCGAAACCAGAAGTGCCAGAATCGCATAGGTCTCAACCATCGCCGGGAACAGCATCGCTTTACCAAACTGTTCCGGTTTCTTCGCTACGATACCGATGGAAGCAACCGACGTTCTTCCCTGATGTCTCGCCGATACCAGACCAACCACGCCGATCGGAAGGCATGCTGCCAGATATAAGAGTCCCTGGGAGATCGACATGCTCATGTCAGCGCCGCCGCCAAGAAGACCAATCTTAGAAAGAGCGATGAAACCAACCAGCAGACCGTAGATACCCTGGGTACCCGGAAGCAGCTGGAGCAGAAGCACCTTCGCGAATTTATCCGGATCCTCGGTTACGACTCCGGCTGCTGCCTGACCTGCCACGCCTACGCCGTAGGCTGAACCCATACCTGCAAGAATAACCGCCACTGCAACTCCCAACAATGCAAATACAATTCCGCTCATATTTAATCCTCCTTGATTTCCACGTATTTTGTTATCTGCTTAAACGGACGGAACGCCTTTCCGCCACCCTCATAGAACTTTCCGAAAAACTCGACGTACTGCAGACGGCAGGTATGCACATACGCGCCGAGCAGGTTGATCGCCAGGTTAAACAGGTGTCCGAAGCAGAATACCAGTATAAATACAATCACGCCAAATACATTATTTCCAACCATACTTCCCATCTGGTTGATAACCGATGCGATAACGCCGGTTGCCAGTCCGAGCGCCAGAAGGCGCGAGTAGGAAAGCACATCCGACACCCATCCGGTAATATTGTACAAATCATATGCGCCAAGCGCCAGCCGCAGGAGCGGATTCTTCTTGTCGCGCGCCGACATCACCAGAATTCCCAGCGCGCCCACGATCGCCATTCCCTTTGCCAGCGAATTAAGCACCGGCGGGAATACGATATTCATCTGCGCGATGGAACCAAACAGTTCCGTCGGAAGCAGCATCAGGATCAGCCCCAGAAGCAGGAGGTACCAGAGTACCACGTCGCAGATAAAATCCACAACCTTGCCATCCTTTAAGAGCATATATCCTTTCAGTCCCAGCCCCAGGAATAAGTGAATCACGCCAAATAACATCGAATAAACCAAAAGCTTCATCGGGTCATTTAGCGGGACAAACCAGAGCGCCGGTATCGTCACCGTATGTCCAAAATACGTCCGGCTCACGATGTCCACCGCATCTCCGAAATAACCGCCGAACATGACGCCCCAGAACAGGGTCGAAAGTCCGCAGTACATAAAGAGCCGCAGTGATTTCCGCAGGTTTTCTTCCATCCTTGGGAATTTCTTAAGTGCCAGGAAACACATCAAAAATACAATAAATCCGTATGCCGCATCTGAAAGCATCAGACCAAACAAAAATACATAGCACGCTGCCATGATGCCGGTCGGGTCCATCTCCCCCTTCGCCGGTAAGCCAAAGGACGCGGTCACGCCCTCCGCCGACGCCGCGAAGGTTCCGTTGGAGAGAAGCACCGGTGCTTCCTCATCCTCCGGCACATCTGAACTTTCCACTGCAAGTTCAAACCGGCTATTCAGCTTCTCCTCCAGTCCTTTCGCATCGCGCTTCGGGATAAATCCCGTGATCATACACGTTTTTTCCGACTGTAAGATCTCGCCGAGCGCCTCATACTTCTGTGCCCTCAGGCGGTAATAGTCGGATAACAATTTCAAATCTTCCCTCGCCGGAGCGCACTGTTTCAGTTCTTCTTCCGTCGCTGCCGCGCGTCCCTCATGCTCTGCCGCTTGCGCTTTGAGTTTCTTAGCGTAAGCTGCCGGAACTTCCTCCACCGGACGCGCCGGACGGGCAAATCCAATCGACCGGAGTGCTGTCTCCAGCTTCTCCTCGTCCTCTTTCAGGCAAATTACCGCAATGCAGGTCTGGTCGGCATCGCTTCCGACAACCTCCAGCTCCCATTTTTCAAGCTGCGGCTCCTGTTTTGCCACCGAAGCGTAAATTTCTTCCTGCGTATAAGCGCCTCCGCCGACCGCGCCAGCTAAGATAGCACACCGTTTCGTCTCCTGATACGCAAGTGGAATCTCCAGCTTCTGCCACGGTTTCAGGCTTTCCGCCTCCGCCAGCAGTCTAAGCGCCGCAGTCTTTTCCTCCGTGATCTGCTTTTGCAGGTTCAAAATGCGTTCCGCCTGACCTAAAAGCGCCTCTGCGTTCGCCTCCGTCTCCCGGTACGCGCCTGCCTTTGCAAGCGGCTTTCCGGCAAGCCCAGCAAGCATCGATGTTTCCTCCGGAACCACCGCGGCAAGCACTTCCAATGCGCGGTCCGCCGTCGCCGCATTTCGCTCAAACTTCTGCCGATCCTCCAGCGTGTCCGTCCGCTTAAATACCTCGTCCGGCTCCGCCTCCGCAGAGAGCTCCAGCACTCCGGCAGCCTGCAGAAACTCCATCAGGGACTTACGGTCCTTCTTCAGGGCACAGATACATAGCTTTTGCATCTGCAATACTGCCATATCTACATCCCTCCATTCACTAGACCAGTTCCGCTATGAGCCGGTCAACCACCTCCGGTTTCCGTCTGTCCGCCGTCTCTCTGAGCGTCTGACACTCCGCCTCGGCTTCTGCCAGTGCCTGTTTTACGTACTCCTCCCCTCTGAGAGTCAGTTCTTCTTCCTGCTTCACAGCTGCTTCTTTCCCCCTTTTCTGTGCATCTGCGAGCATTCGATCCGCTTCTGCCTCCGCCTCCGCCTTAACGCGGCGTGCATCCTCCGAAGCCTGCGCGACCAGTTCCGATGCCTTCGCCTCTGCGTCCTCGACCGCCTGGATCGTCTCCTTGATCATTGAACCACCACCTTTTCCCCTAATTTTTTTTCAACAATAATGCAATATCCTTATTATGTTTCACATCCTCCCATTCCATACAATTCGCTGATTCGAAGCATCAAAAGCACATGGAAAATAAATAAGTTTTCTCGCATTTGTATACTATTATAACTTTTTCAATCAGTTTTGTCTATTAAATGTTTTAATTTTGAAAAGATTATACATACATCTTAATTTATGAAAAAAAATTTCGGTTCTCATGAAAAACAGTGTTTGTTTCCACAAAAAAAGCTGCCAGACAATT
>ENA-UEQA01000866-UEQA01000866.1-human-gut-metagenome-genome-assembly--contig:-NODE-866-length-15814-cov-10.047658_pt1 | contig 15814 bp, 10 predicted proteins | sample MGYA00242936_ERZ507937 | MGnify/ENA primary metagenome ERZ507937 (study PRJEB26167, sample SAMN06115468) | human gut metagenome | host: Homo sapiens | place: China:Chongqing | collected 2016-06-16... | reverse complement strand
CTGGAGGTGATCCAGTTGTTTTCTATTACGACTTATTTAAATGGCAAAGAACAGGAGACCATAGCGGTGGGAGGAGCGTCTTCCGGTGGGGTCGGTTTGGACTTGATAAAGATTCCGGGTTCTGATGCTGTCTCTGTAGATGTCTGTGTAAAAACGACGAAAGACTTTGATGAGATTTATTTGATGCAAGGAGGCTTACATGTAGAGGCTATTAATCAGCTAAGCATCAGGTATGCGTTTGTCGGGGATCCGAAAGAAGTGCTTTTGACTTATGATGGAGTAGAAACATACGGGATAGAATTAGGGTTAGGTGAAAAAGGCATACAAATCGACTATGACAAGTGCGACGGCATGCCTTGGCCGGTAAAAGACAAACCCCTAAGGGAGGATACTTTTCATGACAAACTGTTCGATTCAGATACAACCAACTATTTGGGGACAGGAGGGTTGGCTATTGGAGAATGGTTTCATGCGCAGATTGGTACAACTTACGAGTTTCCTGCCGGTACGGAAGTGGGGTTTAAATATTTTAATAAAGGACTCCTGGATTTGTCACTCGGAAGTTTTGTTACCATTACATTATATGATAAGAACAACAAAGAGGTTCAAACGGAAACTTTATCGGCCGGCATATTGAAGTTAGGAGTTGTCACTACGGGAGAGATCACATCAGCCATCACATCCAAGGTTCCTTTTTATTCTGCCCGGCTGACTGTTGGAGCCGGTGCGTTAAGTGTGAACCTAGGCGGGGTGGGTATCTATTATGGTTTTGTCAGAGAGAAACCGGAAATAGACCATCACTGCCCGATCCAGCCCAGTCTGAGCGCTACGGTTTGCGATAACGTAACGACTTACGAATTGAGGAGCAACCCGAATGTGCAGGTGAAGTGGGAATTGACGAATTTTGAGTTTTTCTCAGGAGAAGATCCGCGCGATCCTCAAGCGGTGATGAATAACGTTCAGATCGGAGAAACGGCAAATGGCGTTACCAAAGTAACGGGATTAACCGTCGAGGGCGTGTACACATTCAAGGCTACGGCGGTAGATTGTACCGCTGAACCCCCATGTTCGGAAACTGTCACTTTGACAAAAGGAGTCCGTCCGCCTAGTTCGTCTTGTGGAACCCCTGTTTTTAACGCGGATGGAAATGAGAAATATGAGCTTTCGACAAGTACGTATGGTGTAACCGGAGGCCTGATCAGTATTAGCGATATCAAGGATAAGACCAATATATTGGATGGGAATTTTGATAATTACGCATCCTATGTGAGTGGTTTGAGCGTGGCAAGCAACTTGGGTATCATAGGTATAAAGACGGTAGGTGGAGAATCGTTCGATTTAGGAATTGAGGGTGATAAACGTGTCGGTTTTATCGTAGAGAATGCCTCTACTTTTTTGGATGCCGATGTCTTGCAGTTCTTGCGAATACGGCTATTCAGGAATGGCGAGGTCGTGTATGAGAATGTAATCGACGAGTCCAACGTGGTCGGGGTTGGCTTGATAGGCAGCGAGCAATCTCAAAAGATACGGTATAGCGTAAAGGTTCCCGCGAATGTGGATTTTGATGAATTCCAATTGTGGACTTCCGGCGTGTTGAATTTGGGCTTGAACACGTTGCGTATTTATTATGGCTTTATGGAATCGGCCGATGATGATTGTTCGGACCCGCTAAAGAATGGTTGTGCCCTGGCCGTTTCTACGGAGGAGACGAATGCTTCCCTGTCTTTACAAATACCGTTTCAAACTGTTTCCGTTGCCGGGACATTGGTCAATGGTGATCTTTTGTTGGATGGTGATATGAATACTGCGTTGACCTATACGCCTGCCGTTGGTGTAGGGACAGGTCTTGTCTTATGCGTGAAATTAGGACGTACCATGGATAAGACCCAGCAACTGGGGCTTGCCTTGGATAGCAAGACGTTTGTGCTTGGAGCCGGTGTCGGTTCCTGGATAACGGTTTCGACTTATCTGAACGGCCAAGAGACCGGGGAGAAGTTCTCGGACTGGAATACTGTCGGGTTGGACGTGATAGGCTATGGTGACAGGCGATATCTTATCTCGCAACCGACATTGCCTTATGATGAGGTACGTATTGCTTTTGCGGCCGTTGTAAGCGCATTGGAAGGGTATAATCTGTACGGCCTCTTTTTCCGTAGCGACATAGATGGCGACGGGCTGCCTGATTGTATGGATCCGGAAAGTTGCGCGGGTGGTTTGGCGAATTTGCGAACGACTCCGCATATTTGCGAAGGGGAAAAGGTCGTGCTGTATGGGCAAGCGAAATTTGAGGAAGAAGAGGAAAAGGACTATAAGATGTCCATCTTTAAGAAAGCGGATGATATTCATACGGCAGAACCGGTATTTTCTAAAACTTTTACCATCCATAAAGGGATTTTCCAACAAGAAATATGGGAGGCAACAGAGGCCGGAGAGTATAAACTAATCATTTATGACAAGGATGATGAAAATGCAGAGTTCGTATTGTCTGAATTGTACTTTACTGTCCATCCGCTTGAAACAACTTGGTTAGAAAATGTGACTGGCACTGACTGGAATGCCTGGGAAAATTGGTCGAAGGGCTCGCCTTGGACATGTACCAATGTGATTATTCCTGAATCCGCGCAAGCTTATCCGATTCTGGAAGCGGATGCGTCAAACGGCTGTAACTATATTCATTTTGAACCGAACGCTGAGGTGAAAAACACACATCATCTGGATTATAAAAAGGCATGGGTGGATATTGAACTGTCTCCCAACCGATATTATATGGTGGCAGCTCCGTTGAAAAGAATCTATTCGGGAGACTGGTTTGTCGCTGCCAATGGAATACAACTGCCGGACACATTCACCTCGTTGACTGCGAATAACTATCCAGAAAACCGGGTCACGCCTACTATTTATCAACGTATCTGGGATGCGGCTTACATGGAGCAGTTGATCAATTCAAGCAATCGCCCGTTTGTAAAACCGGGAGATAAAGTAGATATAGCCGTGACCGGCTGGACAAAACCTTTCAATTGGCTGGCTACACCCTATGACAAGAATACGTTGGATGGGCAAGAATTTGATTTCAATGCCTTGTCGGTGTGGGTACATCCGTTGAAGCCATCCGAGAAGGAAGAAGGTGATAACGGCCAAACGTATACTTTCCGTTTCCCGAAGGAGCATACGGAATATCATTATTATGATGAGAAGGGAACTCAATTAAGCGTAGGCGTGCGGATAAATGACAGGAATAATTCCGGACGTTTTATCTATGAGCAGGAAGACGGGAAAGCCACCTTCCCGGTTGTCATGCGATTTAAGAATGGCTCTTTTAATAACAATACGTTCTTGGTCGGCAATCCGTTCATGACTCATATCGATGTAAAGAAATTCTTGGAGCGGAATGAGCATATTGCTTCCGTTAAAATATATGATGGACAAAATGGAACAGCCAACTCGCTGATCCATAACTTGGATGGTGATGGTATCTTGGAAGCAAGGCCGGGTAATGGTGGTGATGGCTTACGGGCTATCGCCCCGACGCAGTCTTTTTTTGTGACTTGCGAAGAGCGGATGGTGGAGTCGTGTACCATTACCTTTACTGAAGACATGTTAGAGACACAACCGGAACTGCAACAGGCAAATCGGTTGTCGAGGAAACAAAGCGCTTCCGTGGCAAGCCGGTCGGTACGCTTGATGGCATCAGCCGATAACTGCCAATCCGGCGCTTTGGTGTATTTTTCCCAAAAAGCGAATGATCATTACCGGGAGAACGAGGACGCGGAAGTCCTGTTGGAAAATGAGATAAACCCGACAATCGCCTTGTTTACCATAGCAGAGCAACGTGCGCTGGATATTCAGCAACGTGCGAATGGCGGAGAGATACCTCTCGGTATATATTTAGCCAAGCCAGCGGATGTCAACTTGTCGATAACGATTCCCGAGAGCTATTCCGGTTGGATCTTGAAAGATTTGGACAACAACCGGATTCATCCCTTGCTTGCCGGAAAAGAAAATAAGATTGAGCTGGGACGGCTGACAACCAACATAGGGCGTTTTTGTTTGAAAGGAGAATCGATCGCGACAAGTAACGGAGTAATTGCCGCGACACAACCAAAAGTATTCTGTTATCGGGATGAAAGCGGCGGTCAGGTTATTGTGCGTTCGACCGAGGGGCTTATGCGGCGCTGTGATGTTTTTACGATTGATGGAAGGATGTCCGGCCGGGTACAATCGGAGTCAGCCGAATACCGTCTGCCGATCGCTAAAGGGGCTTATGTGGTAAAGGTCTATTTGCGGGATGGAACCAGTGCTGTTGTAAAGGTATTTTGAACCAGTAAAATTAAGATACGATGAAGCGGATATTATATATGATAAGTCTTTTATGTTTAGGCTTGTTAAGTACAGGTTGCGATTCGGAAGAACAACCGGGGGAGGAGGAAAAGAGAACCGTTGAGGTGCCGGTGGAGTTTAACTTTACTTCCAGTGGTAACGAACTGACCACCCGAACGAATCCGGTAGGGCCGGGGAACCCCGGTGAAACCAATACCCGCCCGATTTACGTGGATCGAGTAAAAGTATATATTTATCAGCGTCCGGCCGACCAAACATACGAGACTGACAGGGAGGGCTTTTTAAGAGCCAATGAGTTGGTATTACCTGCCCATCGGACCGGGAATGCAGGCGCTGATGGACAACCTCGTTTCACGGCGACAGGAAAAATTCCCTTGGAGAGTGAGTATGAATACAGAATGACGGCCGTGGCTTATTCGGAAGAACAAGGAGAAAAGCGGTTGTTTGAGTTGAACGACTCCTATTTTAATCATGCGGAAATAACGTTGCTAGACAAAGATGAATATAAAACCCCGGAACTGTTTTTTGGTAATGTTGTTTATCAGGATACGGATACCGTCTTTCGTTATGATAGCAAGAACCCAAAGAAATTGACCGGTTGGTTGTATCGAGGGGTTGCCGGGATAGAACTGAACTTAGAGAATGTAGCGCCTGAAGTCAAACGAATTGATCTGCTTGCTGATTCCATTAATACCCGGGTAAAGGCACGGCTGTACGATGATTTCCGTTCGGCTTATGATATGAAAAGGAATGGACGTTTTGAACATTTTGTAATCGGTTCATGGGAAAGGAATATCGCGGATGTGAAGAATAATAATATACAAATAATAGGCTCGAATCTATTGGCGGTATGCACCTCCCTTAGTTTGCGCATAACGATAGACAAGGATGGAAAAGAGGAACAAGTCGTTTGCCGTTTACAAGTAAGAGAGAAAAAGGAAGATGGCGATGTTGACACAGACGAGAATGGAGGTACAGGAGGCAGTGCAAACGCTCAATTACGCTCCATCCCGGGTGATGCCGGGAATGGGACCGGGATTATCCCGGGAGGTGAGGAGACACCAGTGGATCCCGAAAATCCGGACTCGGGCAAGAACCCGTTTCAAATCTGTTTTAAGCGGAATCAGTACTATAAGATACTTGGCGATTATGAAAAATTGACAACAATGGAGTACGTACTTCAGGTAACCGTCAATCCCAATTGGGATGGTGATGTTTATTTACCCTTGGATAAGAGTGATGATAGTAATTGATATATTTCCAAGCGAAAAAATTGAGAGGCTTTAAGAGATGAAGAATGACCCTATACATGATCTGAACTTTTATGTACACGTAAAATCAGGTCATAAGTAAATTTTCTATCAAAAGATAGGGAATTTACGAGGCAACGGCCTGCTTGGGAAAGTAGACGTTGCCTTTATTTTTTGTGACGAATGATCTTGTGAATATTAAAAACTGATAAAATCTATTTGCGTATTAAAAAAAATAAAAATCTATTTATGGTAGCAAGGAAAGCTTCATTACAGCATAAGGTTCTTTTAGGGTATATGATATTGATCATGGCTGTTTGCGGTATGGTTTCCATCTTGTTATACGAACGGAGCCGCATGCGTGAAATAAAAACGGAAACATCGGAGATACGCAGGATACGCCATGACATCAGTACGGCGCATCGCTATATCACGGAGCTTGCCACCTATGGAGAGTCCGTCATAGTCTGGGAGGATACCGATTTTCGTGAGTATCGCAGAAAACGCTTGCAAACGGACAGCTTGTTACAAATATTGAAAGTGAGTTGTGGCACGTTCGTCCTGCCAAAGCAGATAGACTCCCTATGCCATTTATTGGAAGCCAAGGAGGTACACCTGCTCCGCATTATGGAGACCATTACCAGACAGGGGGAAGCGGACAGTCTACTCGCAAATCGTCTGCCTGTTGTTATCAGGGAAGCGGTTCGTACCCGGACAGTCACTCAAAAGAAAAAAGGGATTGCCGGTTGGTTCGGTGGAAAAAGGAGCGTACAGGTCTTCGAGCCATCGAAAGGACTGCAAGATTTGAATGAGAAGCTGATCGCCATGCAAGAGGAACGTGAACGCCGGATAGACATTTATACCGACAGTCTGCGCATACAGAATAAGGCCTTGAACCGGAAGTTGCAAATACTCATCACCCATCTTGACGGACAAGCGCAGGCGGCGTTCATCAGTCGTGAGGAAAAAATCACGGAAGCCGGAGATTTTTCTTTCAAGCTGTTTGTCTTGGTAATCGTCTCCGCTTCCTCCTTGCTATTCATCTCGTTCCTGATCATACGGCATGACATCAGGAAAGAAAGGGAAGGGCGGGCACAGCTCCAAAGGATAAACCGTGAGAACGAGGAACTGCTCGGTATGCGTAAACAGATCATCCTGACCATCTCTCACGATATACGGGGACCATTGGGTAATATCAACAACTGCGTGGAGCTGGCCTCGGAAACCCGTGAAAAGAAAAAACGGGGAGGCTATCTGGAGAACATCCGCCATTCCTGCCGCCATATACTGAATCTGGTGAACAACCTGATGGATGTTTATAAGATCAATGAGACCAAGGATACCCGTAACGAGGTTCCTTTCCGTCTAAACAACTTGCTTGACAACATATCGAAGGAATATGCCCGCAAGGCGGGTGGCCGGGCCTTGCTGTTCGAGCACCGGCATAAGAATGTCGGCGATATTACAGTGAGAGGAGATGCGGACAAATTGGAACAAATATTGGACAATCTGCTGACAAACGCCATCAAGTTCACCCTGTCGGGTACGATCCGTTTCCATACCGAGTATATGGCGGGAAGATTATATGTGGAGGTCGGTGATACCGGTATTGGTATGGATGAGGAGACATTGGAACGTGTCTTCCGTCCGTTCGAGCGTGCGGCGCAGGAGATAAACTCGGAAGGTTTCGGTCTTGGGCTTTTTATCACGAAAGCTCTTGTAAAGGTACTGGACGGAAGCATTGAAGTAGAGAGCCGACCAGGTAAAGGTACAACATTCCGCCTGTCGTTTCCCCTTTCGGAAACGACAGAAGAACCGGAAACAGAGGAGCTTCCGGTACAATCTGCGACGATACTTCCCAAACATGTACTGGTAGTGGACGATGACAGCATCCTTCTGAAAATAACGGAAGACATGCTCGGGCGCAACGGGGTGGAATGCACGACCTGTCAAAATGCAAAAGAAGCCATTCTAGCACTCAACCGCTTGGATTATGATTTGGTATTGACAGATATACAGATGCCCGTGACCGATGGTTTCGGCTTGTTGAGATTACTGCGTAACTCGGATATCGGAAATTCCCGTACCGTTCCGGTCGCTGTCATGACGGCACGGGGGGACGGGGACTCGGGCGTGTATATGAAGTCCGGTTTTTGCGGTTGCATACACAAGCCTTTCTCTTCAAAAGGACTACTGGCCTTTATCTCCTCCGTTACGGAGGGTAGAAGCGCCGGCATGTCCCCGTTCGACTATTCCCGTCTGATGGAAAGTACGGACGACCGTCGTCATATGTTCGGTCTTGTCGCAAAAGAGTCGGAAAAGGATCTTGCCGAACTGGAGGAGGCTTTGAGAAAAACCGACCGGGAAGCCATGCGGAGGATCGTACACCGGATGGCTCCGGTCTGGGAGTTGTTAGGGGCCAACGATGTGCTGTCCGGTTATCGGATGCTCCTGCATGACAGGATCTCGAGCGACGAGACGGTCAGAGAGTACACGATGAGAATTATGAAACAGATACGGTTACTGATAGACGAAGTAAATAATGAATTAAGAAAGAAAAATGATGGGGATGAAAAAAACTTTATTGATCGTGGAGGACAACCTGATTCTTTGCGATATTCTTGAGAGATGGCTACAGAAAGCCGGTTACGGGGTATTGACGGCCATAGATGAGCCTTCGGCACGCCGGAAAATCAAGGGGAATAACGTGGCGCTGGTACTGACAGATGTTCGCCTTCCCGAAGGGGATGGCATCAGCTTACTGGAATGGAGCATCTCCCAAGGGTTACATATCCCTTTTGTGGTGATGACCGAACATGCCTCCATTGCAGATGCGGTGCGTGCCGTCAAATTGGGTGCAAAGGACTACTTGCCCAAGCCTGTCCACGAGGAGTTACTGATGGAACTGTTACGGGGATTGATCGGCCTGCCAGTTTCCGTTCCCCCGAAGAAATCATTAATGAAAAGGCTTAGCGGGGCGGTCCGGGAGACCGAGCGGATAGCTTGTCGTGTGGCTCCTTTGAATTGTTCCGTCATGATCCTTGGACCGAACGGTAGCGGAAAAGAATCTGTCGCACAGCTGATCCAACAGCATAGCGGGCGTAAGGACAAGCCTTTTGTGGCGGTGAACTGTGGTTGTATCCGGGGGGAACTTGCCGCATCTGAGTTCTTCGGCCACGTGCAGGGGGCATTTACCGATGCGAAAAAGGATACTGCCGGCTATTTTGAGACGGCCAAGGGCGGTACGCTCTTCCTTGACGAGATCGGAAACATGCCTCCCGAAATGCAGACACTGCTGCTCAGGGTATTACAGGAAAGAGTGTATTGTCCAGTAGGCAGCCGCAAAGAACTTGAAGCCGATGTACGGATATTGTCGGCCACCAACGAGGATATGGAGCGTGCCATACGGGAGGGACGTTTCCGGGAGGACCTGTACTACCGTCTCGCCGAGTTTGAGATACGCCAGCCCTCTCTCTCCGAATGCCCGGAAGATATATTACCACTGGCTGACTTCTTTCGTGAGCAACATTCAGAAGAGATACGTGTGGAGACCTCCGGTTTTACCGAACAAGCCAAAATCTCCATGCTTTCCCACTCATGGCCGGGCAATGTGCGTGAACTTGACAACCGGATAAGACGTGCTGTCCTGTTGGCGGTATCTCCATTGTTAACCCATAAAGATCTGAATCTTAATGCGACCATCTGTAGGACAGGCGAAAAATGTAAAAAAGGCTTGATGGAAGAAGCAGAAGAGAAAGAACTAATAAGGAAGATTCTGGAAGAATGTGGAGGTAAGATCAGTCGTGTGGCGAGAATGTTGGGAATGAGCCGTCCGACGCTATACAAGAAAATGGAAAGGTATGGGTTGAGATAGCATCTTCATCCGTTTCGTTTATACATAAGCCGGCAGATTCCGTTGGAGAAAGTTTTGCAGCCAAGAAGTTTCCAGCGGGCAGACCGGAATTCTCCCGTCAAGGGGATTCCACCACCATAAGAAAGGGGCAGCAGAAAAAGTTCTGTCTCATCCACCAGATTATACCGAAAAAGTCCATCGGCATATTCCGCACTCCCTCCATCTCCCACTCCTGCCAGATAAATACAATCCTTGTCATGCTTTTCCTTTACATTCAGCAAGTCCATCAAACCGTAATGGGGGTAGATGTGGAATGTGGCCTGTCGCTGCCAGCGTGGGAAACCATACCGTTTGTTTTCCCTCACCCATCGCATAAGCATCTCGTCTTCATGCGGAAGGAACCCGTCCAGAGTGAGTGCCATGATAACTTGAATTTTTGCCATACCTCTTGTTAAAAAAGCGTGGAAACTGTATATACTAAAACAACAATGATTCGACTTGATGAATTTTGACGATAACACCTGCAAATAACTGATAATAAGGAAAGAAAGTGCAAAAACCAAATCATAAATAGATTTAAACGAATCATAGTTTATTGGGGATATGTGGGAACATTTACGGGAAAGGTATTACCTTTGTGACTGAAATAAAAAACATAGGGACATGAAGATTACCATCATCACAAAGGAATGCAAGACCAAAGACAAAGACGCTCCTGCAAAAGCCAATCTTTGTTTTCGACTCCGAGATAAGGATGTTGACCTCAAAGTCCGTTCCGACATTGATGTTATGCTTGACTATTGGGACAATGATACACTTTCCTATCGAAGGACAAAGAAATTACCATCTGACGAGCAGAAGAAAGTCAAGGTTTTGGTGCAGACCATTACAACGGCTCTTAGCGAGCAGTATAACTCTGCGACTGCTGATGTTGCATGGATGAAGAATGTGATTGATGAATGTGTCAATCCAACTTCAAAGTCAACAGAGACATTGACTACAGTTGTTTCGAGAATGGAACAATACATTGCGGAACATCCCATGAGTCCGAAATCAGCACTCGTTTATAAACCAACAATCAAGAAGCTTCAACGCTATGAAGCCTACAAGAGGGAAGTAGAAGGAGAGGAAGGCTTCACGCTCTATTGCGAGACTATCCGTCCCGAAGACTACATTGATTTTAGAGAGTATGTCATAAACGAATATATTCATTACAATGACTACCCTGAGTTTTACGAACAGTTTAACCTTGGCATGCACCCTCCCAAGCAGATGTCAAGCACACAGATTATAGGTATCATGCATCATCTGCGTATTGTTGGGCATTGGTGCATCAAGATGGGGTTTACAACAAACCGCTCATGCGATGCATTCACTATCCCTGCATCCGTGCAAGGCACACCTTTTTATCTGACGATAGAAGAACGTGACAAGGTTTACAATGCAAACCTACACAACAAGCCAGAGTTAGAAGTGTATCGTGACTTGTTCATCTTCCAATCAATGGTGGGTTGTAGAGTCGGAGACCTGTTTTCTTTTACCAAAGACAATATAGTCGGTGACATATTGCAGTATCTTCCACACAAGACCATGCGCAAACGGTCGCAGACCGTGAGCGTTCCCCTTACCACAAAGGCCATGGAGATACTGAAACGTTACGATGGCAAGCAAGAAAAGCTTCTGCCGACAAAGCAAGTGTATCAATACAACGAGGGCATCCGTGCCGTACTTCGAGAATGTGGCATCAACAGAATGGTTACTATCCTTGACACCGTCACAGGAAAGGAGGTTCAGAAGCCAATATGTGATGTCGCTACAAGCCACATGGCAAGACGCAACTTTATCGGCAACCTATACAAGAAAGTGAAAGACCCCGAGCTTGTGAGTTCCATGACAGGACATGTAAACGGAAGCAGAGCTTTCGCCAGATACAGAGAGATTGATGAGGAAACGAAAGTAAATCTTGTCAACCTCATCAACTAACATTTATACAATCTACCAGTTATACTTCATTATATATAGAGTAGCATGAAAGTAACAGCATTCATCCGAGAAACCTCGGCAAAGAACAACATAACCGACCAGGCGCACGTTTATTTCCGTGTGCGTGACGGCAAGACTGACATCAAGGCTGTCAGCGAGTTATCCATCAATCCTAATCATTGGAGCGCGGAACGGCAGGGCTACAAGACACGTGTGGCTCTTGTAGCGGAGGCAAAGCGCACGGCATTCGACAAAGCCGTGCAGGACTTGACGGCACTTATATCCGCACAATATTATCATGGAGCGGACAGCCGTTGGCTAAAAGGTGTTATTGAGGAGTTTCATCATTCTAACATCAACATCCGCCAAGGCAGAAAAGGTGACGAATACAGTCTTGTGTATCAATGCCAGCAGTATGCCGAGAACCATCCGATGGAAAAGGAATCCATAAGGCATCATGAGCATAACGTACGTAAGCTGCAGCACTTCGAGCGTTTCCAAAGGGAAATCATGCGTAGACGAGGTTACACCATGCGACTTGATGCCATAACAGCCGATGACTTGCGTGAGTTTCATAAATATCTGGTAAACGAGGCTGGATATTATGAGCATTATCCTCAAATCTTCGATGACATAGAGGAGCGTTTCAAACCACACCAACTAACGGAAAACTCCATCAATACTATATTCAGAAGAATACGCACGGTCGTGAACTGGTGTTTGAAGCATAATATCACGACAAACGACCCTTTCGCAACCTTTGAGATGCCTAAGGTGCTGGACAGTCCTCCATTTTATCTGACACTTGAAGAGCGTGACAAAGTCTACTATGCCGACCTCAGTAACGAAACGCCATCCACACAAGTATATCGTGACATATTCATGTTTCATTGTCTCATCGGCTGCCGTGTGGGAGACCTTGAAAAGATGACACGTGCCAACATCGTTGATGGTGCTGTGGAATACATTGCAGAAAAGACAAAGAACCACAAACCACGCACCATCCGAGTACCGCTCAATGAAAAGGCGAAAGCGATTCTCGCTAAATATGCAGACCTTGAAACGAGGTTGTTGCCAAAGATAAATCAGAACATATACAACCGTCAGATTAAGAAAATTCTGAAACAGCTCGGCATTGACCGCATGGTGACTGTTATTGACAACAAGACTCGTGAGCCTATACAGAAACCAATCTGCGATATTGCGACAAGCCACACTGCAAGAAAGACGTTCATCGGCAACCTATACAAGAAGGTGAAAGATCCAAATCTTGTTGCATCTCTTTCGGGACACACAGATGGCAGTCGAGCCTTTGCACGTTACAGAGAAATCGACAACGAGATGAAACGCGAGCTGGTGAAATTGATAGACTGACCTATTGCGAGTTTGCCAAAATTGCGTTTCAAAAACGGATATTCAATAAAAAACGTTGGCGTTTAGAAGAAAATACTATACCTTTGCAGACGAACAAGAACCAAAAATATAATAAAAAGGTTTCAAAAATATGGTACAGACATCAAGTCAAAGCACTGTAAACAAGATAGAAATGAGGCTTAGAGGGAAAGGACGTGGTTCGATAGTCTTTCAACAAGACTATGCAGATTGCGGAACACCATCAGCCGTGAAGTCAACATTCCATCGGATGTACACTGACGGAATGTTGGTACGGCTGGCTCATGGTATCTATTATTACCCCAAAGAGGACAAGGAATATGGACTTGGCATTATCTATCCGTCTGTTGAAGACATTGCCCAGGCTATAGCCAAACGAGACAAGGCGAAGATTGTACCTATGGGAGCATATGCCTTGAACCGTCTCGGATTGTCTACGCAGATGCCCATGAATGTTGTGTTCCTAACCAACGGTGCGCCACGTCGGATAAAGATAGGAAACGGACGCGGCATCCTATTCAAGCATTCTTCTTCGGGCAAGAACTTTGCCTATAAATCAGAGCTGATGATGCTTGTTGTAACAGCCATGCGCGCCATAGGCGAGAACAAAATAACCGACGAGGAACGCAACGTGCTTGTTGAGCACGCAAAGAATGTAAACGACAACGATTTCAATCATGATATAAAACTTGCCCCTGCATGGGTGCGCAAAATACTAATTGTACGATGAAATTCATAGACATACCAAAAGATAGACAACGTGAAGCTATCAATACCGTGGCATTGCAGACCGGATTACCGCCGTCAAGTATCGAAAAGGACTGGTGGGTAACGCAGGTGTTGAAAGCCCTTCATACTTTGCCATATGCAGAACATATTGCTTTCAAAGGAGGTACAAGTCTCAGCAAATGCTGGAACTTGATTGCCCGATTCTCCGAAGACGTGGATATTGCACTCAGCCGAGAATTCCTTGGCTTTAGCGGTGAATTATCGAAAAATCAAATCAGCGACAGACTACGTCGCGCCGCCTGTTCTTTCGTAAGAGAGAAGATGCAGTATGATGTAAGGAAGGCTTTAGTGGATTTGGGCATACGAACAGATGCTTTTTCTGTGGATGTTATAATCACACCAGTTACGACAACTGACCCAGAGGTGATAACTATAACCTATCATAGTTTGTATGAAGCATCACCATATATCAAGAATACGGTAAAGATAGAAATCAGCGGCAGATCGATGATGGAGCCTATTGAGAAAAAAGCTATAAACGCTGCTATTGACGCCCATTTCAGCAAAGCACCATTTGCAGAAAAGCCATTCGAGGTGAACGCTGTCATTCCAGAGCGTACATTCCTTGAAAAGGTTTTCCTGCTGCATGAAGAGTTCAGGAAGAACGAGGTCAGAGTGGAGCGTATGTCTCGCCATATATATGATTTGGCAATGATGATGGATTCTGAAAACAAAATTGCTGACCGTGCAATCCACAACGAAGCCCTGTATAAGGCGGTACTTGAACATCGCAGAAAGTTCATCGGACTTAAGGGCTTCAACTATGATGAGCTATATCCTGCCACATTATGTATCGTGCCCAACGAGGATATTGCAAGACTATGGCAAGATGACTATAAGTTCATGTGTGAGCACATGATTTTCGGACAGGTGCCTTCTTTTGATGAACTGATAAGCAAGTTGTCAATGCTCAACGAGCAAATTAGACAGTTAAATTACCGAAAGGCATGAACATAAACGAACTCGGCGAGGATCTTGAACAGCAGTTCGGCAAGCCTCGCAACATAACAGAAGAGAACGTTAGGTTCATGCTTTCGCTCATAAAGGAAGAGTTCGATGGAACGAAAGTGAACGAGAATGTCGAAAAGCCAAGTCTTGAAGCCTTCGGCATGACCATTCTTGCTGTTATGTCATACCAAACTACACCTTGGGAAGAATTGGCAAAGAAACCTTCAATCCGCAAGACACTCAAATATATTGCCATTAGAGGAAACGACCATTATGACGAGATGGAGGCATTGACCAAGGAACTGATACGGAAGCACTTTGATGGCATTACCCAAAAGATGGTATTAGGGTTCTTGAAGATTATTCGTGAGGTGTCGAATGAAGAACGTCCGACCAAACTTATTGAATATACTCCATTCGCAGCCCAATACTATGCTATCCAGTACGGACTTCACCAGCTTATCAGAGGTGAACATCCAGATGATGCAGCCGTCATTATCCATTGTGCAATAGAGGACGGCATATTGTTTCCAACAATTCCTCGCAGTCTGCTGGTCGATGAGTTCAACCTGAAGAAAAGTAGTTTCGACAAGTATTTCAGCAAGTATCATATAAACTTGAAATACGAGTCCGATGCCGTCAAGAAACAGGTTGAGGAGAAAATCAAGTATCACAGAAGGTCTTTACGAAATGCCATAGGCTACAATGTCACCAATGAAAATAAGGTGCAGTTCTACGACCGCAAATTAGGACGCAAGAACTTCCTTTCTATGATTATTGCATATTGTCGCAGCATATTTCGTTTCTGACAATCTGCTACCATTTACAATCCTTAGTCAAACGTAAAACAGCATTTGGCTAAGGATTTTTGATATTGTCACGTTAATTCCATTAACAAAGAGTAGTCAATAGTAGTCGCATCCTAATGCCTATTCAAATCTCATCGAGAGCCGTCAAAAGCCATATATTCGCCCTTTGCAAGCTTAAAACCATCAAGAACAGCAGTTGCTAATCCTGTACCATTCTTTCTATGTTCCATTCTCACCTGTGGATATTCCTTAGCAACTTCCATAATCACATCAGGTGTATTGTCCTTACTGTCATCAACAAAGACAATTTCATAATCAACACCCTTCAAAGCAACATCAATCTGTGCTACAAGATTTCTGATGTTCTTGCTTTCATTAAATGTTGGTATTACTACTGATAACATTATCATACTCTCCTTTAAAAAGAATTCTCTCGTCATTATACATCAATA
>ENA-UEQA01000762-UEQA01000762.1-human-gut-metagenome-genome-assembly--contig:-NODE-762-length-16856-cov-21.808391_pt1 | contig 16856 bp, 10 predicted proteins | sample MGYA00242936_ERZ507937 | MGnify/ENA primary metagenome ERZ507937 (study PRJEB26167, sample SAMN06115468) | human gut metagenome | host: Homo sapiens | place: China:Chongqing | collected 2016-06-16... | reverse complement strand
TGGAACGCGAGCTGGAGTGGGTGCGTATGGCTCCCAAGGCCCGTCAGGCAAAGGGAAAGGCCCGTCTGAACTCCTACGACAAACTGCTGAACGAGGATGTGAAGGAGAAAGAGGAAAAGCTCGAAATCTTCATCCCCAACGGTCCCCGTCTGGGCAACAAGGTCATCGAAGCCAAGCACGTGGCAAAGGCGTTTGGCGACAAGCTCCTGTTCGACGATCTCAACTTCATGCTGCCGCCTAACGGTATTGTGGGCATCATCGGTCCCAACGGTGCAGGTAAGACCACCCTTTTCCGCCTTATCATGGGGCTGGAGACTCCCGACAGCGGCGAGTTCGAGGTAGGAGAGACTGTGAAAGTAGCCTATGTGGACCAGCAACACAAGGACATCGACCCCAACAAGAGTGTCTACCAAGTGATTTCCGGCGGCAACGACCTCATCCGCATGGGTGGACGCGACATCAACGCACGTGCCTACCTGTCGCGCTTCAACTTCTCCGGTGCCGATCAGGAAAAGCTCTGCGGCGTACTCTCCGGTGGTGAGCGCAACCGTCTTCACCTGGCCCTCTGCCTCAAGGAAGAAGGCAATGTGCTGCTCCTCGACGAGCCTACCAACGACATTGACGTCAACACCCTGCGTGCCCTCGAAGAGGGTCTTGAGGACTTTGCCGGATGCGCCGTTGTCATCAGCCACGACCGCTGGTTCCTCGACCGCATCTGTACGCACATCCTTGCGTTTGAAGGCGACTCCAATGTGTTCTTCTTCGAAGGGTCATATTCGGAATATGAAGAAAATAAATTGAAACGTCTGGGTAAAGAAGAACCGACTCGTGTACGTTATAGAAAGTTAATGAATGACTGATTTTAGATTTTAATTTGAAAGAATATACGTTGCATTTGTGACAAAAAGAAAGCTCCGCGAGAAATTGGCGGAGCTTTTTTGTTTTTAGAGTTTCCCGAATCGTTTATTAACTTGAAAAATTGTAGCATAATTGTAATGAATATCTAATTTAATAATATTATATTTGCAACTCACGAACTTTTTTAAATATTAATTAACACTATCTATTAACAAAAAGCAGAATTATGAGAAAAAGTCTAATTCAATTTCTGTTGATGGCTGTGCTGTCGGCTTATACTGCCGTTGCATGGTCTCAGACTACAGTACGAGGTCAGCTTGTTGATGCTGAAACAGGTGAGCCTTTAGTCGGAGCCGCCGTAATGGTAGAAGGGACTACTCAGGGATCGGTGACCGATATTGACGGCTATTTCAAGCAAAGCGTTGCTTCTAATGCCACATTGTTATTCAAGTATGTGGGTTATAAAGACTTGAAGGAGAAAGTTAAACAGAAGGGCGCTTCTGTTAATTTGGGTATTATCCGGATGACCCCCGATGCTGTGATGCTGAAGGATGTGGTTATCACTTCATCTGTGGCAGTGGCTCGTAAAACGCCGGTAGCCTTGTCTACGGTAGATCCGGTTTTCATCGAAGAAAAATTGGGGACGCAAGAGTTTCCGGAGTTGCTGAAGTCCACACCGGGTGTGCATGCCAATAAGCAAGGCGGTGGTTTTGGAGACTCCGAAATCTATATGCGTGGTTTTGACAATAGTAACATTGCCATGATGGTGAACGGTGTGCCCATGAACGAAATGGAGCATGGCGGCGTGTACTGGTCCAACTGGGCGGGACTTAGCGATGTGGCCCGTAGCATACAGACGCAACGCGGTCTGGGTGCGAGCAAGGTGTCGGCTCCTTCTGTGGGAGGTACCATTAACATTGTGACCCGCAACCTGGATGCCAAGAAAGGTGGATTCCTTTCCTATGGAATGGGCAATGACGGGATGAACAAAATACTCTTTTCTATTTCTTCGGGCATCAGCAAGAGTGGCTGGGCTTTTACCCTGATGGGTGGTAAGAACTGGGGAGACGGATACATTCAGGGAACCGACTTCGAGGGATACAACTGGTTTGCTTCTATCTCCAAGCGCATCAATGATGAGCATCAGCTTACGCTGACGGCTTTCGGCGCTCCGCAGGAACATGGACAGCGCAGTTCCTCATACGGAGGTCTTACGCTGGCCGACTGGAAAATGGTGGAAACTGTTTATGGCGTGAAAGACCACAAATACAATCCTACTTTTGGTTATCGTTCCAACGGTGAGGCATACAACTCTTACCGTAATAAGTATCATAAGCCGCAGATCAGCTTGAACCACCAGTGGCAGATAAACTCCAAATCATCACTCAGTACGTCCTTGTATGTGTCATTGGGACGTGGTTCCGGCTTCTCAGGTCAGGGAAATACAGAATTCTCTCCCTATTCCTATTCCTCTTGGAGAGGGGCTTATAAAGGTACGCTGTACGACACTTTCCGCCGCAGTGACGGAACGTTCGACTATGCTGCCATCGAAGAGATTAACCGTACGAGCCAGTACGGTTCTGCCATGGTTGCGGCACGTTCCAACAACAGTCACGACTGGTACGGATTGCTTTCCACCTATACCACTAAGATAGGGCAGAACTTTGACTTCTACGGTGGTGTGGACTACCGTTATTATAAAGGTGTACACCGCAATGAGATTTCCGATCTTTTCGGCGGTTCCTATTATCTCGACTCCGAGCGTGGAAATGTGGATCCGAAGAATAATATACATGCGTCCGATCCCAACTGGCGTTATCAGAAATTGGGTGTAGGCGATGTTGTTTTCCGCGATTACGACGGATTTGTGATGCAGGAAGGCGGATTCTTCCAATTGGAATATAACAAAAACCGTCTGTCGGCATTTGTGGCAGGTTCGCTTTCCAATACGGGGTATTGGCGTTACGACCGTTTCTACTACGACAAGGAGCACGCCAAGTCTGATGTGGTGAACTTCCTGGGCTTCACAGCCAAAGGTGGTGCTAACTACAATTTCAATGACAACCACAATGTGTTTGCCAATGTAGGTTATATCAGCCGCGCTCCCAAATACTCTTACGGCGCGTTCATGACAGCCGACAAGAGCAACGTCCTGAACAAGGAAGCGGTGAACGAGAAAGTGTTCTCGGCAGAGCTGGGCTACGGTTTCCGCAACTCTTGGATTACCGCCAATCTGAACCTCTACTACACCCGTTGGATGGACAAGACCATGACGAAGAGCGTGACGCTGGACAATCAGCAGAACGGTAACATCAATATGGCGGGTCTTGCCGCTTTGCACAAGGGTGCCGAACTGGATGTCAAAGTCCGTCCTTTCCGTTGGCTGGAGCTCACCGGTATGGTTTCTTTGGGCGACTGGAAGTGGGATAGCGATGCCACAGGCTACGTGTATGACGAGATGGGCAATGCCATGACCAAAGCCGGAACAGTGACTACTCCCGGTGCGGAAGATCATGCCAAGGCTGTTGTTAAGATGAATGGTGTACGTGTGGGTGGTTCGGCACAGACTACGGCTGCTGTGGGAGCCAACGTAAACATCACTAAAGCATTGCGTGTAGGCGCAGACTGGACCTACTACGGACGCAACTATGCATACTATGCCGTAGACGGCACGATCCTTTCTGTCGGAAAAGAGACGGCAGTGGCAGAGCCCTGGAAGATACCTGCTGCAAGCCAGTTGGACATGAACGCTTCGTATCGTTTCAAGTTTGGCAAGCTGGATGCCGTTCTTTCCGGTAATGTGAACAACCTGCTGAACTATCAGTACATCTCCAAGGCTTGGAACCCAAGTAGTGCGAGTGCAGTGGCTACATCCGATAATGTATATGTGTTCTATTCTTTCGGACGTACATATAACATAAGATTGAAAGTTAACTTCTAAACCGAAAAAACATTCACGATATGAAGAAGAAAATATTCGCTTCGATAGCGTTACTGGCTCTGTTGACTGCTTGTGACGACCATTACGATGATCAATTCAACATCAATCCCGGCATTACCGACGTAAAGGACATTGCCATGACACTGGAGACATCCGACTACGGCAGTATCTCCAAGCTGACCGCCAACCAGGAACTGGCACTTTCCAAAGACCCTGAGGGGAAGACGTTTGTAAAAGCCTTGGAAGCAGTAGGCACCAACCACTATTTTACGGAGGAAGCTCCGGCGGAAGATTACGTTCCCGCCTATCTGAAGTCCAAATACCCCAATGCCGATGCAGGCTCCAAGTTTGTGGTGACCTACAAGCTTTTCAGCCCGTCGGACTATATGGACGATTTCAAGGAACTGTCCACTTATGATTTGACAGAGGAGGATTACAAAACGGTATGGGGCGAGAGTGTAAAGGCTTCTTTCCTTTCTCCGTCCACAATCGGAAAGATTCCGGGAGTATTGAGCAATGCAGTGAAGAATCCTGTGGGAGGTGAAATGAAAGTGGTGAACTATGCTTACTCCGCTACTGAACCGAGTATAGGCGGTGGTGGAGGTGGAGGCGAAGAGCCTGCGCCTGCTTATACGAGCATTGCCGATTTACTGAAACTTACATCTGAGGGGGAATACACTTCTAAAGGTGAAGTAGTGGCTGTGAATGCGAAAAGCTTTATCTTCAAAGATGATACGGGGCTTATTCGTGTTTATCAGGGAAAACTTGTAACGTGCTCTGTGGGTGATGTAGTAGAGGTATCCGGTAAAGTGGAAATGGCAAAACAGGGAATGAACCGTTTTAGTTCGAAAGCCATTTTCAAGGTATTGGAACGTAAGCCGACATTTGCTTATCCTGCTGCCAAAAGCATGACGGTTGCCGAGTTGAAGACTTACGCAAACAACACTCCCGACATACAGTATGTTACGTATGAAGGAACATTTAAGAAGAGTGGGAATAATATTAATATCATATTGGACGGTGAAACATCTGTTCAAGGTTCCATTACTGATGCGTTGTTGATAGATGACTCATGGGCTGATAAAACAGTGGTGGTGACCGGATATCTGGCAGGCGTGAGTGGAAGCTCAACTAAATATATCAATACTTTTGCCACTTCGGTTACAGTGAAGGGAGAAGAAAACAAAGTTACGCCGGTAGGTGTCATAGCATATTCGGCTGCAGGTGAGTATACTGCGAAAGGACTGGTTACAGCTATCAATACGAGAGGATTTATACTGACAGACGGAACGGGAGATATTTTGGTATATAAAAATACCCAACCGACCGAGAAAGTGGGCGATATGGTAGAAGTAAAAGGAACAACTGCTTCAAGAAACGGGGTTGTTCAGTTCGGTGACAAGGGGCTTACGGTAACTTCTATATCTACGGGCAGTACAATTCCTGCAGCTATGGTTCCGCAAACGTTCGGTGCTGCCGAGTTTACTGCCTATGCAGCGGCTCAACGCATTGTCTATGTTTCTTTTGAAGGAACTTTGGATATAAAAGACAGCGGATATGGATATAATTATTATAACGTGAAAATGGAAGGCGTTGAAAAAGACGCTGCTTTCTCTTATGCAGATGAAAGTAAGATAGATGCGGCTCTCAACGGCAAGAAGATTGCAGTGAAAGGGTACTTGGTAGGAGTTAATAAGAGTGGATATCCACAGGTAATAGTCACTGCTGTCGAAGAAGTCACTGCTACCCGTTCTCTTGCCGCCACTCGTGCCACTACCGTTTCTCCTACGGCTTCTGCGCTCTACGTGTACGACGGTGAGAACAAGACATGGAAGCCATACACTCTGAAAGAAGCCAAACTGCTTGTGGCAGAGCCTGCTCTCTACGAATCATTGGGTGCAGACATGATTGAGAAACCGGAAGCTGTGTTGCCCACCTATCTGAAACAAAAATACCCTTACGCTGCTGTGGGTGACATGGTTGCGGTGGTCTACAACAAGAAAGCCGATACGCCTGTGGTTGCCGAATACACGCTGGGAGAGGACTGGACAGAGACAACTTCCTGTAAGCTCGTCACTACCACCTTTACGCAGGATGCCGAGGGCATCAGTGTTGAGGCAAGCATGTATCTGAACGAAACGTTCAAGAAGGATATGGGCAGCTTTACTATTCAGGACGTATTCCTCAATGACGTGAACTGGGTATGGAAGTTGGATTCTTATGGTTATATGAAGGCATCCGCTTATGCCAACAAGGCTAATCATGCAGCCGAAAGCTGGCTTGTGTCGCCCGTCATGGACTTCAAGAAATCGAAAGAGCCCGAACTGTTGTTCGACCATGCCTGTCGTTTCCGCACTGAAACTCCTTCCGATAACCTCAATGTAATGGTATCCACCGATTACTCCGATGATGTGAAAACCGCTACATGGACAGCCCTGACAGTGGAAAACTGGACAGATGGCACGAAGTGGGACTTCATAAGCAACAAGATAGACCTGAGTGCCTACAACGGACAGAAAGTCACCATAGCCTTCAAGTATGTCAGCACCGATAATGTTGCTCCTACCTGGGAGGTACAAAACGTGATAGTTCGTGAAAAAGTGGCAGAAGGAGAAGGAGGAGAAGAAGGAGAAGGAGGAGACGCTGAAACTCCTGCCGAGTAGATGAATACTGTGGGGTGTGTCAAAACTCTGACAAACATATCATTAGTTTCGCTCAAAGTGTCTTTAAAATGTATAGTCTGCCATGCAGAACATAGCGAAGCCAATGACCGGTCAAAATGATCGTTGATTTTAGTTTTGACACACCATCATTATATTATCAGGAATCGCATTTTAAATCAAAAAGAAAAATGAAAAAGATAAGCAATATATTAGGATTGTGGCTGTTGATGCTTGCAATGGTTGCGGTGGCTGCGTGCGAAGGTTCCGATGCGCCCTATAACGGATACGTTGAAACAACGCAGGAAAATGCCGCTACACTCGTGTTGAAAGGTTATGAAAATCCGCAGGCAGGATTTACGGTGTTCGAGCCGGACGGTTTCCAATCTCCGTTCTACATTCAGGACAAGACATTCTACGGCAAGCAATACGCCTTTGTGAAGAGCACCTCGACCCGTCTGGACGAGATGAAAACCCGTCCCGAAGCCGATGCCTGGCAGGCTGACGGTGTTCCCGTAGTGGACGGCGCCACCTATTGGGCACATACGGAAACGCTGGCTGCCCACCAATACGTCAAGTTCCGCGTGTGCAGCATCAGCGGTAACAATGTCACAATAGAATATGTGGTAGAGGAAGACGTAAAGCCCAATGCCAATGCCAACGCCAAGGACAAAAGCGGCTATTCGCTCAACCTTGAGATACCCCGCCTGAACGAAGCCAACGTTTTCGTGGCACATTCGCTGAAAGTGAACGGTGCGGAGTTGCTGAACTACGCTTTGGAGTGGGACGACACAAAGAAGCACTCCTCATGGGTGGCTTTCGCGTTCGATGAAACAACCCGCAAGGCAGGCGATGGAGTGAAGCGCAAAGACAAGTTCGTCGTCGACCCCTTGCTTCCCGAAGCCATGCAGGTCACCGATGAACAGCACAAGAGCGATGGCTTTGACCGCGGACACATCTGCGGTTCTGCCGACCGTCTTTTCACGCAGGAAGCCAACGACCAGACATTCTATTTCAGCAATATGTCTCCCATGATACACTCTTTCAACAGTCCTTACTGGGCTGAATTTGAGGAACAGGTACGCAAGTGGGGCGGTGCGGAAAAAGACTTCACCACTACTTACAGCAAGTTGTACGTGGTTAAAGGCGGTGCGCTCAATGAACTGCTGGTCAGCTACACAGGTCAGAAGAATGGCGGTGACAACATAAAGCCTACGACCGATGCAAACGGCTTTACCAAAGGCGGGCTGGCTTGTCCCAAATACTACTTTATGGCCGTCCTCTCCGAAACGGACGGTGCATATCATGCCATTGGTTTCAGAGTGGAGCATAAGGAATACAGCAAAGCGCCTACATTGGAGGAGCTGAAAGCCAGTGCTTTGAGCATTGATGAGTTGGAGGAAAAGACCGGAATCGATTTCTTCTGCAATCTGCCGGATGATTTGGAAAATACAGTAGAAAGCAGTATGAATCTGGACGATTGGGCATGGTAATTGTCCTGCCGGTTACTTTCATAATATAAAATGAATTAGTCAGAACTTATTCTGCCGGTTACGAATAAAAAGAGAAAGGGTGACGCCCCAATAAAATTCAGTTGCTTTGAATGGCAGAATGATAACTGAATTTGATTTGGGCATCACCCTTTCTCTCTTTTAAGCATCTCTTGTCTCTTTCTTACTCTTCAGACTTTTCTTATTTTTCCCGATGCTTCTTTCCGGTTCTTTTTCCCGATGCTTCTTCCCGAGCTCTTTTTCTCGGTTCTTTTTCCCGAGCTCTTCTTTCCGGTTCTTTTTTTCGAGCTCTTCTTTCCGGGCTGTCCGCCTACCACTTCTCCCTCTTCACCTCGAAGCAAGGGCATTGCTTTGTCCATTCCATGGGTTCCACCTCGCCGTTGCCGTTGAGGTCGGGGCTCAGGTCGCGATGTCCCACCACTTGGGCGCCGGGGTAGTCCAGCAGCAGCGTCCTGACGAGGACGCGGAGCGAATGGCGTTGCCACTCGGTGCGAGTGTCTTTGGGCATGCCGTAGTGGTCCAGACCGCCCTCATAACAGATGCCTATTGAGTGGGCGTTGTAGCCGCGGGCATGTGCTCCGGGCCGTTCGGGGGAGCGGGTGGTGAGTATGCGGCCGTCGCGACGGATGTAGAAGTGATAGCCTGTGCCGTCGAAACCGCGTTGGCGGTGGGCGGTTTCCAGTGCCTGCTCCGTAAAGGGGCGGTCTTCGCACGTGGCGCTGCAATGGATGATGATCAGGGTGATTGTACGCATGGGAATGAGGAGATAGGAGTGAGGAACGATGAGTGATGAGTTACATGGGCATGGCTTTGGCGCCTACTGCGCCGAGAACGGCCGATGCTACTGCGATTACGATTTTGAGGAACTTGTCCCACCAAGATGATTTTGTTGCCATAGGAGTTTTGATTTTTTTGATTATTAATTAATTGTGCGAATCAGTATTTGAATTAAGTTTATAACCTTGCAAGTAATGAATGCTTTCACCACAGAGTACACAGAGCGCATAGAGTTTTACAGAGTGTTAATCTTGCTACTCGATAGTATCTGTCATTCAGAGCGTAGCGAAGAATCTACTCTCTCATGTCAATACTCTCTCATGTCAATACTCATCCCAGTATAGGGAGAGCAGATTCTTCGCTCCGCTCTGAATGACAGAATGTTTTGCCTCATAAATAAAATGTTTTGCCTCATAAAAAGAGAAAGACTCTGTGAGTCTCTGTGCCCTCTGTGGTGAAAAAGCTCAAATCCGTATAATAATGAACTATAAATTCAACTACTGATTCGCATTAATTGTGAATGATTGCTTTGCAATTGTGAATGATTGCTTTGCAATTGCGAATTGTTGCTTTGCAATTACGAATTGTTACCTTGCAATTGTGAATTGTTACTTTGTTCTCCCCCCTTATACAGGGAGAGAGAGGGGAGAAACGGATAGCTTTCCCTGCGTGACTTATCCCAGCGGATTTTCTTCTTCTCCGTCGTCACCGCTGCCGCTGCCACCGCCACCGGAGGGACCGTCCTCTTTGGGGTTGTAGAGGCTGAACGCCACGTTGTTGGGGCTGCCTTTGGTGGTGGCTCCGGAGTCGTTGACAAGGCGCAGACCGCTGTCGGTGAGGAAGCGGATGTTTACTTTGTCGATGTTCTTTACGGTGCATTCTTCCGAGCTGGCGGTTCCTTTGCTGTGGAAAGTGGTGTAGAACACACCGAGGCCGTCCAGTTTTACGCTGTCGCCGTCTGTCAGCTTGCGTTTGATGTTGCGTACGAGGGCGGTGACCACGTGTTCCACGTCTTCGGCGGACATGCCGCCCAGTTCTTCAATCTCTTGCGCGATGCGCTTGGTGTTGTACAGGCGGGAGTTGTTGGCTTTCCGCTTCAGGTAGTACAGTTGCGGGGAAGTCTTGTCACCGACCTTCTGATAGCGTTGCACAGGTTCTACGATGATTGCCATAATGAAGTTAGTTTTTTTTCTAATGTTAATACTGATTGATTGTCTCTGACGGTTGGAGGAGAAGAAGTCTCCGCGGCGATATTCCTTACCTCGTTTCGTTGAAACAAAGATACGGCAGAGACAAGGCGGAAAATACGATTCGGTAAGGTTGGGTAAGGTTTAGTAACGATAAGTACGCTTTAGTAACGATAAGTATGCCTTAACAGTGCTGTGCATGCCTTAACAATGCTGTGCATGCCTTAACGATACTGTGCATGCCTTAACAATGCTGTGCATGCCTTAACGATACTGTGCATGCCTTAACAATGCTGTGCATGCCTTAACAATTCTGTTTATGCCTTAACAATACTGTGCATGCCTTAGCAAATGCTGTGCATCCATTAGTAATAATATATAGGTTGTTTCCTTTTATTTCTCCGGTAGTCGTATTTTTTTTGCTCCGATATTGTATTAATTTATAATAATCATGCAAATAATAACCAAAAAGTGTTATCTTTGAGCATCTTTCTTTCTGAAAGGGGAGTGAGGTATGTGTTTTTTGAGGGGTTTTCCCTTAGGTGTTTTTGTGTAAAGTTGATAAGATATTTCCTCACATAAACTAAAAAAATATAACAGATCAATGGATAAATGTCCTGTATGTGCCTGCCTCATGAAGCGGGATTTGGAAGAGGCCGCCGATCCTTATGAATTTCTCGATGAGAACTTTTCTATTTCCGGTATTCTTGACAATTTGGATAAACTCTCCCCGAAAGAACTGAAATGTGCCTGTTGCCTGTTTGGGACGGCATTGCAGCAAGCCCGCAAGAAGAAAAAAAGAAAGTGGTATCGGAGATGAATTTCTCCGGGTTTGATTGCTTATCTCGCTGAAAATCACTATCTTTATGTCTCCAATCCGAATGAAAATTACACTAATGGAGACTCTGTATGGGAAAGCCCGATGAAGATATTGTAGAGAAAGCCTTTGTGGTGCGCAGCTACGGCAAGGGCGAATTGGCAAGCATGTATATAGACGGTGTGCAGCAGCAGACAGCCGTCAAGCAGTTCAACGAATGGATACGTACCGCGCCCGGACTGGAGCAGCAGTTGCAGGAAACGGGCATGGCGCCTACCGCACGACGGTACACGCCCGCACAAGTGCGGCTCATCATAGGGGTGCTGGGAACACCATGACCCCATGTTTCGCAGAATGAATGTTTTCCGTTCCGCAGGACAAAACTTCCCGTTTCGCAGGACGAAACTTTCCGCTTCGCAGAATGAAACTTTTCATCCCGTAGGACGAAACTTACCGTCTTACGGGATGAAATTATTTATCCCGCAAGGGGAAATTATCTGTCTCACAGGAAGAAATAGGATGTTATACAGGCTGTCGAGTGCTAATTCCTTGTCATACATAGATGCTTTCTTTTAGAATTCGTTGTTTCGGGCGGCTGTTCATGCGTTCGCATATTCTTATCAGGTTCATTTTTGTCCTCATTTTTCCAAAGAGCCCCCGCCCGTCGAATTGTCGGGGCGAGGGTTCATTTAGGGTTCATTTCCTTATAGCCCCTGTTTACCTTGCCTTTTTCTGCGTTTTCGGTACTTATCTTTCTGTTTCACAACGAGTTCTTGTTCAACTGCCTTTCTCAGGTAACGTTTGGCTGTGGACACAGATATGCCGAGTTCTTTGGCGGCATTGATGAAGTCGATGTAAGAAAAAATCCTCGGTAATTTCTTGAGAACGTCTTCAAACTGGTGGAATTTACGCATGGCTACCGGCGGGTGTCCGGTGTCGGGCAGCGAAGTGCCCAGCAGCAGGCTGTGCTCGATGACGGTGGCTATAATCTGCATGGCGGTGTCGAAGTCGGCATCGGTGCAGCAGTATTCCTTGGCATAGCGGTAGTCGTCCCACTTGCGGAAGATGGTGAGGATGGACGCGAGGCGCATGGCAAGCAGTCCATGACGGAAGACGATGCTGGTGGGGAACTCCTTTCCTTCCACCAGGGCCGACTTGAGCCACACGCCGAACTGTTGCGTATGGCGTTCCCATTGTCCGGGGGTGAAGGTGACGAGGGTGGGGGATTCCAGCAGCAACTTGTGCATCTCGAAGAGTTTCTTTCCCAGCGTATGGAAGTGTTCGCGCAGATCCACGCGTCCTTCGCCGGGGGCACACGTCTCCCAATGGGGGTTGAGCTGGCGGGTGTAGATGAGGAAACGACTGTACAGACCGTTTTCGTGGCTGCGGAAGAAGCCGGTGAACTGCTCCGGTGTGCCGGACATGATGAGTGCCAGGTGGGGACGGGGAACGACTATCGGGTCGCCGTCTATCTTGTACGACTGTGAGATTTCCTCGTGGTGGGCAGCCTTGCAGAGGATGTCCTCATACTTGCCGTAGTCCTGTGCGAGCGAGGAGATGAGGGTGTTGATTTCGGTGGACGACATGTGGCAGCCGAGTTCGCCGTTGGTGGCGAGCTGCTCCAGCAGACGGCTCTTGCTGGTGGTGGAGGAGGTCTTCAGGTATTTGGCTTTGGGTTCTTCGGGCTTCTTGTCGGAGTCGGGAGAACGGTGTTCGCGCAGTGCCTGATGCACCTCGGCTTCCCATGCCATTTGGGCTTTCTCGAAGGCTTTCTTCTGATCGCGACGCTGGCGGTCGTAATATTCCTGGGTGGCATCGAGCAGGCTGAGGATGAATGCCACGACGCCCTTTCCGGCTGCTGCGTTTGCCACGAGGGCATGGTAGAAGTGGGAAGAGTAGAGGGCGTTCTTGTAGAAGAAGCTGACACCGGGGAAGAGGGCGCTGCAACAGTTAAGGCTGCCAAGCAGCGTGATGTCGCGTTCGCGCGGGTCGGAAGCGTATTGCACACAGTCTTTCAGGAATTGGGGCAGACCGCTGTATGCGCTGTCGGGAATGTAGGGGGACTGGGCACGAAGTTCGTTGTTTTTTTCCAACAAATCTTCTTCTTCGGAGCCCGCATCGGGCGGCTCGGCGGGGTCATAAGGGAAATGAACCCTATTTGAACCCTCGCCGGGAATTTCCGTTTTTTGCGGAAGGGAGTCAATGAATTGATAACCAGCGGTTATACGTTGACGGATGTCTTCGGCTGTGAAATCGGTTGCAGCATAGCGGCGGATGAAGAGGTTGATAACTTCTTCCAACTCCTTTTTTGAAAAACCTTTACTGCGAGACACACGACCCAGCTTCAACGCAAGGTCGTTTCGCTCACCACGACGGAAGGGGTTGCGGTGCTCAAAGTCATTGAGGAATTGCACCAGAAAACCGGGAGCTGTTGCTCCTGATGCTGATTTTTCTGAGTCTGTCACTCCTGAGATTGCTCCTCCTGAAACAGTTCTTCCTGAGTCTGTCACTTCTGAGATTGCTCCTCCTGAAACAGCTTTTCCTGAGTCTGTCACTTCTGAGATTATTCCTCTTGAAACAGTTCCTCCTGCATTTGCTGCTGTTTCTGAAATTGTTCCCGCTTCCTTTCCCGTTTCTTCTCCCCACTGCATCTTGAAAGTCTCCGCATCGGGATTGTAATACGCATCTGCGTCCCACGAATAGAAGCTGGGTTGTGTCAGGATCTTGCATTTGGAGTCGTAGTTGTGTGCGGCATGCCGGCTGACGGCTTCTCCTACGGCGGCATAAAGCTGCTCATAGTTCCGCATCACATCTTCGGCTGCCACGCGTACAAACGCCCGTACGCCGTTCTGCGAGAAACTCTTGTGCACCACTGTCACGTAGGGCAGTTCGCAGAGCAGCCGGCACACTTCGGTGGTGCGCAGCAGGGTGTGGTCCATGTCTATCTGGAGCAGTCCGCTGTGCTTGACGAGGTTCTTCACTGCGTGTCCGCCGCTGCACACTCCGGCGGGTACGATGCAGGGCATCCCGTCCTTCACCCTCTGCGCTTCGGCTTCATGCCCCGGCAGGGCGGCAAGGCGGCGGTATTCCTCCACCTGCGCCTTGAATGTGTTGCTACGCACTTTGTTTACATACTCTTGCAGACTGATGGTCTGTGATTGTTTGCTTCGGACTGAGCCGAACTCGGAGATTTTCACTTCTCCTTCCGTACATGTAATTGCCATGTCTTGTTTTTATAAAATGAATACTTATTGAAGCAGACTTCTGCTCCCGCCGCTTGCAATTTATGGCGGAGGGAGAGAATATGTCCGTTCAATGTTTATTACCGCAAATGTACTGAAAATAAGATAGATGCTTTGTCCTGTTTATACACTTTACGACACCTATTGCGGTGTGCTGCAACACTTTGCCTTTGTAAATATGTATAAACATCGTTTTGGCCGTTATTTGTGCTTTGTTAACGATTCAGGGACTTTTCCCGCTCTTTTTCCCTCTGTTCCAGCTTTTTTTCGTAGGCCTTAATCAGCTTCTCGCAGTTTTTCACTATACGCTTCAGCGTGTGATAGGCTTCGTCGCTCACCTCGTACTTCCCGTCGGTTACGGTTTTGATACACTCCATGGCTTTTCTGACATGCTTCAGATATGCCCAACCTTCTTTTTTTTAGTTTCCATCATAATGAATTATTTTTAGAATAAAGGCGGCAAAGGTATTTAATTTTTTTTCATTGCAGCGAACTTCTGCTTCCGCTTTTCCGTCATGCCTTGCATACGGTGCACTTCTCTTTCTGCTCTTCCCTCATGCCTTGCATACAGTGAACTTCTGCTTCTGCTCTTACATACGGTGCACTTCTCTTCCGCTGCTTTTCCGTTACACCTTATTATATAATACATCTTTCTGCTTCAGAATAATTTCTTAAAAAATGTAGCAGAATTGTAATGCTTTTACATATATTTTTGCGTACCTTTGCAAGTGTTTTAAGAAATATAACATTTTTCAAAAACCAATTAGAAACAATTATGTTAAAAGGAATGAGAGTTATTTTTACGCTGATGCTGGTCTTGGCGGCTATGGGCGTAAATGCACAGGTCACCACCTCGGCCATTAGCGGCAAGGTGACCGACGAACAGAATGAAACAGTAATCGGAGCGACGGTTATAGCTGTTCATGAACCTTCGGGCACACAGTATGGCGCTGTCACCAACGTGGACGGACGCTATACGATGCAAGGTATGCGTACCGGCGGCCCGTACAAACTTACAGTGTCCTACGTGGGCTATCAAAGTGCCGCCTTTACGGGCATCATGCTGGAACTGGGCAACACCTATACGCAGAACGTGAAACTGACTCCCAGCTCGGAACTGCTGGACGAAGTAGTGGTGGTGGCAGAAGCCAAAGCCGCTGCCGGAGCCGGACAGAACTTCTCACTGGGAAAGATTGAGAACACACCCACCGTAGACCGCAACGTCTACGACATCGTGAAGAACATGCCCTTTGCCATGCCTTCCAAAATCGGCGGTATGACGTTTGCAGGCTCCAACAACCGCTACAACAGCTTCCAGATAGACGGTACGGTGAGCAACGACGTATTCGGCCTTGCCTCTTCCGGAACCAACGGAGGACAGACCGGAGCCAACCCCATCTCAATGGATGCCATTCAGGAAATACAGGTGGTAGTAGCACCCTTCGACGTTCGCCAAAGCGGATTCACTGGCGGCGGCATCAACGCCATCACCAAGCAGGGTACGAACACCACCAAAGGATCGGCCTACACCTACTTCAACAACCAGTTCATGTATGGCAAGTACAGCGCCGTACGCGACTATGCCAAGAGCGAACTCGGACAGCAGTTCACACGCACCTTCGGCGGCACACTGGGCGGAGCAATCGTGAAGGACAAACTGTTCTACTTCGTAAGCGCCGAAGCACAGAAAGAGTCTTATCCCGCCAGCATCTATCCGGGATACATCAACTCCTACCTCACTTCGGCCACAGCCAAGCAGATTGCCGATAAATACAAGGAATATACAGGCATCGACGAAGCCTACTCACAGCGCGACGTAGACCGCAAGTCCTTCGGCTTGCTGGCACGTGTGGACTGGAACATCAATCAGGACCACAAACTGGCACTGCGCTACCAGCACAACAACTCCTTCGATGACAACTATTCTCCCGGAGCATACTCCTACGTGTTCAACAACAGCGGCTACCGCATGAACAACAAGACCAACTCCATCGTTGCCGAACTGAACTCACGCCTCGGACAGAACCTCTACAACGAGTTCCGCGCCTCGGCCAGCTTCGTTCGCGACAACCGCGAAGTGGCCTATCAGGGACCCACCGTACAGATTGAAAACGTGAAAGGAAACGACGGCAAAACCAACATCACCGCCAACATCGGTACGGAATTCTCCTCCGGAGCCAACAAACTGGATCAGGACATCTATACCTTCGAGGACAACCTATCATGGTATTTGGGAAGCCATACGATGACCTTCGGTACGCACAACGAAATCTACCGCATGAGCAACCTCTTCATTCAGGCCGTAAACGGTTCATGGTACTTCAACTCTTTGGACAACTTCCTGAACGATGCACCCTATAAATATACGTATAAGTACACCAACCCCGAACTGACAGGCGGTGACCTCCGCTACGCCCCCATCATGAAGTCGGGACAGTTCGGCTTCTATGCACAGGACAAGTGGAACATCAACACCAACCTTGAGTTGACCTACGGTATCCGCTTTGACATCCCCTTGCTCTTCAACGACCCCACAACGAACGAAGCCTTCAATACATTCGCTGCCGACAACGACATCACATCGCGCGTAGGCGAAATGCCGGGCGCCAAAGTGCTGGTTTCTCCGCGCGTAGGCTTCCGCTGGTATACGGACGACTCTCACAAGACACTGATCCGCGGCGGTGTGGGCATCTTCACCGGACGCGTACCTTTCGTTTGGTTGTCCAACGCCTACAACAATACGGGCATGGAGTCCATGGGTACTACCATCGAACCCAAACAAGGCAACAACCACACCAATACGGCCCCTTCACTGGCACAATATGCCAAAGATCCTATGGGAGCAGCCACATCAGTGGAAACC
>ENA-UEQA01000755-UEQA01000755.1-human-gut-metagenome-genome-assembly--contig:-NODE-755-length-16966-cov-16.379774_pt1 | contig 16966 bp, 24 predicted proteins | sample MGYA00242936_ERZ507937 | MGnify/ENA primary metagenome ERZ507937 (study PRJEB26167, sample SAMN06115468) | human gut metagenome | host: Homo sapiens | place: China:Chongqing | collected 2016-06-16... | reverse complement strand
GGTTTTACCATGCGAAAACGATATAACACGCCGCACCGCAGCCGGGTAGTCAAGACACGCATGACCGAGGAAGAATATACAAATATAATTTCCCGAAACAACGAAGCGGTAGCCTTCGCTACGTAATTCGCTGTCGTTAGGAGTAAAACCTGACAGAGGAAATTGCTCCAATCGGGAAAGGGAATGATAAATTGAATCGGTGATTTTACGAGCAGAATTGGGGCCTACCAGATTCATGTGAAGTTGTGCGATGCCCTCTAAATCCATTTGGGCAGATTCCAGAATGACGAGTTTAGCCACGTTGGTAAATCGCCTCCAGACGTTTTCTGGATTCTTCAAGGGTATAGGTGGGAGCACCAGCAAGGCGCGCTTGTTCGGCTGCTTCCAGTTTGGCACGAAGTTTCAAAGTTTCTTCACGCTGTTCAAATGCTTCGATGCTCATGACTACAAGATCGCCTTCACCATTCTTAGTGATATAGATTGGCTCAGCTTCATTGTGTGCCAAATCCGAAATAGAACCGTAGTCATTACGCAGAGCGGTAGACGATTTAATAAACATAGTTCGCACCTCCTAAATTATTCTATGATAATTCTATCAGAATAATCGTAAAATTTCAAGAGGGATGACAATCTGCAAAGGAGGACACTTGTTGACTTTAACACCGATCAATCTGAAAACGGCAAACGCATTTGTGCAGCAGTATCACCGCCACCATAAGCCGACACGGGGACATAAGTTCTCCATCGGGGTATCGGAAAATGGTGCGCTGGTGGGCGTTGCTATCTGCGGCAGACCAGTGGCACGGCGGCTGGATGATGGCTATACGCTGGAAGTCAACCGCTTGTGTACGGATGGAACGCCGAACGCTTGCAGTATTTTGTATGCGGCGGCATACCGTGCAGCACGGGCAATGGGTTACAACAAAGTGATCACCTACATGGAAAGACTGGGACATGGCTTCCGTATGACAGCGAAGTTGTCGAGGGCGTTTGCTTTTTTATGATGCGTAACGAGCAACGCAAAGATGCCGTTTCTCCAATCGTGGTAGATGGCAAAGGCGTATTTGTGACGGATGCTCCGAACGGCTTTGAAAATGTTCGTGCGGTTCTTACAGAATATGTTCGTCGTGCTGAAAAAAAGCAGCAGAATATAACCGAACATGAGAAATAGAAATGTAATAACATGAACAATTTCAAAGAGTGGAATTTTCAAGCTGTGATGCGCTTTTTCTGCTAGTCTTAACTCTAATTTTGTATCTTAACTTAAAAAGAGTTATAATGCAGAAGAAAAGTTAAGATGATCGAGAATAGCCGATGGATTCTGATTGTGGAACGGGCAGCGTTGTCCATAATATAACATCAACGACAATGTTATATTATGGACAACTGTTCGTAAAAATTTAAGGATTTTGAGGGAGTTGCACAGCTTGATATGAGAAGCGATTTATGGTAAGATGAAAGTACAGTAAGAGTTTATACGCTCTTGTTGAATCTACTGCGAGGAAGTGAATGCCGATGGAAAAGCAGAACACGGTAGAAAATCAGCTGGCCCACACGATAACTCAGACGGAGTTTGATTCGGACTATGATAAGACTGCTAAAAAGCTGCTGGCGAACAAGCAGATCCTGGCGCAGATTATGAAGGGCTGCGTAGATGAATACAGTGAATGTTCCGTAGATGAAATTGCTGAAAAGTATATCGAGGGAACTCCAGAGGTTGGCACGGTTGGTGTTCACGTTGATGATACAAATAGACCTCCGAAGGCTCCCGAAATAATAACTGGAAGCAATAATGAGGATTCTACGCTGACTGAGGGAACGGTGCGTTATGATGTTCGCTTTGATGCGATTGCTCCGGCCACAGCGAATGATGCAGCACAGCAGGATGTGATTCGCCTGATTATCAACGTGGAAGCGCAGACTGCTTTTAATCCGGGATACCCACTGACAAAACGTGCAATCTATTATTGCAGCAGAATGATCTCCGCACAGCACGGGCCGATATTCAAAAAGTCTGAGTATGGAAAAATCCGAAAAGTGTATTCTATATGGGTTTGTACAAAACCGTCTGATGAATTTCAGAATACGCTTACGCGGTATTCGATTCGGCCAGAACAGTTGATTGGAAATGCTACTGAGAAATCAGAAAATTATGATCTGATGAGTGTGGTAACGATTTGTCTGGGAAAACCCGATGCAGAAAACTATACAGGTATTTTGAAGTTTCTGGATGTGCTACTTTCTTCGTCAAGAGCAGCTACGGAGAAAAAGAAAATTCTCGAAGAAGAGTTTGGCGTTGCAATGAGCGAAGAACTGGAAAGAGAGGTGCTTATTATGTGCAATCTTAGTCAAGGTGTCAAGGCCGAAGGCAGAGAAGAAGGCATCGGCATCGGCAGAGAAGAAGGCATTGGCATCGGTGAGATGCGAATGCTGATTAAGCAGGTGAGAAAAGGCCGCGTGACGGTTGAAGAAGCTGCTGAAGATGCGGAAATGACGGTCGAAGAATTTAAGAAAGTAATGGAAAACACCCCGTTGCAGGCCGTATAAAGCAAAAATCATATAGAGTGTAGATAAGCCCTACAAGGCTCAAATTGGTTCAAAAACCGATTGAAAGCCTTGTGGGGCTTATTTTTTTGCGCTTTTTCAAATTTATTTGTGAAAAAAGTTGTCCAAGACTTGACATCGGGCGGAAAGGACTGTTTTCCGAAATATACGAAGCAGTTTCTAAACCATTATTACGGTATGAATGAATTTTTTAGAGGAGAGAGTCAGATGAAGAAAAAAGATGAAATAAAAGTGTGCTTGGTGGGTTCATCTGGCGGTCATTTGACCCACCTTTATATGTTAAAGCCTTTTTGGAAGGACAAAAATCGTTTTTGGGTGACCTTTGACAAAGAAGATGCGAGAAGTCTTTTGGAGGGAGAAAAAGTCTACCCGTGCTACTTTCCGACAAACCGTAGCATCAAGGCGCTCATTAAGAATACTAAAATCGCGTGGGACGTGCTGCATAAGGAAAAGCCGGATTTAATCATTTCTTGCGGTGCAGCAGTTGCGGTTCCGTTCTTTTACATTGGAAAGATGATGGGCGCAAAGCTGGTTTATATTGAGGTCTTTGATCGGATTGATAAGCCGACAATGACGGGAAAGATGGTTTATCCCATTGTAGACAAGTTTGTTGTGCAGTGGGAAGAGCAGAAAAAGGTCTATCCGAAAGCGGTCAACCTCGGCAGCATTTTCTAAGTAGGAGTAAGAGTAGGGGTACGAAGTAATGATTTTTGTGACGGTAGGAACACATGAACAGCCATTTAATCGACTGATTCAAAAAGTAGATGAACTGAAACGCGATGGCGTTATCAAAGATGATGTGATTATCCAGACTGGATTTAGTACATATAAGCCGAAATACTGCCAGTGGAGCAAACTGATTTCATATCAACAGATGGTTAAAAATGTGGCTGATACAGTTCATTCAGGCGTTGCTGGAGGCAAATGGTCTGGCAGCAGGAAAAGACCATCAATTTAAGGGGCGGTATGATGCTGAGAAAAATGCAGTTATCATTTCGCTCAAAAATGGTGAATAAAGTACTTTCTCGCCTAAAAGATGTACAACTTGACATCACGTCCATTTGGTCGTATAATACGTCCAAATGGACGTGACGAAGGGAGCCAATATTATGAGTGCCGGAATTTTAGATGGCTTTCAAACGATAATTCCAACAGCAGCAGCTGTCTTATCGGAAAAACGACAAATATTAAGGCTGACGCAACAAGAGGTTGCTGATCGCGCAAAAATAACATTACGTCAATATCAAAGGCTGGAATCTGGGGAAAGAAACATTTTGACTTCTTCTTTTGGCTTGGCGTGTCGAGTAATTGAAGCTCTTGATATGGATGCTTCTAAATTCTATCATGGTGACTATTACCTTGAAGAATTGAAAACTATTGAAGGCAAACGATTTGGTGACAGGGGAAAACATCAATTTAAATGACGGCATGATGTCGAAAAAAGAGCAATATGGACAAATCTATGCCGAAAAGTTTATATCTGTAAGCTTGATATGCAAAGCGTTTTATGGTAAGATGGAAGCACAATAGGGAGAGTATACACTCCCGTTGAACCTGTTGCTGGGAAGTGAATGCTGATGGAAAACCAGCTTGCTTATGCGATAACTCAGACGAAATATAATTTGAGTGATGATAAGGCTGCTAAAAACAGCTGGTCACTAAAACTATATCGAATAAGCAGATAGGCTATACGAGGCTCAATTAGTTGAAAACCGATAACATAAGAATCCTAATAAGCAGTGGGGCATCTCTATGAATGAGCAATTGCTGAAAATGAATGGCTTATCGGTGGGAATTTTAGATGCACTATCATTTGAGTCGCATTTGGGAATTCCGTTGAAGAAGAACTTGCATTATTTTGATAAGGATTTGTTAATTGCTGAACTGATTTCGATGACTGAGTGGTTGGATGAACAGGAAATCCTTTCTAATATTGCGCTAGACTACAGGGTTAAGAGCTTGGATTCTATACTTTTGAAGTATGATCGTTACTATCCGAATCATCAGACACGAAAAGTGTTTAATGATATTCTGGGCTTCCGGGCTTTTTGTGATAGCTACGATCAAATATTAGAAGAAGAGTTTTCACCGTTCCGGATTGCTGATATGGCAAAAGGAAAGGCAGTGGATGATGGTTACAGGGGTGTCCATGTGTACTATCAGAAAAGTGGAAGACATTACCCCATAGAAATCCAATTTAATACGTTGTTTGATAGGCAATTAAATAACTGGCTTCACGATTATCTGTACAAAAAGAATTATCCCGTGGAAACAGGGGAGATAATGCGTGAAAAGTATGAAAATGGATTGATTCGGAATGAACATGAATTTAAGGAGGTGCTGAATAATGTGCTATTTGGTAGCAAAAGATCGTAATGCACATGGTTGTTTTGCTCTAAAAACGACGCATGGAAAGCATCTGGTGGAATTAAAAAGAGAATTGAACAGAGAGGTTGGATATAAGGGAGTACAGCTTGTAACAATCAGCAGGCCAACAGCGTATGGTGAGTATGCGCCTTACCACTTTGTGGATACAGAACAGGAATTTCAGACTCTTGTAAAGGGTCTTCGTCCATAAAAATGCTGTACGTGGGAGCGGTGTATTTCAGTTCAGGCAATTGGTGTGTGCTGGAATAATACCATCTGTAGTCAGGTTAAGACCCGAATTATGAATAAGAAGATAAGCCCTACAAGGCTCAAATTGGTGTATGAACCGATTGAAAGCCTTGTAGGGCTTTTTTTACAAAAATTTTTGTTCCTTACTTGACAACCGCATATGGGCAACCAGACAAAAGCCTGATTTCATGCGGGTTTACGCGGCTTGACCTTTTCACCTCAACCTGTTTCTGCCTGTCATGGTGCGTTGCGTTCCGGCGTGATTTCGGGGGTTAATGGCTTCTGGTTGCGCTCTATACTTAACCCACCACAGCGAAAGCTGATAGAGCAGAAAACAGAATAAGGAGGTACGAAGGCGAGCCTGCGTATAGATTGCTGCTGCAATCTGTATACAGGCTTGTTGTCGTGCAATGAAATAGCAGGAGATTTAACAAGGGAGGAAAAGAAATATTATGATGGAAAATTCTGGTAATGAAATTTGATTCGTTGGAGCAGATGTTGGATATGATTGAAAATGCTGATCGGTGGATTCAAATAGAGTATTCTATGACAGAAAATTATATCTCGGAAAACAAACGGGGGGGGGTAAAGAATAACTATATTACCTTCATCCAGTTCAGATCGGCCTTGGTGTATGGAACTTCCGGCTGAATCTCAAAAATGTCTGCACCGATGGCATCCGCCAGATTTTCGGCAACTTTTGCGGTGACACCGCTGGCAGAAAAGTAGGCGACAAGTCTTTTGCTCATAGCAATGCACTCCCTCTTGATAATTTTGTATAGGGTAAGTATAGCACGGCAGGGGAGCAGCATCAAGCGGTTGCCCATGTTATAACATCAACGACAATGTTATATTATGGACAACTGTTCGTAAAAATTTAAGGATTATGAAGGAGTTGTACAGCTTGATATGAGGAGCGATTTATGGTAAGATGAAAGTACAATAAGAGCTTATACGCTCTTGTTGAATCTACTGCGAGGAAGTGAATGCCGATGGAAAAGCAGAACACGGTAGAAAATCAGCTTGCCCACACGATAACTCAGACGGAGTTTGATTCGGACTATGTGCAATCTTAGTCAAGGTGTTAAGGCCGAGGGAAGAGAAGAAGGCCGGAGAGAGGGCATTAGTATTGGGGAGATAGGAATGCTTGTGCAGCTCGTCCGAGAGGGAGATTTGAAGCCAGAGCGCGCTGCAGAAAAAGCCAATATGACAGTCGAACAGTTTAAGAAGATAATGGAAAATACCCCGTTGCAGGCTGTATAAAACGTAGAGATAAAAAGCCCCACAAAACTCAATTTGGTTCAAAAGTGATTGAGTTCTTGTGGGGCTTATATAACTGGATAAAAATAATATCGAGGAGCATGGAATGAATAACAGTCAGGAAATTATTTTGGCTCAAATAAGCGCAATATATGATAAACCACCATTTGTGAAAGTGAAAACGGGTCAAATGGAAATGATTTTGAAGTGTGTTGGATTAGGAAAATACTATGATGAGTATGCAAAATATCTTGAACCATACTGATATAATCGGGGATTTCAAAATGATATTGAGTCATATAGAATTTTTGTTGGTTTGAATTCGATATTTGAGGATTTGTTAAATGCGCATGCCTACAAAGTAGGTCGTTTTCTGGGCTGGTATTATAATGCGCTACGTGAGCGCAATGGTGACACCGATCCTGCTCGTATCGTCATTGGTAAGGATACCCGCCGCAGCTCCTATATGTTTGAGTACAGCCTAGTCGCTGGTCTGACTGCTTCTGGCGCAGATGCTTATCTGTTGCACGTTACGACCACGCCGTCTGTGGCTTACATTGCTCGTGTGGATGACTTTGACTGTGGCATCATGATCTCTGCCAGCCACAATCCCTACTATGATAACGGCATCAAGCTGATCGACTGCTACGGCGAGAAAATGCCGGAGGAGACCCTGCTGCTGGTAGAGGACTACATCGATGGCAAGCTCCATGTATTTGACAAGGACTGGCCGGAGCTGCCTTTCGCTCATCGTGAGCATATCGGCTGCACTGTGGATTATGTGGCCGGACGCAACCGTTACATGGGTTATCTGATCTCTCTGGGTATCTATTCCTTCAAAGGTGTCAAGGTCGGCCTGGACTGCGCCAATGGTTCCAGCTGGAATATCGCTAAGAGCGTTTTCGATGCCCTGGGTGCTGATACCTATGTCATAAATAACAAACCGAATGGCACGAACATCAACACCAATGCTGGCTCTACGCATATTGAGGGTCTGCAGAAGTTCGTGGTGGAGAAGGGCCTGGACGTTGGCTTTGCCTTCGATGGTGACGCTGACCGCTGCCTGTGCGTGGATGAGAAGGGTAATGTCATCACTGGCGACCATATCCTGTATATCTATGGCTGCTATATGAAAGAGCATGGCAAGCTGCTGACCAATACTGTGGTTACGACTGTCATGTCCAACTTTGGTCTGTACAAAGCGTTTGATGAGCAAGGTATCGGTTACGCCAAGACTGCTGTGGGCGACAAGTACGTATACGAGTACATGGCGAAGAACGGCTGTCGTATCGGTGGTGAGCAGAGTGGTCATATCATCTTTTCCAAATATGCCAGCACCGGCGATGGTATCCTGACCAGTCTGAAGATGATGGAAGTCATGCTGGCGAAGAAGAAGCCAATGAGTGAGCTGGCCGCACCGCTGAAGATTTATCCGCAGGTGTTGGAGAATGTTCGTGTGACCGATAAGAAGGCTGCACAGAATGATCCTGCTGTGCAGGAAGCAGTGTCTAAAGTTGCTGAGGCTCTGGGCGATACCGGCCGTATTCTGGTGCGTGAGTCTGGCACTGAGCCGGTCGTACGTGTGATGGTGGAAGCACCTGACCATGATACCTGCCAGAAGTATGTGGACGAAGTAGTCAATGTGATTTGCGAAAAGGGATATAAGGTTTAACCTTGCGGATTTTATCACAGCGGAGTAAAATAAAAGTACCAGAAATCAATCTTCAGCCTCTTCAACCCCATCTCACCCTATGTACCGTACTTCTACATCATCAAACCCACTCCAGTTCAGTCTTTGACCACAGTGGTTGCAGAAGAGCTGGTACTCACGCTCCATGGTGGTTCCGCATCGTGGACACTTTGGAAACTCAGCACCCCACCTATACGAGCATACAATTTTTACTTTCCAAGGCCATCGGTAAGTAGGGGAGAGCAGAAGCTCATATAGCATCCGTGTGGGCAGTACATCTCACTTCCAGTCATCATCGAACCGATCTAATTTATTTTTCATGTGATTTACACCTCCATGTAATATCATAGAGGAAACTACATGAATTGTGGGAGCGCGAGTTCCCATTGCTGCTCAAAACTTTGCACACCTCTACGCGGTGAGCAGTAGGCAACGTCATTTGACGGCTAAGATGTGAAGAGTGATGTATAAACTATAAAATCGTGCACAGCGAGGAAAGCCTTATGTCTAAACAAGGAGAAGAATACGAACGCTTTGTTCAAGATGTGTACAAGGTGCTGAATGCAAACGATGGCCTGAGCAATGCTATAGTGCAGCACAATGTCAAGTTGAAGGGAATTAGTCGAGAACATCAGATTGATGTTTATTGGCAATTTTCATATGGTACAGTAACATACAGAGTGGCGGTTGAATGCAAAGACTATAAAAATCCGGTTACGGCAGAAAAGATTGAGGCTTTTCGTTCAACTCTTCTGGATATAGGAAACGACATTCAAGGTATCTTTGCATCAAGAAATGGGTTTCAAACTGGTGCAATAAATGTGGCTAAGACGTATGGAATTCAATTAATGCAAATCCGTGAACCATTGGAGAGCGATTGGGATGGCTGCATCAAAGACATATACATAAAGTACATTTTGCGTAGTATAATCAATGTTCGACCTATATTATATGTGGATTTGGATTGGGCGAATGCTAATGGAGTTACAGCCGAGAACCTCTCAAGCTTCCATGGAAGATCAGACTGTACTTTTGTAGTTGCAAATAAGGGACAGACGGACGAGCGTAAAGACTCATTAAAGACATTTATAGATAAGTTACCAAGTAGAGACGAAGGCAAAAATCTAACTCACACAGAGAAGTTTGACAATGCTTTTATCGAGTATGATAATATTAGCATAAAAGTGAGAGCTATAAAATTTGTATATGACGTTCATTTTAGTTATGATCAGCAGCACATAGATGCGATGAACTTGGCAAAGGCAGTTGTTAATAATGTGATTACCGGCAGGTCCTTTTTGATTAATATTAGAAATGATGTAAGTGAACTAAAATGATTAAGAAAATACAGCTGCCATGAAGGAAAAGATTCAAGAAAAATATCGGATTATCACCGTATGGCAGGCGATAGACAAAGAGAGAAGGGCATCCTACAGCTAAAGCAGAGAAACGTCACTAAAACTATGTATGAATAGGAAAATCCAAGGCGGCAGAAGAAGTATAAAGCGGCGGCGGTATTAAATGAAAAAAGGAAGGGGTTGAGTTTTTTATGGATGTTGATCTGAAACGACGTAAAGTTTTTGTCACGTTGTTGGTAAGTGCTTTAGAAATATGGACATTACTTCAATATAATTTGCTGACTTTATTACGTGATTTTATTTGTCTTATATTTAGAACTGAAACAGATATTCTTGATGCGATTGCTCTTGTGACTCCAGCAGGGGTATTATATCTCATGAATTGGTATTTTGTGACACCATTGGTAGAAGTAGCATTTGAATTGATTCAGAGTAAAATCGGGGATTTTCGACCGATAGATAAACAATATAAAGTGATTGTTCGAAAATTGAATAATTGGCTAGTAAATATGCCATGTCATTGGGGAGCTGTGGATAAGGCAACGGAAACTCAAAATGCAAATACGTGCGAGGCACTTATCGCCTTATATAAATCTGGAATGTATAAAAATGAGGTGTTCCGGTCCACATTAAGTAAAATAAATCTTGAGGTCAATGAAAGGGGACTCTGTAGCAAATCGCTTGGAAAAGAAACAGTTGTCTGCACTTCAATGATATTATATTTAATGGGGGAGTTAAAGGGTAAAGTAGACTATGAGATTTGGCATGATAAGTATGATGCCTTGGCAAGAAGATTGTGGAATTCAAGATGTAAATATGGTTGGGGCGTGTTTATGGAAAAACCGAGTTTTGAAGATTGCAGTAATGTGAACAGTATTTGGGCATTACGAGCATTGAATCAATATTCAACACGCGATACACGTGAATTCAAGGAATTTATATTGGAATTTTACGAGCATTCTAAGTTTGGAAAATTCGGATTCTCACAGCAAGATAGTAGTAGATTGACACCTACAGCTATGGCTATTGTCCTTTATTATGAATTGGAACCAAACTTAAGAAAAAGAATAATGCAAAGATATAAAGTTGATGAGGCGATTAAATATGTATTCGAACAATTTGTTAATAAAGGTATAGATTATGAGGTGGAAACACTTATTGGAATTAAAAAGGCAAATATGGGTGTTGCAAAAGCACCGTGGAATCATATTTTGATTGGATATGCGATAGAAGCATTGACATTAGCATATAAGTATGGAAATTTGAAGATTTATCAGATGAATAAGTGTGTAAAAAGAATTGAGTTGATACTAAAGAGTAGCTTATATAATGAAACACCTGATGAAATGTATTATATTCCAGAGAAAATGGAGAGACATGGTCTTGGAAATTATACATATCCGACAGCATATCTTGTGTGGGGACTAAATTGCTTTTTAAATGAAAGGAGAAAATCTAATGAGATATTTAAATGGCGCAGATAAATTAAAGTCATTAACTCGAATTGAGTCATTTGAGGAAAGCCAAAGATATAAAGAAGATGTCTTCCTTTTGCCACAAACAGTCCGGTATGAATTTTCAGAAGATAATTTATTTGATTTAAAAGGCATATCAGAAAAATGGGACAAAAAGAGGATTGATTTAATTCGAGTAATTCAAGTATCTGATGCGCTTAATATCAAATATCAGTGTACTAATGTACTTACTCCGTTGGCATATGCGGAGAGCAGAAAAGACATCCTATGGCATCTAAATACACAAGGGGTTTTTGTGTCAAAGATAGTGCATGGTGAAATTCTACAGTGGATAAAAAGCGAAAGCAGAAAAAAAATATACGGAAAGCATGAATTTGACAGATTTTGGCTTCCATTTAATGAATCGATAGAGCAGTTACAAATGGGTGATATTATTTGTGTGTTCAACAGGCGAGTTGCTGGTTGGGACGGATCTATGGATCGACCTGTTATTGAACTTTTGGGTGCAGGGGGACATTTGCCGGTTGTTTTTGATAAGGATCTTAATGATTTTAGAATGCTTTCTGTAATTGAAAATATGCAGAAGGAGGCTTCTGAGGAACTAGGAATTGAGCTATGTGAAAGCAACATAGCGGTTTTTGGAGGATATACTAATTTAATTACGCATGAATTGGTTGCGTTAACGGGTGTTAAAGTTCCAGACATTTTAATTCCAAAGATACAAGAATACGCAATACAAAATTTAGACGGCGATACAATGGGGATATATTTAGGACTCTTTGATGATGTAATTAATTACTACAGAAAGAATCCGGATCCGTTTGCAGGGGGGAGAAAAGCAGCATCTTGTAATTTCCCAAACCAAATAGCGCTGATGAAAAAGGTTAGCACATATTTAAAAGAGATGCAAAAAACGTATAAAGCGGACTTATTCTCTAATCTGTGATATACTCAGGGCAGATAAGCCTTGTTCACACCGTCCCACCCTATGTATACCTCTTTGGCATCCTCAAATTTACTCCAGTCCAACTGTTGGACGCAGCGGTCACAGAAGCGTTGATACTCACGCACCATTGTGATCTTGCACTGTGGGCAGAGAGGATAAGAGCACTGATTGTATTTCGGTAGGTAGGTAGGCGACAAAAGCAAATCAAGGATGACTTCAGATACCTTTCGGCGGGCTGTCTTATCCATAGTATCCCATTCGTCATCTGTATACTCGAAACCAGCAATATATTTCATGTGATTTACACCTCCAAGGACACAATAGAAGGAAATCACATGAGGGAAAAATAAGGCTGTGGGAAGATTTTCACAAGACTTGGAGAAGATTCTCACAGCCTACGCTGCTCGAAACTTTGCACACCTCTTCGTGGTGAGCGGCAGGCAACACAGTAATGTGGCTAAGAGGCAAAGTATATGGAGGAGGATAGTTATGGAGTACAATGAGCTGGTAAGGCTTTGGGAATATGCGTTCCAGATGCTCTATGAAAAAGATATCGCCTTATTCGAAACTGATGTGCAGGAAAGATCAATTGCGGGCAGGTTGGCTATATATTTACAACACAAATATGACGGCGGATTTAAAAAAGATGCCTGCGTTGACTTGGAATATAATAGAGAAGGAAATGATATTAAGCGTCCACACCCAGAAGATGTAAATGGATGGATTGCGCCGGATATTCTGCTACATGTCAGGAAAACGAAAAATAATATTTTCTATTGCGAAGTGAAAAAGAAATCTACGAAAGCTAATGAGGATTCAAACCGTGTGAAAAACGCGATAAGAGAGCGCAAATATCAATACGGATTGAATTTATATGACATACGAAAGAATGGAGCAAGATTATCGGTATTTGATGAATATGATGGGACTATTCGGCAGGTAGAATATGTTTACGATAAATATAGTAAAGCACTGAATAAAACCAACATAACCCAATATTGGGTGAAAAGCAATGAAAAGTGGATTCCGGCCATGAATGAAAAAGGGTTATAAAATTAAAATAACGGAGAAGTAACCGTAATGTTGACATTTCAAGATTTAGTGAGTCAATACTGGAAATATTACTTGGCATTGGAAAACAGATTCCTAGAAACAGAACGCTATGTAGAATTTGACTTGAGTAATGGAATGGTATACTCAATGGAGTATATGATGCTCTTTCAGACAATTTGCAGTGAAATTGATGTGGTTGGAAAAGCTTATGCCGGTATCTGTGAGCCATCATTCAAAGCTGATAAACGTACAGGTTTAAATGAATGGTGGTTCTATGTGACAAAAAACAATCCGAAGCTTGTTGAAGAATCTATTGTATTTAGGAATAAGATTAAACTTCAGCCGTGGAAGAATTACCGCATTAGGATCAATCCCGATAAAAAAGCGAAAAGATTCATCTTGGAAGAAAACGCAGGGACTCCGGCTTGGTGGAATGCGTATAATGGTGCTAAACATGATCGAGCTGGGAATAATGGAGATAATTATAAAAATGCTAGCCTTCAAAATGTTCTAACTGCTCTTTCAGGACTTTACTCATTGGAAGCTTCGTTGCTTGAAAACACTTTTGACCCTAGTAATGATGAAACGCTTCCAATGCGGCTCGAAAGTAGGCTTTTTGACAAGAAGCTGAAGTATTATACCAATTATGTTTCTTGTACGGATTAATCGGTTTGTTCCAAAACAGAAAAAAGATAGTGAAATAAACTCAATAGTAGAAAATTGAAATAGAAAGAGGTAGCCCAAAATGCCCAGAACCAAAGGCAGCAAGAATAAGCCCAAAACTGTGACTGCTGATTTTGCATTCCAGATCGTAGAAAAACAGTCCGAGAGGAAAGCACTTTCTACTGAAATCGCATCCATTACTGCCAATGTTGATTCTCTGAAAGCTATCGACAAGGAGATTGTCAAACTGGAGGCAAAAAAGACGAAGGCAGATGCCAAAGCTGCGGAAGAAGCAAAAAAGGCAGAAGCAGAGACCGTTCTGAAAAAGCTGCTTGCCGAAGGCATGAGCGCTGATGAGATCCTTGAAAAGCTGAAATAAACAAGAATCCAAGAAAAAAAGAAATGCCGTGTGGACAAACTGAACTTCAGGAGTTCACGCGGTATATTTTGAAAGTCGTTATATAGTTTATAACGAAAATAAAAAGGAGCGTGAGAAAAATGAACCTATCAAAAATACATCACATTGCAATCATCGTATCTGACTACGAAGCAGCTAAGGATTTCTATGTGAACAAGCTGGGATTCTCTGCCATCAGAGAAAACTATCGCCCAGAGCGAAAGGACTGGAAGATTGATCTTCGTGTCAATGAACTTACGGAGTTGGAGATTTTCGCTGAGGAAAATCCTCCGAAGCGTGTGAACCGCCCGGAAGCCTGTGGCCTACGTCATCTTGCGTTCTGCGTGGATAGCGTGGAGCGGACGGTGAAAGAGCTGGCGGAGGTAGGGATTGAATGTGAGCCGATTCGAGTTGATGATTATACCGGCAAAAAGATGACTTTCTTCCATGATCCGGACAGACTGCCGCTGGAGCTGCACGAGTAATTATGGGAGAGAAAAGAGCATATAAACCCCGGAAGCCCGGCGGTGGCCGGAAGAAGCTGAAGCCGGAGTATGATGCCGGGAGGAATCTGAAAGAGCAGATGGAAAAAGCTGTGGCACTTTATGATTATGAGATGTCCTTGCAGGCCATCGGTGAAGAACTGGGATTAAATCCAATAAAGGTACGGAAGCTGCTCATTACGGCTGGTGTGTATGAATCGGATGTGGCCGAGAAGGTACAGGATACATTTGAGGAGTGTCGAGAAACACAAGACTACAAAACCTCCATACTCTCAACCGCAAAAGAGCTTAACCTTTCCAAAGCCTCCGTTACCTCGTACCTGCCATATAAAAAAGGTGTGTACTTCCCAAGTACAGCAGAAAAAGAAAAAATCAGTGTTGGAGCAGAGCGGCAGCGGAGATACAGAGCGATGAAGCGATGGAGGACTGATCTGACAAAAGAAAATTTCTGGGGTGTGGTTCTGGCTTATGCTGGTGTGAAATTTAAAACCTACTCCGGGTTGCCATTTACTTACGAAATTAAAAAAGGCAGAAATGGCGAGTACACGAAGGAGCTGTGGATTGACAGACGGGAGAAGAGTAAAAGTTTGGCATGGAGTTCGGTGCTGCTGGCACTACAGAATATTAAAAAGGTGGGAGAAGTGGTAGACCGCCCGAAAGCTCTGGGCGATATCCGGGGAGTGACTTACATTTATGGCATGTTCTATCGGTTCAGATTGATCGATCTTCCCGTTGCTGGGCGTTCGCTTCATCTCTGTCAACGATGGGTATGACAGTGGAACGCAGGCCGAAAACGACGTACGAGGGCTGGAAGTAGCCATCAAGAACATTATCAACGCATCTTACAGCCGAGACCTCTCCGCTAAAATCGCAGCAGCAGACCATGTGATGCAGAAAAAAGGAATGTATCTCGGAGGATACCGCCCGTTTGGATTTCTGCCGGACCCGAACGACTGCCATAAGCTGATCCTTGACCCGGTAGCCAGCCAGTATGTGCGCCTGATTTTTGAACTGGCATTGCAGGGCAACAGAACAGGCACCATCGCAAAAATCCTGAACGAAAAGCAGATCCCGACCCCGGCAGCGTATCACGTGGCGGAAAACCATGTGTACAGTGAGCAGAAAGCATGGGATCTGCAGCGCAGCCATTGGACAAGTGGAACGGTTTACCATGTTCTGAAAAATGAGAAGTATAAGGGAACCTATGTGGGCGCGAAATTCATTATGCCTGTTCCCTGTAAGCATCGGGTCCTGCGCGCTCCCTTGGAACAGCAGGTACGAATTGAGGACAGCCATGCCGCCATTGTGACCCCGGAGGAATTTGAACAGGCACAAATGGTCATCATGCTGCAGCATGGAAAACACCAGGCCGGGAACTACACAAAGCACCAGTATCCCTTGAAAGGCAAGGTCTATTGCGGCTACTGCCAGAAGTTGATGAAATATCGTGTACTCAAGAAGATTGGCCCCTCGTTTAACTGCAGATTTTCGGCCACAGCGGTGGACAGCCCTTGCAAGCGAATCCCGATCTCCGAGGAACTGCTGGAACATATCGTCCGAAATGCGCTGACAGCGCAGATAAAGCAGGCAGAGTATGTACTGGAAATCCTGCGCGAACGGGAACGCAAAGCCTTGGTTTGCTTCTCCGCACTGGAACGGCAGGAAGAAAAGCTGAGTGCAGAAAAGGTAGAGATCGTAAAACAGCGCGTTGCACTGTATGAGCAGTATGCTGATGGAAACATGAGTAAGGAAGAGTTCATCCGGCAGAGAGATGCCTACAGAGTGCAGGAAGATGAAAAGATAGAGCAGATTCAAAGGCTGCGTACCGAGAAAGACCAAATTTTCCTGCCAGTAAGGAAAGATGCTGATAATTTGCAGACTGTCGTAAGTGCAGCAGAAGAAGCAGGCGATGTGATGCACTTATCACAGAATGTGGTGGAAACCTTTATTGACCGCATTGAGGTTTTCAACGATGAACGCGTGAAAATTCGCTTTACATTTAAGGATGCATTGAACAGTTATGAGGAAAAGTAAGTGCAGCGATTTCTTGATTTAAGGTAAATACAGAATTTCAGAAGCAAAAAATCGAAGGCTCGCGTAAACCACAGACAGCACCCAGGAGAATTCGAGGGTGCGTCTGCAGCTTATGCGGGCCGTTTTATTTTGTGCTTTTTACTGCGAAATAATGTTAAACTCCAAGGCTGACAAGAATGGCCTTTAACTCCTTTGCCATGCGGATAATGACAGTCTGTTCAGTTTCATTACAGTCCAACAGCAAGCGATGAATTTCAGAGTTTGCAGAGGAAGATGAATATTCAAGACAGTCGAGCAAAAGCTCATCCGCGGAAACGGATAACGTGTTGGCAATTTTGACAAGAACAGAAAGGCTTGGAACCTTTGTGCCATTTTCGATTTGGACAATGTATTCACGACTGCAGTT
>ENA-UEQA01000753-UEQA01000753.1-human-gut-metagenome-genome-assembly--contig:-NODE-753-length-16968-cov-5.957611_pt1 | contig 16968 bp, 8 predicted proteins | sample MGYA00242936_ERZ507937 | MGnify/ENA primary metagenome ERZ507937 (study PRJEB26167, sample SAMN06115468) | human gut metagenome | host: Homo sapiens | place: China:Chongqing | collected 2016-06-16... | reverse complement strand
CTGATTATGCGCAAAATGGTGTGCCCCCAATGCAAGGTGGGGGCATTTTATGTCTTGACGGTGAAAGAAGAAATTATCCGGCAACTCTATTGCTATATCGAAGAACTTCCGTCCGAGCAACGCCGGATTATCTTAATGAGAATCGAAGGACATACATGGGAAGAGATAGCGGAACGTTTAGAAATAAGTATCAATACTGTTAAAACTCAAAAGACACGCAGCTATAAATTCCTTCGTGAGAGGCTGGGCGACTCTGTTCATTCTATTATTCTTTGTTTATTTCTCTAAAAAGATAAAAAGTCAATTTGATACATCTTTATCTTTTTATTGATTACTTAAGATTTGTTTTCTTTGTTAAAAACGAACTGATTCCTTCTGTATTGTGACATAATGTTATATTTTTGCCTCTAAATTCCTCTCCTTTATATTCTTATCTCAAAAAAATATCATCTTTTTGTCACCCTTTTCTGTGAGTTATGTATATCTATAATAAAGCAAATTAAACAGTTGTTTGATTTAAAAAGGAAAAATAAGATGAAGAAGTTCGAAAATGTATATCAAGATGCCGCTTTAATGAAGAAAGCTCTTTTAGGAGAAGCTAATGAATCGGAACAGCAAGAGCTTGAAAAGCGATTGGCGGAATGCCCGGACTTACAAAAAGTGTATGAACAATTGCAGAATGGTGAGACATTAAGAGTTGCATTTGAAGAATATAAAAATTATTCATCAAAGAAAGCCTATGAATCTTTCCTTCAGAAAATCGGACAAACGGAACCGGAGGTAATAAAGAAGTCTCGTGCTTTCCGGATTTGGTGGTCTGTTGCAGCAGCTGTTGTTTTAGTAATCGGTTTATCTTTCTATATGTCGAATTATGGTTCGATTGAAGAGGAAAGCAGACCATTGATTCAGCCGGGAGTTCAACAGGCACAATTGACTTTACCCGATGGCAGCATTATTGATGTACATAAGAAAGAAGTTAACGTAATAGTAGACGGCGTTCAGGTAAAATATAAGGAAGGAGTGCTGTCATATAAACCGACCGCCACAACACAATACACAGAGAAAAGCGTCGTAGAGAAGCCGGTAATATCAAATGAACTAGTCATACCACGTGGAGGGGAAAATACTGTGGTCCTCGCTGACGGGACAACAGTTCATTTGAATGCTGGTTCTAAGTTGACTTATCCGGTACGCTTTGTGGGTAAACGCAGGATTGTAGCTCTGGAAGGTGAGGCTTATTTTGAGGTTGTGCAGGATGAATCTCATCCGTTTGTGGTACAAACTCATCTTGGCGAAGTGATGGTGCTTGGTACGGCGTTTAATGTGAATGCTTATACCGATGCTTCCGTTTGTTACACTACATTGGTACATGGAAAAGTTCAATTTTCTGCACCGAATGTCGGAACGGTAACTCTTCAGCCGGGTGAACAAGCAGTAGTTTCTGCCAATGGCACAGAGAAACGTACAGTCGATCTGGATGAGTATATCGGTTGGGTAAATGGTGTGTACAACTTTAAAAACCGTTCTTTAGGGGAGATTATGGAGACATTCGAACGCTGGTATGATATACAGATTTATTATGAAACACCGGATCTACGCGACATAACTTACAGTGGCAGTTTGAAACGTTACGGAACGATCAATTCTTTCTTGGATGCTTTGGAACTGACAGGCGATCTGACTTATAAAATCAGTGGCCGGAAAGTGCTGATATACGATGGAATGAAAGAGTAAGAATAAATAGAATATTAGGTAAAGTTTAATCATTAATTTATGAGAGAAAAACGATGGCTACTATGTTTTTTAGTGGCAGTGTGTTGCACATTTAGCACATGGGCTCTACCGTCACAGGATAAGACGGTAACTTTAAACCTGCACAATGTCTCTATTGAGACTGTTTTGGATGCAGTGAAGAAACAAACAGGAGTGAATATGTTGTATAATTCACAAATGTTTAAAGGAGTTCCTCCCGTATCAATTAATGCAAAAAATGAGAAATGGGAAGTCGCTCTAAAGTTGATTTTAAATCCCCAGGGATTTGATTATGTGGTGAAAGACGGTATTGTTGTTGTTCGTAAATTGCAGGCCGAGAAGCGTGATAATCGTATCCGTGGTACGGTTATTGATTCGAATAAGGAACCGATTCCAGGAGCCAGCATCATCGTAAAAGGTACTCGTACGGGTACTTCTACTAATATTGAAGGTGAGTTTACTTTGGATGTTAAGGATGATAAGGTGACTTTGGAAATCTCTTTTATTGGTATGAAGAAACAGACTCTTCAGGTAGATGCTACACGTAAGAAGATGCTTGAGATTACTATGTTGGATGATGTGAAGACATTAGAGGATGTAGTTGTAACCGGATATAGCAATGTTCGTAAATCAAGCTTTACTGGTAGTTCTACCCAAATAACAGGTGATGAGTTGCGTAAGGTATCGCAAACCAATGTTCTGGATGCCATGCAGTCATTCGACCCTTCTTTTCGTTTGATGAGCAATACGCAGTTTGGTTCCGATCCGAACGCATTGCCTGAAATGTATATTCGTGGACGTTCAGGGGTAGGTACCAGAGATTTGGATAAGAATCAATTGTCTAAATCGAATCTGGAAAATAATCCCAATCTGCCTACATTCATTATGGATGGATTTGAAGTTAGCATCGAAAAGGTATACGACTTAGATCCCAGCCGCATAGAGAGCATGACCATCCTAAAAGATGCTGCAGCTACCGCTATTTACGGTTCGCGTGCCGCTAACGGTGTGGTAGTTATCACTACCGTCACTCCGAAACCAGGTGAAGTGCGTGTCTCTTACAACTTTACAGGTACGGTGGAAATGCCCGACTTGAGCGACTATAATCTGGCAAATGCTTCAGAAAAACTGGAGATGGAACGCCTTGCCGGACTTTTCGATAATAGTAACATGGAAAATCAAATTCTTGATTATAATAAGAGATTTGCACAAATTCAACGTGGTGTGGATACTGATTGGATGGTACTGCCTCTACGAAATGCATTCGACCATAAACACAGCCTCTTTATAGAGGGAGGTACGCAAAACTTGCGTTGGGGTGTAGATGCTTCTTACAATGCAGCGAATGGTGTGATGAAGGGGTCAGGACGTGATCGCTATAGTGTTGGTTTCTCTCTGGATTATCGTATGAAGTCTTTGCAAGTGAAGAACACTGTATCGTTCACTCATTCTAAATCGAAAGAGTCGCCTTATGGTTCGTTTAGTGACTATACCATTTTGCAACCCTATGATACACCTTATAATGATGACGGGACATTGCGAAAAAGGTTGAGCTTCTCGAAGAATAGCAATTTACGCGAGGCTAACAACCCACTATACGAAGCGACTCTTGGCAATTATACTTGGAGTGCTTATGATGAAGTATCCAATAATTTGAGTTTGAATTGGTATCTGACCGATTACTGGACTGTTAGAGGTCAATTTAGTGTGAACCGTAAATATTCTAGTGGAGAACGGTTTATCGACCCGCTGTCTTCAAAAACCACGGCTGCTCCTAATGAAGGTGGACATAACTTGGGTGACCTCTATGTGGATGATGGAAATAGTTTGAATTGGAATGCAAATGCAGCTTTATATTATACACGTTCTTTCAATAAACATAATTTAAATCTGTCTGTGGCATGGGAGGCATCTTCTGGTTCATCAGATGCGACAAACGTTCATTACCGCGGATTCCCGAGTGGACAATTCCATTCATCGAATTATGCAGCCGAAATATATGAAAAGCCGTCACGTACCGAAGGTACTTCACGCATGGTCAGTGCATGGGCTACCGGAAACTATACATGGAATGATATTTATTTGGCTGATTTCTCTGTTCGTTTTGATGGGTCATCTGATTTTGGCTCCAAGCAACGCTGGGCACCGTTCTTCTCCGGAGGTTTGGGGGTGAACATTCATAATTATGAGTTTCTAAAAGGAAATGAGATAGTTAACAAATTGAAGGTACGTGCATCGTATGGCCGGACTGGTAAAGCTAGTTTTCCAGCTTATGCTGCTACGACTATGTACGAAGCGCTTTTTGATGAATGGTATGCAACAGGTTTTGGCGCAGTGTTGAAAGCTTTGGGAAATAACAACTTGACTTGGGAAAAGACTGATAAGTTTAATGTAGGTATTGAAATGCAATTTTTGAATCGGCGTTTGACAGTGGATGCAGATTATTATCATGATAAAACAATTGATTTGGTGAACGATGTCAGCCTGTCTCAAACTTCCGGCTTCTCTAGTTATAAAGACAATATGGGTGAAGTACTGAATCAGGGATTTGAGTTGCAGGTACGTGGCGAAGTATTCCGTAATCGTGACTGGTTGGTGGCGTTATGGGGAAATATGGCACACAACAAGAATAAGATTCTAAAAATTTCTGATTCTCAACGTGCCTACAATCAGCGAGTAAAAGAATTCTATGAGAATATAGTGAATGAAGAGTATGGCCGCTATAATTCTAAATATGGAGTACCAATTTCTCAATATGAGGAAGGACAGTCACTTACTTCCATTTGGGCTGTGAAATCTTTGGGTATTGATCCTACTACAGGTAAGGAAATATTCTTAAACCGTGATGGTAGTGTGTCCGACACATGGAATGCCACTCAAGAAGTGGCTGTTGGTAATACTGAACCTAAATTCAATGGCTCTATCGGATTTAATGCTGCTTATAAACAATGGAGCTTATTTGCTGCTTTCCAATACGAATGGGGCGGGCAGGAGTATAATCAGACTTTGGTAGATCGGGTGGAGAATGCCAGAATACAATATCAAAACGTAGACTTGCGTGTGTTGACCGACAGATGGAAACAGCCGGGAGATATTGCGCAGTTTAAAGATATTAAAAATGCCGATAGTGCCACTATGCCGACTTCACGCTTCGTTCAGGATAAGGCTTATCTGCGTTTGAGTGCATTAACTTTAAGCTATGATTTCAATCGGGAATGGATAAAGAAGTATTTGGGAATGAATATGCTCCGATTGGAAGCAAGTACACGCGATTTTATTAACTGGAATTCTATCCGTCAGGAGCGAGGTTTAAGTTACCCGAAGTCATGGACGGTTGATTTCTCTATTAAAGCACAATTCTAAGTATACCATTATGATACGAAAAATATATACTACGTTTGTTTCTTTTGCGTTTGTAGTCTTGACACTCTCTTCGTGTTCAGATTGGCTTGACCGTTATCCTTCTGATGAGATAAAGGAGGAATATTTGTTCTCTTCTGGTGATGGTTTCCGTACGGCAACGAACGGTATTTACCGGAAGATGGCTACTTTCAATTTGTATGGAAGTAACCTTACTTGGGGCATTATGGATGCCTGGGCGCAGTCTTATTATATAGATCAAGCTCCAAGTATAGGTGGTGGAACAGCTATGAGAAATATGGCAGCGCTTCAGTTTAAAAATACAGAATTAGTCCCTGTCACAGATGCCATGTGGAATGCTGCTTGGAATGTGGTTGCCAATTGTAATGAATTGGCTCAACAGGCCGCCAAAGCTGACCCTAATCTCTTTAGTGGACTTGATGGTGAGCGGCAGATGATTTTGGGTGAGGCTATCGGATTGCGCGCATTTATACAATTTGATTTGCTTCGTATTTATGCTCCATCTCCTTCATCTGTTGGTTTCGGGAAAGATGATCGTACTTTCATTCCTTATGTTAATGTTTATCCTAGCTATGTCAACAACCATCAAACTGTTAGTTATTGTTTGGAACAGATTATTGCTGATTTGAAGGAAGCACAGCGCATTCTGAAGGAAGTGGATGCAACATCTAGTATGGGGGCGAACGCTAGATTCAATATCGAAACGGTTTCAGAGAGCCTGTTTGCAAAAAGCAGAGGCTATCGCCTGAATTATTATGCGGTAACGGCGGAGTTGGCTCGTGTTTTCTTGTATGCGGGAAAGAATGCAGAGGCTTATGCAGAAGCCAAGAAAATCATTGATGAAGAAAATAAAACCGGCTATTTCGAGGCTTCAACTAATTCGTCTGGCTTTAGGAATGGAAATATGAAGATGTATAATGATATTATTTTCGGGCTCTATTCTTCAAAGGAGTTGGTGGAATGGGATCAGGAAATAAATCATGGTTCCGATGGTGCCAGTGAGGAGAATTATTTGTGTCTTGATGGTGATGTTGCGAAAGAACTGTATGGGGATGAAATAAATAGCGACTGGCGGTTTAAGTATCAATTGGAAGAGAAGTATTATGGGTTTTATTATCGCACATTGAAGTATAACAAACAGACAGAGAGTACAAATGAAGGGAAAACAAATAACCGTATGCTCCCTATGATACGTATGTCTGAGGTGTATTACATTGCTGCTGAAGCGATTTTTGATACCAAACCCAAAGAAGCACGAGGCTATTTGGAATTGGTGAAAAAAGGAAGAGGGATATCAAAAAAGTTTGATAATGTGACAAATAAATCGGAGTTTATAGATTTGTTGGTAAATGATGCCCGTCGTGAATTTCTGGGTGAAGGGCAGATATTCTATATGTATAAACGGTTGAATAGATTGATCCCCGCCAGCTCTTATTATAGTAGTGATATTTTGCCGACTGATGAGAATGTGGTATTGCCGAAACCTGATTCGGAATCAAATATTTAAATATAAGGAATATTTTCATAATAACTATTTAAGAGAAATGAAAATGAAGATAAAATATGCTATATGGGGAGCGTTGATTTGTATTGCAGATCTGATGCTCGTTTCGTGTGAAGAGAAGGGATTGCTGGTCAACAGTAACGATACAGCCTATTTGAGATTTGCTAATGATATGACAAAAGACACGACTACAGTATCTTTTAAAATGTATAATGAGGGTGAGGATGCCGAAATACCGATAGAAGTCTCTGTCTACGGGCAAATACAGGAAGATGATTTACATTTTAATGTAAGTGTAGATGCAGAATATACAACCTTGCCTGCCGACTTATATGTGCTGCCTACAGACTGTAGGATTAGAAAGGGATTGCTCACGGATACCATTTATGTGATACTGAAGAATGCCCCAATGCTGGAGAAAGAAACGAAAATATTGGCATTGCAGGTAGTGGAGGCAAACGGGGTGAAGCAAGGTGACCATTCATATTCTCGTGCTTTTATTACTGTTACCGATCGTTTGTTTAAACCTCACTGGTGGTCGGTGATTGATGCAGGGTCAGAATCCAATCCGGGGAATTCAGTCGATTGGTTTTATCTAGGTGAATATTCGGAAAGGAAGTATCAGATGTTTTTGGACGAGTTGAAAAAAGATGATATGGTGTTCGATGGAAAGAACAAGCAAGTATTACGTAAATATTCATTAAGACTGAAGAATACCCTGAAGCAGATGAACGAAGGAAAGAAAAAGGAAGATTGGGAGAAAGATGAGCATGGAAATGTGATTACTGTGGAAGTGGCAGGATAACTATAAAATTGCAAAGTATGAAAAAATTAGGAATATATGCAGTGATGACTGTTTTTGTCGGAGTTATGTCCGGTTGTTTGGATGATGACAATAATTATAACTACAAGCAGATTAATGACTTACAAGGTGGTAATTTCAATATTGAGAATATCAATTCTGGATATAACTTGATAGAGGGAGACGAATTGGTATTGGCGCCTACATTTAAGTTTACGATAGACAGCATTACGCCCGACGTCAGCTACGAATGGTACATAGACAAACAGTTGCAGACAGGTGAAAGTGGTGCCACTTATACATTTAAAGCCGACAAAAGCGGTACGTATCAAGTGACATTTGCAGTGACCGACAATAAGTCGGGGGTCCAGTTCGGAAAATCTACGATTATTAAGGTGATGTCTATGTTTCAACGTGGATGGACTATTCTGTCGGATGAAGGCGGACGTTCTGTGCTTCATTTCATTGTACCTACAACACAACATTATCAGGTAACGTATAATGGGGAAACCTTTACTCGTGATTCATTGGTTTATCATATAGTGAAGCGTGATGTCGTTTCCAATTTGGGATCAAATCCGAAAGGATTGATGAATAACATTGGTTATATAGATTATAATCTTCAGTACGGTATTAGCGTATACGATGAATTGGTAGTGAAACAAGATCGCTGGGTGGAGCTTAATGGCAATACGCTGGAACGTGAAGTGTACACAGATGAAGAGTTCCGTGGGGATATTCCTGCTCATTTTTCTCCGATAGAAGCTGCCATGACTTATACGGCTAAGGCATTGTTGGATAAGAATGGACTAATTTATTGGGAAAAAAAGGCAGATGCGGCTGATTTTCATGCAGGTACCTATATGTCTATAGGATTAAATAATGAAACCCGATTCAGTCGCTTGTTCCAAGCCTATAAGTTTAATTACTATTATACGAATGTGATGCTTGCGTTGACAAAAGAAGATAATTCATTAGTGGGCATTTTGGATGTGGGTAATGTAGCTGGAAGTGAGAGTTCAGCTATCGGCGAAATGACTAGTTCTGAAAGTGGGAATATGTATAATATTGCCGATCCGAGTGGTGAAGATCACTTCTCAAATATAAAAAAGACAGTGGTAGATGCATTGCCAGCTCCATATGATGGAGGGAATGATTTTACAATGGCTTATCCTTTTTGGACGGTTTTGCTGAAAGATGAAGCTACATCAGTATATGAATTGCGTTATTTCGGGTTAGAGGCAGATAGCAGATCCGTTAGTTGTATGGATGGTTGGTATTATGAGGCTCCTTTAGGAGTTATCAATGATTATCGTGGTATGGCTAATTTTGGAAATAAACGTTATGTGGTTATTGCCAGCGGAAACCAGCTTTATTATTATCAATACGGATGGGATTCTTATGGAGATGTGGAATATAGAGGGAGTTTGATGCCATTAGGTGAGCCGTTGCCTGCTGCTGTCAAGACCTTGTCAGGTATGGATGTGACCACCAATTTACGTAAATACAAGTATCCTTACAGTGGGCAATTAGGGGTTGCTTTGGAAGACGGAAGTTTTTATATATATAGTGTTGTAGAAACAAGACTAAAAGACGGTACGTGTACGGCGGTTTCTCTTAAACAGCAATTCCCGAATGAAACCACTTCAGAAGAAAATAAGAACTTTGGAGAAATTGTAGATGTCCTTTATAAATGGGGAAGTGGTGATGATTATATGTCATTTTCTTTCTAGAAGAATAGCTTTAAAAGTGATTCATATAGTAATAAAATAGCCATTATGGTATTAAAACGAGTTTTTATTGTCGGCAGCTTGTCTTTTATTTTTGCATTGCAAGGATGGGGACAAGCCTCTGGCAAGCATGATACAATACTAGCCAATTACGAGTTGGTACAGGAGTTTCAGGAATTTACCTTAGGAGGTAAATTATCTAATAATAGTCTATCGATTTATCCGCGGGAAATCAATGATACAGATAATTTCTGGTTTGATTTTCAAACGACAGCTGGTAAAGATTACTATTATGTGATGCCTGCTGCAGGAAAACGTGAACCTCTTTTTGACAAAAGTAAGATGGCTATGCAGTTAAGTGAATTCACCAAAGGCGTGGTGGATAAAAATAAACTGGACATTTCATCCATTGCTTTTTCAAAAGATCAACGTTCATTTGAGTTCGATTATAAGGGTAAGCAGTATAGTTATAATCGTTTGACAGGTAAACTGACAATAGTTGAGAAGAAAGAAGAGAAGAAAGAATCATCAGACCCAAGCTATACTTGGATGAACTTTTCTCCTGACAAGAAATATATTTTGTATGCAAAGAATCATAATTTGTATGTGAAAGGAAATAAGTCACTGGGAGTAGATACAACTGAAGTGCAACTGACTACGGATGGTATGAAAGACTTTTCATATGCTCGTGAAGATGATTACGAACCTGCAGAAGACGGAGAAGTACCGACGCTAGCACGCTGGTGTCCGGATAATCGCCATGTATATGCAGTGCGTGATGATAACCGTTTATTACGAGATTTTTGGGTAATTAATTCAATAGAAGATTCACCGTCATTGGTCAAATATAAATATGAGTTCCCTGGTGATAAATATGTTACTCAAAATGATTTGACGATTATTGATATTGTAGAAAAAACGGCAAAGAAAGCGAAGGTAGAAAAATGGAAAGACCAGTATGTAATGCCTCTTCATGTTACCTCAGATAGCAAATATTTGTTTTTTGAACGCACTAAACGTACTTGGGATGAAGTAGATGTATGCTCGGTTAATCTCTCAACTTTGGAAGTAAAGGAGATCATTCATGAAGAAGATAAACCGTATCGTGATCCTCATGCTCGTAATGTGGCAATCTTGAACGATGGTAAGGATATTTTGTTCCGTTCAGAGCGTACTGGCTGGGGACATTATTATCATTATGATGGCGATGGAAACCTCAAGAATGTGATGACTTCTGGTGAATGGGTAACAGGCTACATTAATTCTATTGATACACTGAAACGCAAAGTTTATCTGTATGGATATGGAAAAGATAAGAAAGTAAATCCTTTCTATTATATGCTTTTCGAAGTTGATATTGACAAAGAAGGAGTTACTCCATTAAGTACAGAAGATGGGCAGCATAATGTGAATTTCTTGAAATCTCATAATTACTATATCGATACATATTCAAGAGTTGACATGGAGCCTAAAATCATGCTGAAAGATAGAAAAGGCAAAGTGATAATGGAGTTGGCAAAACCTGACTTGGACTTAGTCTATGCATCGGGTTGGAAAAAGCCGGAACGTTTTGTTGTAAAGGCAGCAGATAATATTACCGACTTATATGGAGTGATGTGGAAGCCGTCTGATTTTAATCCTGAAAAGAAATATCCAATTATTTCAGTCGTTTATCCTGGTCCTTATTTCGGCTTTGTACCTACTAACTTTACATTGGATGACAGCTATTGTACCCGTATGGCACAGCTAGGTTTTATTGTCATTACTGTAGGACATAGAGGGGATACTCCGATGCGTGGTAAAGCTTATCATCGCTACGGTTATGGCAATATGCGCGATTATCCCCTTGCAGATGATAAATATGCAATCGAACAGTTGGCTCAACGCCACTCGTTTATCAATGGCAAGAAAGTAGGTATATACGGGCACTCAGGTGGCGGATTTATGGCTGCAGCTGCTATATTCACTTATCCGGACTTTTATACGGCTGCCGTTTCCTGTTCCGGGAATCATGATAATAGTATCTATAATCGTGGTTGGGGCGAATGCTATAATGGCGTGAAAGAAGTTGAAAAGGTTGTGAAAGACAGCTTGGGCAACGAAACGAAAGAATATGAGTACAAATTCAGTGTGAAGTCTAATGCAGAGATTGCCAAGAATCTGAAAGGGCATCTGATGCTTGTGACGGGGGATATGGATAAGAATGTTAATCCTGCACACACTTATCGTGTAGCTCAAGCATTGATTGAAGCTGGCAAAGATTTCGATATGTTGGTAATACCCGGTGCAGGGCATGGATATGGCTCTGCAGATAAATATTTTGAGAAAAAGATGTATCGCTTCTTTGCTAAAAACTTGCTAGGTGATAACCGGGCAGATTATTGGGGGGATATAAACTATACCAAATAACACACTAGATAACATTTTATGAAAAACTCTCTTTTTAGATATCTGTGCTTGGCGGCTGTTGCATTAATATGCAGCATGGCCAGCGCACAGCAAAAAGCAAATTATCAGTTGGCGGAGAAGTTTCGTTTACTGACACAGAATCCTATCATGAAGTATTCTACGGAAGTCAACCCTACGTTCATCAATGATACGGACTGCTTCTACTATTCTTTCACTACCCGTGAGGGAGAGAAATACTATTATGTGAATCCGAAGAAAAAGGAAAAACGTCTGTTGTTTGATACCCCCGAACTCTTGAGTAAGATTGCAGTATATACCAAAAAAGCTTACTCTGCTGCAGATCCTCATCTGTTTTTCACTTTCATGAAAGATAATGAGACAATTCGTCTCGACTTCGACCGTGGGCTATATACCTATAACATTCGTACGAAAGTGTTGAAGAAACTCGATGAAAAGCCTATTTATAAAGACGGTGATCCATACTGGAAGAAATATTCTCCGGATAGCTTGTATATGTTGTATGCCAGTAAAGACAACCTGTATTTTGTCGGAAATCCGAAAAAGGGACAGGATACAATACCTGTACAGTTGACAACAGACGGGGGACCGGACTATACATTCAATCGTGAGGATGAAGGAAAGATGGAGGGACGTTTCGGGGCTGAATCAGCTCATTGGCTTCCGGGTACTCATCGTTTTTATGCTGTTCGTGAGGACAATCGGAAAGTGCGCGATCTGTGGTTAATCAATTCATTGTCAAAGTTTCCTGAATTAACGACTTATAAAGCCGAGTTGGCAGGAGATAAAGACGTGACACAATATGAACTTTTACTTGGCGACGTAGATAAAAGGGAAGTGAAGAAAGTAGATATCAATCGTTGGCCTGATCAGTATATCGATGTACTGTATACAACAAATGATGGTAAACGTCTCTATTTTCAACGTTATAACCGCTCTTGGAATCAATCAGATATTTGTGAGGTGGATGTCGAAACTGGACAGGTACGCGTCGTAATTCATGAAGAGAATAAGCCGTACCTTGATTATCAGATGCGTAGCGTGTCTTTCCTGAAAGATGGAAAAGAAATATTATTTCGTTCGGAACGGAACGGGTGGGGACACTACTATCTGTATGATACTGCTACCGGAAACCTGAAAAATCAGGTGACAGACGGAACTTGGGTGGCTGGTCCGATTGCAAAGATTGATACTGTCGGTCGAAAATTTTATTTTTATGGTTATGGTCGTGAGAAAAGCATCGACCCTTATTATTATATCCTTTATGAAGCTAAACTGGATCAACTGAATGCTATTCGTTTGTTGACACCCGAAAACGCATCACATGAAGCTAGAATTTCTCCCTCTAACCATTATATTGTAGATTCCTACTCCACAGTTTCACAAGAACCTGTCAATGTCGTTCGCAACTCACGTGGAAAGGTGGTTATGAAACTGGAAAAACCGGACTTGCAACCTGTTTATGAGATGGGATGGAAAGCTCCGGAGCGTTTTAAGGTGAAAGCGGGTGATGGTGTGACTGATCTTTATGGCGTGATGTGGAAACCTGCAGATTTTGACTCGACGAAGGTTTATCCCATTATTTCGAACGTCTATCCGGGACCTTTTTTTGAGTATGTGCCGACACGCTTTACTGTGAATGATGTATATAATACCCGTCTGGCGCAACTGGGATTCATTGTTATTACTGTAGGTCATAGAGGTGGTACTCCGATGCGTGGAAAAGCATATCATACATATGGATATAACAATATGCGTGACTATCCATTGGCAGATGATAAGTATGCTATTGAGCAACTGGCTGCCCGTTATCCTTTCATTGATGGTACAAAAGTCGGTATTTATGGTCATTCCGGAGGAGGATTCATGTCGGCTGCAGCTATATGTACTTATCCCGACTTCTATTCAGCTGCTGTCTCTTCGGCGGGTAACCATGATAACAGAATCTATAATAAGGGCTTTGTGGAAATTCACTTTGGCGTAGATGAAAAGGTGAAAACAGGGAAAGATAGCTTGGGAGTGGAGCATACGACTTATGATTATAGTGTTCGTGTACGCCCTAATCAGGAACTAGCCAAGAATTACAAGCATGGCTTGTTGTTATTTACTGGTGCGGTCGATAATACCGTAAATCCGGCGAATACATTACGTCTGGTACATGCATTGATTAAAGCAGACAAAGACTTTGATATGTTTGTACTACCGAAATGCACTCATGGATTCTTTGGTGAATCAGAAGTATTCTTTGAACATAAAATGTGGCGTCATTTCGCACGTTTACTATTGAACGATCATTCGGCGGATGCAGATATTGATCTGAATAAATATATGATAGAAGATGAAAGGAGAAGATAAGATGAACAGGACAATAATAAGAATCGGAATAGCAGTAGGACTTTTGATCGGATTTGGTCAGAATATTAAGGCACAAACACCGAAGAAGCCGATTGATATTGACGCGTGTATGTCATGGATGCGTGTAGAGTCGCCTGATATTTCTCCGACAGGGCGATGGGTGACTTATCGTATAGTTCCTATGGAATATAATCCCGAGTACAAAGACGGAAAGATCTTGCACCTGTTTGACTCACGCACCCGTAAGGAGATTCTGTTGGAGGATGTAGAAAATATTGAGTTTTATAATTCAGATCAAGCTGCATATTATCAAGTGTCCGATTCTACTGGGAATGCGAAAACAATCCTGTTAGAACTGCCTTCAGGCACAAAGACCGAGTGGACTTATAAGGAAGCTTTCCGACCAGCAAAAGGAATTCCTTACTCAATTTCTGTAACAAATGTGCCGAAGGATACCATCAATCATGTTCCATCTTTCGACCGCTTGATAGTTCGTCATCTAAAAAACGGCACTTCCTTTCAAATTGACAGTATTGGTTATTATACCTTGTACAACGAAGGACAATCTATCATCTTTGTACGTAAACAAGCGAAAGGTAACGCATTGTGTTATGGTCCATTAACCGGACCCTATCAGACTATTTATCAGAGTTCCGTAAAGAAAGAACCAGTTTCTTTCAACTTGAATGCAAAACAGATGATAGGAGGGTTCAGTATTAAAGATTCACTATGGTACAACTTTTCCTTAAAGAAGAACACCTGTGATTTGGTCTTTGACCGAAAAGAGATAGTTCTCCCTGCAAGGATGGAACTTGTCCGGGCTAACCTGTCAAGTAGCCAGAAGTTTCTGACAATGGAACTCAGACCTTATCAGGAAAAAATAAATAAAGATAAGAAAGAAGAGGAAATAAAGCCGGATAAGAGTTTTGAGCTGGAGTTGTGGACCTGGGATGAATATGAAGTACCTACTTTGCAGACACGCAGTCGTTATTTCCGTCCTCAATATTCGAAATATATCTATGACATTGCTTCCCGAAAATTGACGGAAGTAGCTCCCGGGCATGCTGATTTGTTGGAGCCGGATCGTGCGGAAGAGATTCATAATGTGCTTTACACAGACGAAACGCCTTATTGTGCGCAGAAAGACTGGCTTAATGAAATGCCGTTTGACATCTATTCTGTGAATGTACATACGGGAGAAAAGCAATTGGTAGGACGTAGCTACCGGACAAGACCGAGGTGGTCGATGAATGGCAAATGGGCTGTGATGTATGATCCTATTGCACAAGTATGGAATAAGTTTGACGGAAAAACGGGTGAGGTTACCGATATTTCAACAGCTATTGGGTATCCGATATTCGAGGAAACTTATGACAAACCAAATCCTGCACCTGCTTGTGGTATTGCTGGTTGGACTGCTGATGGTAATAATGTGTTGATTTATGATGCTTATGACTGGTGGAAGATCGATTTGACCGGAGAACGTCAACCGGAATGCATCACTAAGGGGTATGGTCGCAAAAATCAGAGATCTATCCGTAAAATGACCAGCAATATTGACAAAGAAGTATTCAATCCGGACGAGACGGTTATAGTCAGCGTATGGGATGAAAATACAATGGATGAAGGTATTTATTCACTTGACATGAAAGGTCGCTTGAAGAAGCTCGCAGAAGGTCCTTATATCTATTCAATTCATCGTTTTTCTGACAATCAGAAGTATTGTATCTGGAATCGTCAGAATATATCAGAATTCCGTGATCTGTGGTGGAGTAAATCGGATTTCTCTGATCCGATTCGTATAACGAATGCTAATCCTCAACAAAGCGAATACAAATGGGGTACTGCAAAGTTAGTGGAATGGACTAATTATGAGAATAAGCCTAACAAGGGAATACTTTACTTGCCGGAAGATTATGACGCTAAGAAAGAATATCCTGTTCTGGTACAGTTCTATGAAACACATTCCGGAGGGCTGAACACTTATCATGCTCCAATGTTGAGTAGTGCAATGGCGGATGTGATGTACTTTGTTAGTAATGGGTATATTGTATTTATGCCGGATGTGCATTTTACCATAGGAACACCGGGACAGAGTAGTTATGATGCAGTAGTAAGCGGTACGAAATACTTGATAGAGCAGGGGATAGCGCATCCGGGAAAGATAGGTCTTCAGGGACATAGTTGGTCAGGTTTCCAAACTAGTTATCTGGTGACGAAGACGGATATATTCGCTTGTGCTAATATCGGGGCTCCTATTACTGATATGGTAACCGGTTATTTGGGTATTCGTGGTGGAAGCGGTTTGCCGCGTTATTTCATGTATGAAGAATGGCAAAGCCGTATGGGAAAGAGTTTGTGGGAAGCCAAAGATAAGTATTTGGCAAGTTCTGCTATCGTGGAAGCGGATAAAATACATACTCCATTATTAATTTGGCATAATGATAAGGATGAGGCTGTTGCCTACGAACAAGGTCGTGCACTTTATTTAGCTATGCGTCGTTTACAACGTCCGGCATGGCATCTTAATTACAAAGGTGAAGGGCATTTTCTTGGTAATCAGGCTGCACAGAAAGGCCAATCGTGGGCTTGCTTCCTGTGCAACTAATTCTAGCGAATCTGATGTTATATAGCCAATACGTTCACGTGTTTTATACACTTCCGTCTTCCCATCTTCTCCTTTGCTAAATCCTTCAACGATTAAATAACCATTATCAATTTTCCAAGTCTTTAAATCTAAAGACGGTACATTGATAGCAGAACATTTACCACCTTTTTTAAACTCAAACCCTTTGAGTTCCCCTGTAGATTCATAGGTGTAAGGATTACACCATTTACCAATAATTTGTTTCTCCACTTTCTGTCCATAGCTACTGAATGCAAAGCAAGACAGAACCATAACTGTCATTAATAGTTTCTTCATTTTAATTTATTTTTCTAGTAAATCATATTTCTGATCAATTCCACGTTCTCGCAAATGAATACCCTCTTTCATCCAACGCGGTTCTTTTGTTCCT
>ENA-UEQA01000749-UEQA01000749.1-human-gut-metagenome-genome-assembly--contig:-NODE-749-length-17004-cov-8.206534_pt1 | contig 17004 bp, 10 predicted proteins | sample MGYA00242936_ERZ507937 | MGnify/ENA primary metagenome ERZ507937 (study PRJEB26167, sample SAMN06115468) | human gut metagenome | host: Homo sapiens | place: China:Chongqing | collected 2016-06-16... | reverse complement strand
ATCGTTACGTCGACTATCCAATGGACCAAACTTTGTTCTACAATCCAATGGCCAATATTGATGCGACGAACGACAAAACAAATCGTAATGTATTCATTTCAACTTTTGCAGAAATTCAATTCCCGATTGACGGTCTGTCATTCCGTACAAACTTCGGTTACAACTACCGCAATAATTTTGTAGGATCTTATTACGGAAGAAATACTCTTTCGGGTAAAAAGGTGAATGGTTCCGCTTCTATAGAGAATATCCACTATTATGATTACACATGGGAAAATCTCTTGAAATATAATAAGACATTCGGTTTGCATAAAATTGATGCCACCGCCTTGTTCAGTATGCAGGAAACAACCAAAAAGGAAGCAAAAGAATCAGGCGAAAGTTTTGTAAACGACGATTCCGAATACCACAATATGGCTGGTGCCGAGAAAAATAAAGAAATCACATCCAAACTGACAGAAACGGCAATGCTGTCTTATATGTTACGTTTGAACTATTCATACGCCAACAAGTATTTGTTGACACTGACAGGACGTTCCGATGGTTACTCCGCATTTGGAAAGAACAACAAATATGCATTCTTCCCTTCCGTTGCCGCAGCATGGAATATCTCTTCCGAAGAGTTTATGGAAAGCCAGACAAATTATTTGGACATGCTGAAAATCCGTCTTTCATGGGGTTCAAACGGTAACCAGGCCATCAATCCTTATCAGACGCTTGACCGTTTGACACTGACCAACTACATTTGGGGCGACAACGGAACGGTTGTAAACGGAGCTTACCTGCCTACAAACGGTGTTGGGAACCCAAACCTGAGATGGGAAACCTCACGCACGATCAATGCAGGTATCGACTTCAGTTTCTTCAACGGACGTCTTTCCGGTAACATTGACATGTATGTGGTCAACACAAGCGACTTGTTGATGAGCCGTACAGTTCCTTACATGAACGGTTACAAATCCATTATGGATAACGTAGGTAAAACCCGTAACAAGGGTGTTGAAATCGCATTGAACTCCGTCAACTTCCAAAACAATGATTTCCGTTGGACCACAAACGTCAATTTCTCGCTGAACCGCGACAAAATTATTGAACTGCGCGGTGATGGCAAAGACGATATCACAAACAAATGGTTCATCGGAGAACCGCTGCGTGTATTCTACGATTACAATGTCGTTGGGACATGGCAGGAAAACGAAACATATGTTGAAAACGGACATACGATCAGCTGGGATGCCGAAAGCGGCAAGTTCCTGAATGAAGAAGGAAAAGAATACCAAAAAGGCGCTGTCCCCGGTTCTGCTAAACTGGAAGACAAAGACGGAAACGGCTCTATCACAGCCGATGATAAGAAAATCATCGGTTCCAAACTGCCCAGCTTCCTGCTGTCAATGGGTAACCGCTTCGATTACAAAAACATCTACTTCTCTTTCTTGCTGAACGGAGTGTTCGGACAGACAAAAGAATTACATGACTACAACTTCGACCGCTGGATGCCGACATACAACTACATAAGCGGTATGGACTACTGGACACCGGAAAATCCGACAAACGAAATGACATCTCCTGCTTATGTTCCTTACGATAAACATTCATTCTACAAAAAAATGAATTACGTCAATATCAAGAACATCACGATCGGATACACGTTCCCGAAGACAACATTAAGTGCAATTGGAATCAGCTCGCTGAGTATCAATGCAAGTGTCAACAACCTCTATACTTTCAGTAACATCGACAACTGGCTGAACTTAGAAGATAGCGATGCTAACAGAAATGTTCTCGTTACCTACCCGACAGCCCGTTCTTACATGTTTGGATTAAATCTTACTTTCTAACATTATAATATAATTGAATTTGGATATGAAAAATATATTAGCAACTGCCGCTGCTGCATTTTTATTGGTGACATCAACCGGTTGTTCAGGTTTTCTGGATGAAGAGCTAAAAAGCTCGCTATCTCCAGACAATACATACACAAGCAGCTATGGTTTTGAAGTCGGAGTAAACGGGTTGTACGGTTGGGCCCGTTCCGAATTTAACACATGGGGAGGAGCAACAACAAGCCAGGGACAAGCTTGTCCGTACGAATCATTTCAGGTAGCAACAGACATTGTCTACACAGGGCATGGAGACGGTTCATTGGTTCCTTTCGAAAACTTGTCTTATACACCATCCACAACATTTGTCACTTCCTATTGGAACTGGGGATACGGTTTGATCGCCTCTGCCAATGAAATCCTCGAATATTCGGAAGGTAATGTAAATTGGGACAAACCGACCGATAAAGCCTACTATCAGGCTATCGCTCGCTTCTTCCGCGCTTATGCTTATCGGTATCTGGTATATTTGTACGGAGATGTTCCATATGTTGATAAAATTGAAAAAGACTTCCGGATAGACTTTACCCGCACACCGAAAGCGGAAGTTTTAGGCAAGATGATCGAAGACTTGCAGTTTGCAATCGCAAATCTTCCGGAAGATCCCGATAAGGTCGAAGTTGGACAGTTAACAAAATGGGCTGCCCAGCATATGCTTTCGGAAGTATACCTCATGGCAGGCAAGTATGCAGAAGCGGAAGCAGCAGCAAAAGCTGTAATCGATTGCGGTTACTTCCATCTGATGACTTCACGCTTCGGTGCGGAGAAAGACAAAGCCGGAGATCCGTTCTCCGATATGTTCAAAGAATATAACCAGAACCGTACTTCCGGTAATATGGAAAGCATCTGGGTTATGCAACTCGAATACAACACGACCGGAGGCGGCGGAGCAAACGAAGACTGGACAAAACGTGCTTGGGTTCCCAAATACTACAACGAAGACGGCTTTGTGTTGGCAGACTCTTTAGGCGGACGTGGTTTGGCACAGATCGTCCCATTCAAATGGTGGATCGACAGCAACGACTTCTTCGCTTCAAGCGATATTCGTAACTCGGAATATAACATCAAGAGAAACTGGTATTACAACGATGCTTCTTCTGATAAATATGGAAAGAAAGCCGAAATCACAGAAGAGACATGGACAAAATTCACCATATACCCGGCTGTCACGAAATTCTTCTACGGAAAAGCAGAGGATTTGAGCTATGGCGGTAACAATAAAGACCGTATGAAGTTCCGTCTTGCCGAAACATATCTGCTATTGGCTGAAGCACGCTTGATGCAAAACAATGCACAAGGAGCCGCAGACGCGATCAATGTAATACGCAAACGAGCCAATGCACCGGAAATTACAGCTAAAGATGCCACAATTGACTTCCTACTGGACGAACGTATCCGTGAATTGGTTGGTGAAGAGTTACGCCGATTTACGTTGGTTCGTACAGGCAAGCTGGTTGAACGCGTAAAGAAATACAACCCGCACAGCAACACTATGGATGAACATCACACCTTGTGGCCGATCCCGCAGACCATCATCGACTCTAACACAGGAGCCGAATTTCCACAGAATCCGGGATACTAAGCATTGAATAGCTATAAAGTAAAAACACACTTATAGGATGAAAGGGGAAGTTCCAGCCAAAGGGACATCCCCTTTCTTTTTAATAATCATAAAATTTGGTACATTTTTTACTCATTTTGAGATGATATTATTATAGCCTGAGCCTTATCTTTCCTATTTTTGATGCAGAATTAAAAGAAACAGAACGAATATCATGAAAACTACAATCAAGTACATCTGTACAGGCCTCTCACTTTGCGCTTGTACCTGTTTAGTGAACAATCTGCCGGCACAGGCCGAAACGACAAATACAGCCGCTGTCAGTGCGACGGAAACGGGCTGGGACCGGCAAAGCATCATGGAAGTTGCCCGGCGGGTGGCGGACTGGCAGATCAAAGATTATCCCGAAAACAAATATGCCAAGAGCGAACCGCGCGGATGGATCGCCGGAGCACTTTATATGGGGATGTTCGACTGGGCGGAACTAAGTGGAGACAATACATATTATGACTGGCTCCGGAAAATCTTCAACCGACAGAGCTGGCAGGTTGCCAACCGGATGTATCATGCCGATGACGTTTGCATCGCACAAACCTACATCGATTTCTATAATAAGGAAAAGAACGAGAATATGCTGAAACCGACCATCGCCCGCGCCGACTGGGTGTTGAACAATCCTTCCAACGGAAGCATGGATCTCGATTACAGCAAAGGCAGCACGATCGAACGCTGGACGTGGTGCGACGCCCTTTTCATGGCGCCCGGAGTCTACACGCGGCTCTACACGCTGACCGGCAACCGTAAATACATGCACTTCGCCGACAGTGAATTCCGTGCTACCTACAATCACCTGTATGATAAAGACGAAGACCTTTTCTATCGCGACAGCCGATACATCGGACAGAAAGAAGCCAACGGCAAGAAGATTTTCTGGGGACGTGGCAACGGTTGGGTAATCGGTGGGCTGGCGGAAATCCTGAAGACGCTGCCGGCGGAAGATACCGAATTCCGTCCTTTCTATCTCGAACTTTATAAAGAGATGTCCGAGCGCCTCGCCGGGTTGCAAGGGAAAGACGGTTATTGGCATGCCAGCCTGCTGGACCCGGACAGCTATCCTTCACCCGAAACAAGCGCGACCGGATTTATCGTTTACGGCTTGGCATACGGAATCAACCAGGGGTATCTGCCGGCAGACAAATACCTACCAGTCGTAAAAAAAGGATGGGAAGCACTGACCCGTGCAGTTGAAACGAACGGGAAATTAGGGTGGGTTCAGCCGGTAGGTGCCGATCCGAAAAAGGTGACACGCGACATGACCGAGCTCTATGGTACAGGTGCATTCCTGATGGCTGCATCGGAAATTTACAAATTAGCAGACAAATAAGTCACAACAAGGCTCTTTTTTTCATAAAAGTACCTGCAAAAGCTCTTGAACACCCGGGTAAACCCGCCTTTAACATCCGGATGTCGGGAGGGCAAACACCCGGATGTACAGAGAACAAACATCCGGGTGTTCAGCATCAAATCTCACTATCTTGTTGAAAACAAGCGATATGCTTTGTATCTTTTTCTGCCGTATTGGAAAAAGATGGAGTGATAGTAGAGTGATAGATAAAAGTGACATATATCACACAACAAACAGTTGTATATGAATAGTTTATATACGAAGTGTGATAGAGTGATAGAGATTTTGAAAAAATAATAATGATATGAAGCATAAAGTTTGTTTACTCTTCACGTTCCTCTCTCTTTCCGTATCCGGTATTTCCGCAACGAACGGACAAGATTCAATACGCCAAATTCAGCTAAGCGATCTGGAAGTGCAAATCCGATGGGTAAATCCTACTGCCATACGTGCCTATCTGGACGACACAAAAACAGCATTGGGAGGAAAAGCTCCCGCGCTTTACGAAAAACTATCCCGTCTGGAAACACTTCTGCCCGGCGTGCGGCAGGCCTTCTCCGATAAGGTTTCCAGCAACGCGACCGACGAAGTAATTGGCCAAGCTCAAGAAATACTTGCCTTGAAGCGTGAGATCATCCTAGCCAACCCGCTGCTGGACATGGACAAGATCATAGTGGCCCGTTACCGTTTGGGAAACAAGGCCCGTAAGGCGATGGGCCCGTCGATGGGAACTTCGACAGCCAACTACAACTCGCTATTTTCCAACTCGCGTAAAGGCTACGATGCCGAGATCGACTTGCTCACGGGCTTGCGCGGACAAATCGAAAGCAGCCGGATATACAAACCCGAAGCCGATGTTCCCATTTCGGACATACAGCTCCACTGGGATGCCGACCGCCTCCTCTTCTCCTCGCTCGACAAGAACCGGAAGTGGCAGATATACGAAATGAACATCGACGGAAGCAACCTTCACCAAAAGATCACCGTTGATGAGCCGGATCTGGAATTCTGCGACGCCAATTACCTGCCGGACGGGAAAGTGGTGGCGACGACCAACATCGGTTACAACGGCGTTCCTTGTGTGCATGGCGACGATGTGGTAGCCAACCTTGTCTCCTTTGACCCCGAGACGCGTGCCTTGCGCCGCCTCACCTTCGACCAGGACGGGAACTGGTCGCCTATCGTGATCCCGAACGGACGCATCATGTACACCCGTTGGGAATATACGGACCTGACACACTATTTCTCCCGTATCGTGATGCACATGAACCCCGACGGGACGGAAAACAAAGCGCTCTACGGCAGCGGCTCCTATTTCCCGAACAGTACGTTCGACATGAAACCGCTCTCCAAGCACAGCAGCCGCTTCATCGGCATCATCTCCGGCCATCACGGGACGGCACGTTCAGGGCGGCTCGTCATCTTCGATCCTGCCAAAAGCCGGAAAGAGGAAAAGGGGATGATACAGGAACTGCCGTTCAAAGACCGCCCGATCGTCCCGATCATCAAGGACGAATTGGTCGAAGGCGTCTGGCCTCAGTTCATGAAGCCGTACCCGCTCAGCGAAAAATATTTTTTAGTTGCCTGCAAACCGGCCAAGGATGCACTTTGGGGAATTTACCTGGTCGACGTTTTCGATAACCTGACACTCATTGCCGAGCAGGAAGGGGAAGGTCTGACCGCTCCCATCCCGCTGGTAAAACGCGAAACGCCTCCTGTCATTCCTTCGAAGATCAAGCCGGACAGCAAAGAGGCTACGGTCTTTATCCAGGATATCTACGAAGGAGAAGGTACGCAGGGCGTTCCCCGGGGCACGATCAAGGCTCTCCGTATCTTTGCTTATGAGTATGCCTATATCTTAGCTCCTTCCGATCACGATGCACAGGGAATACAGAGTGGATGGGATATCAAACGTATACTCGGAACAGTCCCGGTCGAGGAAGACGGTTCCGCGCTATTCACCATTCCCGCCAACACGCCGATTTCCATCCAGCCGTTGGATAAAGACGGGGCAGCCATCCAATGGATGCGCAGCTGGCTGACAGGGATGCCGGGCGAGATCGTCTCCTGCGTCGGTTGCCATGAAGATCAGAACAGCATACCCATTCCCAAACGCACGATTGCTTCGGCCAAGCAGGCACGCCGGCTGGAAACACCGGAAGGAGGTGTCCGCCCATTCACGTTCCGCCTGGAAGTGCAACCGGTACTGGATCGTAACTGCGTCTCTTGCCACAACGGGAAAAATGCCGAACCGGACTTCCGCAAGGATCAGATGGTCACATATAAGAGAGGTATCTTGACGAAAATCAACAAGCAGTACGACCAGAGCTATCTGAACCTGCACCCATACGTGTACCGCCAGGGACCGGAATCAGACATCTATGTCCTCAAGCCGGCCGAGTTTCACGCGAGCAACAGCGAACTGATCCGCATCCTGCAAGCCGGACACCACGGCGTAGAGGTTCCGGAAGAGGACATGCGGACGCTCTATGCCTGGATCGATCTCAACGCGCCTTATTATGGGGCTTTCACCCAAATAGACCTGAAGCCTCAATCTCCCAAAGGTCAGGTGGAACGCCGTATGGAGCTGGCCGAGAAATACAGCGGTGTACAGGTTGACTGGCAAAAAGAGATTGCCGACTACGCCGACTGGCTGAAAGAAAACAAAAAGGCAGACGGCATTACCGGAGCAACGACCGGCGAAACAGTCGAAATAAAGAAGCCGACCAAACCGGTCCGCCCGGTCAAGGTAAAGGGATTCCCGTTCGACACGCAGACAGCGACTGCCCGGCAAGCCGCCCAAGGCGAAACGACCCGCCGCATCTCCATCACTCCGGATGTGCATATCGACCTGGTATGGATTCCCGCCGGCAGCTTTGTGATGGGTAACAACCGGACTCCCTCCGCTTCGCCAGCATTCAAGGCAAACGTGAAGGAAGGCTTCTGGATGAGCACGACCGAAATCACGAACGAGCAGTTCCGCGCACTTTTCCCGGAACACGACAGCCGGTACATCGGACAGACTTGGAAAGATCATACTACCCCCGGCTATGCAGCCAACCGGCCAAAACAGCCTGTCGTGCGCGTCAGTTGGGACGAAGCGAATGCTTTCTGCCAAAAGATCAGCGAAATATCAGGCAATACAGTTTCTCTGCCTACCGAAACACAATGGGAATGGGCAGCACGCTCGGGAAGCGCAGATGATTTCTGGTTCGGATCGACGGAGAGCGACTTCGGTGCTTTCGAAAACTTGGCAGACAGTACGACTGTCGATCTGGCGGTAACAGGCGTAGATCCGAAACCGATGCGGGCAAACGATCCCATGCGCAAGTTCTGGGATTTCCTACCGAAAATCCTGAACGTAAACGACCACCAACTGATCAGTTGCCCTGTTGCCTCTTACCAGCCCAATCCCTGGGGATTGTACGACATGAACGGGAATGTGGCGGAATGGACAGCCTCCGATTACATTCCTTATCCTTTAAAAGAAAAGGCAAACAAAAAGACTGCCGAGAAGAAAGTTGTACGAGGCGGCTCCTGGCGTGAACGTCCTAAATACTCCACATCGGCCGTCCGCAAAGCCTACCTGCCTTGGCAGCGGCCGATGAACGTCGGCTTTAGGATTATTGTCGAAGATATGTAAAGGCGAAAGCCCTATTCTCGCGCTTGACGCGGGGACAAGGGATTTTGGAACTTTACAAAACTTCAAGAAAGCTGCGTCCATTGCCGGCGCGATTCACACAGATGCGGACAGGGATGCGCTCAGTCATTTCCTGCACATGCGAGATGACTCCGATCTTGCGTCCCTGTGTCCGCAAACTTTCCAAAGCATCCATCGCCACACGAAGCGTCTCGGCATCCAAAGAACCAAAACCTTCGTCAATGAAAAGGCTTTCAACCCGCATCCGGTTGGATGAGAGGGAAGACAGGCCAAGCGCCAGTGCCAACGAAACAAGGAACGATTCGCCCCCTGAAAGGCTATGGACGGTACGCACCTCATCGCACATATCCCGGTCGATCACCTGCAAGGCTAGTGTTTCGGGAACCCGTTCCAGCCGATAGCGCCTTGTCAATTCACGCAGTTGCACATTGGCATAGTTCAACAGTATATCGAGCGTATATCCTTGCGCTATACGACGGAACTTGGCGCCGTCGGCAGAACCGGCCAGTTCGTTCAGCTTCGCCCAACGTTCGCTTTCCGTACGCCGGACATTCAATTCTTCCTGCAGACCGGAAACTTTCGCCTTGTTCTCCGTCTGAGTACGAAGCCGGAAAGCAAGTTCCGTCTTTTCCTGTGTGTACCGGGACAAGATAACTTCGAGTGGCTCTCCACCCGAAGAATCCAAATAATCAGCTGTCCATTTGTCTAAAGCCGCCTTTCTCCGGAGTAGGTCGGCAGAGGCCTCGGTCAGGTCTTTTGCAATCTGGTCGGCAATGCCGCGTGTCTGGTCGGCGATGCCGGATTGCTCAGTCTGGGTGGCCGACAGTTTTTTCAAACGCTCTTTCAGTTCTTCCATTCGTCGGATGTACTCCTGTTCTACGCTATCTGCAGATCGGCCATTCAAAAGTTTCTTTCGTTCTGCCTGCAAAGAGGAAAAAGCGGCACGGTTCTTTTCGTGGAGCTGTCCGGATTCTTCGGCTTGCTTTTCGAGAGAAGGAAGGAAGGAGGCGAGAGATTCGCATTCGGCTTTTTGGGCGCTTTCCTGCCGTTCCAGTTGATGGAGTTTCTCGGTATTCTCATGCCACTGACGGGCGAAGTCTGTCAATGTTTTACGGAAAGTTTCCGGATTCTGCAACCAGGCTTTCTGCCACTCACTATTGCCGAACAGCAGGTCGGCAGCCGAAAGGGACTGGGTCAACAGGGTGGATTGCTCTTTTACAATAGCTTCTTCCCTCTCTTGCCGACTGGCAGCGAGTTGTTGCTTACCAGCCATTTCCTTACAGGCGGCCTCGCTATCTGCAAGTTCTTTATGGAGTTGGAGCAACTGCTGTTGCAAACGGGTAAGATGGCGGGTATGAGCGACATAGGTTTCTTTTTTATTCGATAAATCCTGCAATTGAAGGGTTAGAGCAGAAACAGGAGCGACAGGAACCTGATTTGCAAAAGGATGATGTGTGCTCCCGCAAACCGGACAAGGTTGTCCATCCTGCAACCTGCCACGTAAATCCTTTATGTTACCGGAAGCCTCCAAGCGTGCCTGTTCGATAAGCAATTGTTCCCGTTCCTGGCGAAGTTTCTCGATCTGTTTGTCCAAAGCCGGTGCATCGACAGCTTTCAGTTCCTCTTCCAGATTCCGGTAATCCGCTTCAGCCCGCTTCAACGCCTGCTGTTTGTTTGCACTGGTCTGTTGCAGGTCGGAAAGTTGTTTATTCAACGCCGCCATCTCCTGCCGGAGCGTTTCGATCGAACGGACAGCCGCCTCCATCCCTGAACGGGTGGCCGATGCTGCATCCAAGTGCAACAACAAAGCTGAAAGTTGCTCCGCAATACGTTCCTTCTTTTTATAACGCTCGCGCCAAGCGGTCAGACGGGCAATCTCCTCCGCTCCCTGTCTCCGGCGGAGGACGGCAGCTTGATATTTCTTTTCGGCCTCTTCTTTCCGAAGCATTACATTTTTCAACTGCTGCTCCGAATGTGACAGGTCACGGATGGCTGTATCCAACTGGATATCCAGTTTACGCGCCTGCAAGATCTCCTGTTGAAGGGATTTGAAACGAGCCTCAGACTGTTGCTGTTCCTCCACTCCCTTTTCGTATTCATGGCGAGCGACCGTCAACAATTCCGTTGCGTGCACCAACTTATCGGCCGCCTCTTTTTGTTGTCTTTGGCGGATGGTTATCTGCTGTTCGATAGAACGGACGGCCTCTTGAAGGGCCTGTTGCTCCGCTTTCGCTTTCTCGACTCGCTGCAGCTCCTTTTCCGTTCCGGCAAGGCGAGTGCGCAAGTCGTTTTCTTCCTCATCCGTCAATAGCTCGATACCCTGTATTCGCGTTTGGATCAAGTCGAAGGCTTCTTTCGCCCGCGCATTCCTTTCAAATATCTGGCGAGAAATGGCGGAATAGAGTTCGGTTCCGGTCAACTTCTCCAACAAGGAAGCTTTTTCTCCCTGCTCGGCTTTCAGGAAAGTGGAAAAATCGTTCTGCGCCAGCAATACGGAACGCGTAAACTGTTCGAAAGTCAAGCCAATCAAATCGATAATACGGGCTTGCAAATCGGAACGCGTCCCTTGCTCTTCCTCCTCCTTGTCGAGGTTATACAGAGCCAAACGCGGATTCTGCAACCGTCCGTTTTCCTTGTCGCGTGCCCGCGCCACCGACCAGCGTGTCCGGTAGCGGTGTCCGTTCAAGGCCATGAAATCCACTTCTGCAAAACCGGAGGATGTTCCCCGCCGCAGCAAGAAACGAGGATCGCTCTGCGACAATTGTTCATTACTGACATCCTGAAGCTTGACATTATTTTCTTTCGCCTGGTCGGTACGAGGCGTACGGGCGAACAGAGCTAAGCACATCGTATCCAAAAGGGTAGACTTACCTGCTCCCGTAGGCCCGGAAATAGCAAAGATCCCGGCTGAAAGTAACGGCTCCACCGTAAAATCTATTTCAAAATCACCTTCCAACGAGGCCAGGTTACGACCTCGTATCGCTAATATCTTCATAGGGAAACCTCCCGCATTACATCGTTAAACATCTTTTCCAACTCTTCCGGCAAATCTCCCCCGAAACGGTTCGTAAAGGTATGGCGAAGCATATCCAGCGGAGCGATCTTTTGTAAATCCGTATAAGAGAAAGGACGAGAATCTTCCTCTCCCTCCTTTTTCGGATAAGAAGGGATGATGGAAGTCAGGCGTACAGCCTTATCCGCCAGCGCCTCCTCCACCCGATGCCGAAATCCCGGATCTGGCTCCGTCAGCAGTACCTGCACCTCCAGATAAGGCCATAGGCTGCGATCGGCTCCCTCTTCCGCCAACGGTAGGTTGGAAAGCGACAAAAGGACTTCGGCAGGCGACGCCGGTTCCGCCGGAATCCGATGCAGGGCGGTTCGGAGTGGGATGGGCACTGCTTCGAGATCCGACAGGCATCCGTTTTCGAGGGTAAAGGCAACAACCTGATGGTGATAATGCTGTTCGGAGAAAGACATCGGAAGCGGGCTGCCGGCATAGCGTACAGACTCGCGTCCCCCTACCCGTTGCGCCTTGTGGATGTGACCGAGGGCCGTATAGGCCAAGTCCTCGTTAAAGGCTTCTACCGATATAGATTCAAGTCCTCCCATGATAGTCCGTTCGCTCCGATCGTCTTCCGACAGTTCAGCACCAGTCGCATGCAAGTGTCCCATCGCAAGCAGGGCCTCGCCCGGTTGCCTTTGGCTGTCGGCATAGTCATAGAGCTGGCGATACATTCGGGTAACGCCCTCCACATAGGTATCTTTCCCTTCTTTCGAAGCGGGATAATCTCCCTGACGAAGATAGGGAACAGCCAGACAGATCGCTTCCCGTTTTCCTTCCTTATTATATAAAGGAATCAGAAGCGAATCGAAATCGATCTTGCACAGGTCGGTTCGCGGGACAGCCCCTACAATTGACGTATTCAGTTCTTCCAACAGGGGTATCGGCGCCTCCAGACGGGCTGCCGAATCATGATTACCTGCGATAATCACGATCTGCAATTGTGGGTTACGCCGGTTCGCTTCCCGCAAAAAACGGAAAAAACGGCGTTGGGCGGCTGCCGACGGATTGGCAACATCGAAAACATCGCCTGCTATCAGCAAGACATCAGTCTGCCGTAGCGTCAATATATCGATCAACCACGAAAGAAATGCCTCATGTTCCTCATCACGGTCATACCCGAAAAAGGTTTGCCCAAGATGCCAGTCGGCAGTATGGATTATTTTCAATGACATGTTTTTCCAGATTTAACAAATATGAATCTGATCTTATTTTGGGGATAAAGGTAATGAAACAAACGAACAAAGACAATAAGGGGAGCCTGTGTCAAGCGCGGGAACGAGAGAAATAGATGACGAATCAAATTATTGTCCTATCTTTGTGCCGTCAATAAACAGGGGAACTTTATGAATTGGTTACAAGAGGCCTTTTTAGAGCCTACGATGGTGCAGGCAGTCATCATTATTTCACTGGTCTCTGCACTTGGATTGTATTTAGGACGGATCAAGATATTCGGGATCTCACTGGGTATCACATTTGTATTCTTTGCCGGTATCTTGGCCGGGCATTTAGGGATCGTCGTGAATAAGGATATGCTGTATTTTGCTCAAAGTTTCGGCTTGATCCTTTTCGTCTATGCATTAGGGTTACAGGTTGGTCCCGGTTTCTTCTCTTCGCTGAAGAAGGGAGGGGTAGCTATGAACATGATGGGGTTAGGCGTTATCCTGCTCGGACTCATTATGACAGTCGGTCTGCACTGGGTAACAGGAGTTTCCCTTTCCAATATGGTCGGTTTGCTTTGTGGGGCCGTTACCAACACGCCTGCTTTGGGAGCCGCCCAACAGGCTTTGTTGCAGATAGATCCGACCAATACCAAAGGGGTGACGGACATGGCTTTGGCGTGTGCCGTTGCTTATCCGCTCGGCGTAGTGGGCGTGATCTTGGCCATTATTACCCTGAGAGCCTTGTTTGCCGACAAGAAACAGAAAGACTTAAAGGAACAACGCGACACGACTACCTATGTCGCCGAATTTCATGTAAGCAATCCGGCTATCTACGAAAAGAGCATCAAGGACGTAATGAAGCTGACGGACAAGCATTTCGTTATTTCACGTGTATGGAGAAACGGTAAAGTAAGCATTCCGACTTCGGACACCTTACTTCACGAGCATGACCACCTTTTGATCATCTCCGTTAAATCGGATGTCGAAAATATTAAAGTCCTTTTCGGCGAGCAGGAGAATGTAGATTGGAACAAGGCGGATATCGACTGGAATGCCATTGACAGCCAACTGATCTCGCGCCGCATCGCGGTGACACGCAACCGGGTGAACGGTGTGAAATTAGGCTCTCTCCGCCTTCGCAACCTCTACGGTATCAATATTACGCGTGTGAACCGTGCCGGTATAGACCTGCTGGCCTCTCCCGACCTGCGCCTGCAAATCGGTGACCGGTTGACTATCGTGGGAGAAGCGAATTCGGTAAACACAGTCGGAAAGATTTTAGGGGATGAGATCAAGCGGTTAAACAATCCGAACCTCTTGGCTGTCTTCATTGGTATATCGCTGGGGATGCTGTTAGGAGCATTGCCGATCACGTTACCAGGGATGAGTACGCCAGTCAAATTAGGGATCGCCGGAGGCCCGATCATCGTCGGAATCCTGATGGGCGCATTCGGCCCTCGTTTCCACCTGACAACCTACACGACAATGAGTGCCAACCTGATGCTTCGTCAACTGGGGATCATTATTTATTTAGCGGGATTGGGGATCGATTCGGGTGTACATTTCTTCGAAACGGTTTTTCGGGCAGAAGGATTGCTTTGGATCGGGCTTGGATTTCTGCTGACGATCGTGCCGGTGCTGATCGTCGGTTTCATAGCTTCGCAATTTTTCAAACTCGATTATGCGCACAACGTGGGTATGCTCTGCGGGAGCATGGCAAACCCGATGGCACTGAGCTATGCCAACACGACTGTCGATGGCGACGAACCCTCCGTTTCTTATGCCACCGTCTATCCGCTTTCAATGTTTATCCGCGTGATTTCAGCACAATTGGTGCTGATGTTATTCACCTGATCGATCAGGCTTTGGAACACTTGACCAGCACCTTTTCTCCATCCACCAAGGTAGTTGCAAAGAGATAGACATGGCCTCCGTCGGTGATCTTCGTCCGCTTACGCAGTTCTTCTACGGAGAGAGGAAAATTACGCACGGTTATATTTGCTTGGGGGATTGTCTTTGATAGTCCTTTACAGAGTTTTCCGGTAAAAGACAGCACTTCATCCACTCGGAATCTGCGACCGGGAAAGTCGGAAACTAAATGGTCCGATGTATATAGATGGCTGTTCACCTGCAACTTCTTCACTCCCGTCCGGACGGCAATCTGCTTAAATGCGCCGGCTTTTAAAACCGAGGCATTCGGTTCATACAAATATGTACCTACCTGACCGGCAGGAACCAATACGGCGCTACGTTCCTCTTCTAATGTAAAAGAGAAAGATTGCATTCCATCCAGTCCGAAATTGATGCACCGGACTAACGGTTCTCTGCCATCCGCCTCTCGTTCCACCACAAAAAGCAGTTCCTTGCATTCGTTCCTAACCGAAAGGACATGCACGGATGTCGTCCCCGGCAACAACTCCAAAGTCATTTGTATATCTGCCATCGGCGAAAGCTTTGCAATGACATGCGGGGAACGTTTCAGAAGCGCCGGCAACAGTCCGGGCAGGTTAGGTTCACAATCCTGCAAAGCAAAAACCCGCTTGTTGGATTCTCCTCGGCGTGCAGGATCGATATAGAAAGCATCGACCTCCGGAAGGGTATCAACAACTTGGGCGGCATCAGCATTTATGATCGTTATATTGTTGGCCTCCAAGACAGAAAAATTATGTTTCGCGGCTTCACAATAAACAGGAAAACGTTCTATATAAGTCAATTGTTTCGCCTTTCGGGAAAGAAAATAGCTATCGATTCCCAGTCCTCCCGTCAGGTCGCAAATGGTCCAACTTTCACCAATCATTTCCTGTTTATAAGCTGCTGTCTGTTCAGATGAACACTGTTCCGCCGCAATCTTAGCTGGAAAAACCAATTGTCCGTTCTCAAACCACGACGGCAACTTCTCCCGGATCTGCCTTCGGACAGCAATCTGATCGACTAAAAAGGGAATATCCATTCCGGGATACTTGGCAGCGGAAAGCAACAGGCGGGTTAAATCGTCTGTTGCATGTTCTTTGATAAACTGTATGTGTGAAGTTGTCAGTTCCATATCGGCACTAAATCAGTGACGACATAGAAAAAGAGGGTGTGTCATGATATTTGGTGGACACATCCTCTTTTCTGCGGAAAGCGAGGGATTCGAACCCCCGGTACAGTTACCCGTACACCGCATTTCGAGTGCGGCCCATTCGACCACTCTGGCAGCTTTCCTTAGGTCGTCGTTTGCGAGTACAAATGTAGGGAAAATTTAAATTCGTTGTCCCCTCAAAAGCATTTTTTTCCAATAAAAAGGGCACTCTCCTAAAAGAATGCCCTTCCTTTGTTAACGAATTTGCGAATTATTTGAAATAACGGTTGTATAAACCTTCAAATCCTTTACCGTGGCGAGCTTCGTCCTTACACATTTCGTGAACTGTGTCGTGGATAGCATCCAAGTTTAATTGTTTTGCACGAGTGGCAATACGTTTCTTATCTTCGCAAGCACCGCATTCAGCGTCTTTACGTTTCTCCAAGTTTGTTTTTGTGTCCCAAACAACATCACCCAGCAGTTCGGCAAACTTAGCAGCGTGTTCAGCTTCTTCCCAAGCATAGCGTTTGAATGCTTCTGCTACTTCAGGATAACCTTCACGGTCAGCTTGGCGACTCATAGCCAGATACATACCAACTTCAGTACATTCACCCATGAAATGCGCGTTCAAATCTTTAATCATTTCTTCATCACAACCTTTAGCAACACCGATCACATGTTCATCGGCAAAAGTCAATGCACCGGTAGTTTCTACCATTTCTTTAAATTTACTCTTCGGCTGCTTGCATTGAGGACAGAATTCAGGAGCTTCATCACCTTCGTGTACATAACCGCATACTGTGCAAATCCATTTCTTTTTCATCTTTGTAAATTTTTATTGGTTGTATAATCTAAAATAGTTGTAACACTCGTTATTTGTTCTTTGCAAATGTAGGGAAACATTCTAAAACAAGCCCTACAAAAACTCATAAATTTATTCTATCTGTTAATTGATAAAAACTATGAAACCTATCCTTTACGGCCCATGTTATATTAAAAAACTTTCATAAATATGGACACTTCAAAGATTATCAGCCTACTGGGCGAACAAAGCGAATTCCTGTTGGGACACACTTGTAAAACGATCGATAAATCACTTATACACATTCCTTCACCGTCTGTCATCGACAGTATATGGATCGGCTCGGATAGAAATATCCAAACATTAAACAACCTGCAACGCCTGTTAGGAAGCGGACGGTTGGCAAATAC
>ENA-UEQA01000738-UEQA01000738.1-human-gut-metagenome-genome-assembly--contig:-NODE-738-length-17116-cov-5.008569_pt1 | contig 17116 bp, 14 predicted proteins | sample MGYA00242936_ERZ507937 | MGnify/ENA primary metagenome ERZ507937 (study PRJEB26167, sample SAMN06115468) | human gut metagenome | host: Homo sapiens | place: China:Chongqing | collected 2016-06-16... | reverse complement strand
CACGTCCGCCGTCAGCGCCGTGACACCCCTGGCAGTGGGTTTTGAAGAGGTTGGCCGCATCGCCGTCGGCAAACGCGACGCCGAAGGAAGAAAGAAGCATCACGGCTGAAAAGACGATCAATACCTTTTTCACTGTATTTCTCCTGTCTTTTTACTGTTGAACCGTACGGACCCTTGCGGGATCCGCCTTAGGAAACGTGTTTTGAGGCGTGCTCTTCACATGTTTCTATTCCGTTGAGTAGCCGCATGGGAGTGAAAGCACCATGATAATATGGTTTATTCCCGTGTGAGTTGCGTTTTCGTTCCTCAAGGGCACGGAGGTTCCCCAATGCCTGCCCACAGGGTATGAGTCTAATGGTATTTCCTCATCTATAATGGAAAAGGAGGCGAGGGGCGGGTAGCGTCAACAGCATACGTCTGAGCCGATTTTTCGCTGGATTTGGGATACGAAAGGAACGACGCATGAGCAAAAAACGGATAGGCATTGCCGTCATGGCCCTTGGCATGTTTCTCTGGGCTGCGGTCGCTTACGCTTCGCCCGAGGCGCCGCGCCTGCTTTCTCCCCCGATGGCGTTGCCGGTACCGTCCGGGTTTTTAAAGGTGCTTTTGCTGCTGACATTTTTTGTGCATTTGGTGTTGGTCAACGTGCTCCTGGGTTCGGTGATCCTGTCGGTCATCGATCGGCGGGCTTCGGCTTCGGACAGAAAGGGCGGGGTGGCCTTCATGCCCAAGGTGTTGGCCCTTGCCGTGAACTTCGGCGTCGCTCCTTTTCTCTTTTTGCAGGTGCTGTACGGGCATTTCCTGTACCCCAGCATCGTGCTTATGGCCGTGTGGTGGATGTTCGTCGCCTTGTTCGCCATGCTGGCGTATTACGGGCTTTACGTGAGCGACGGGGCGGTCAGGCCTGCGCGGCGGACCCCGATACTGTTCCTGTCTGCGCTGCTGCTTCTGATGACGGCGTTTCTGCTGAGCAACGCAAGTACCCTGATGCTGCGCCCGGACTTCTGGTTCCGGTGGTTCTCCGAGCCGCACGGGCATCTTTTGAACACAAGCGATCCCACCTTATTCCCGCGCTATCTGCATATTTTACTGGCTTCTCTGGCTGTGGGCGGCCTGACGATGGCCTGGCGCGCCCGGTGGAGCAAGCGTGATCCGGAAGTGGACAGGGAAGAGGCCGAGCGCCGTTTCCGCCGGGGGCTGGATTGGTTTTTCTACGTTTCCTTGGCGCAGGTTCCGGTGGGGCTGCTGTTCCTGTTCACATTGCCCCCGGATGTGCGCGGCCTTTTTCTGGGAGGAGACGCGCTGTCCACGGCGGCCCTGATTTTAGCCGTATCCGGGCTGTGCATCGCCCTCATCCTTGTCCGGCAGGGCGGGCTCAAGCTTGCCAGCACCGCAGCCCTTGGCGTCATTCTGGTCATGGTCTGCGTGCGCGGCATGGTACGCGACGCCATGCTTCAGCCCTACAGCGGCGCGGCGTCTCCGGCTCCCACCGCTTTGGCGATGCCTCATGGCCAGACCGCCGCCTTGTCGCTCTTTCTGGTAGCCACCGTCTTGGTGGTTGCTGTCCTTGTCTGGCTGGGCCGCGTCCTTTTTCATGCCTTGAACCGCAGCGAAAGCTCGGAAATCCGGGAGGGATGACATGGAATTGCCCGTCTGGCATTTCGTCGGCATCGGTTCAGGGCTGATCATCGGGATTGTCTCCGTTTTACACGTCTTCGTGGCCCAGTTCGCCGTGGGCGGGGGGATCTATCTGGTATGGATGGAGCGGAAAGCCTACCGGGACGGCGCACCGGAGATCTTGCAATGGCTGGAGTGCCATACGCACTTTTTCCTGCTCCTGACCATGGTTTTCGGCGGGCTCAGCGGCGTAGGCATCTGGTTCACCATGAGCGTGGTGAACCCTGGGGCCACGTCCATGCTGATCCATAATTTCGTCTTTTTCTGGGCCGCGGAGTGGGGGCTTTTCCTGTTGGAAGTGGTTTCCCTGCTGGCCTATTACTATACCTATCCTTGGAGCCGCAGCGGCCGGATGAGCCCGGAAACCCACATGCGCATAGGCATTGTCTATGCCTGCTCGGGCTTCCTGTCGCTCGTGCTGATCAACGGCATCATCACGTTCATGCTGACTCCCGGACAGGGGCTGGCCACCGGAAACGTGTGGCTTGGCTTCTTCAACCCCACCTATTGGCCGAGTGTGGTTGTCCGCCTGGGAATCTGTCTGATCCTGGCGGGGATGTTCGCTTTGTTCACCGCCCCACGCATCGCCTCGGCGGAGGCCCGGCATATCGCGGTACGGGTGAGCGGCCTGTGGATCATCCTTCCCTTCTTTTTGCTGCTGGGCGGTTCCGTGTGGTATTTCATGGCGTTGCCGCCGGATCGGCAGGAAGCCGTCCTGAGCCGGACCTCCGATATCCACCCCTTCCTCATCACATACGGCTGGATGCTGCCCGTGGTCTTCTTGGCCGGGGTGGTGGCCTTTGTGCGGGCCGAGCGCCTCCGCAAGCCCCTGAGTATCGTCATATTGTGCTCGGGGCTGCTTTTGGTGGGGAGTTTCGAGTGGGTACGCGAAACCGCACGCCGCCCTTGGGTGGCCGAAGGCTACATGTATTCCAACGGGATGAGTGTTGCGCAGGGTGCGCGGGCCAAGGCCGGGGGGATCGCCTCCGTGTCCGGCTGGGTACGGACGCTTGATGCGGTCGAAAGCGGTTCCCTGAAGCTTGAAGCGCCCCTTGCCGACGGGCTGAGCAAAGGCTCCATGCTGTTCGCGCTGCAATGCAACGTCTGCCACGGCTTGGGCGGGCCGCGTATCGACATCATCCCCCGGGTGCGGCGTCTGACCCGGTATGGCCTTGAGGCGCAGCTTCAAGGCCAGGGGACGCGGCTCGGCTACATGCCGCCTTTTGCCGGCAATCTTGCGGATCGTCAGGCATTGGCGGACTATCTTGAGCGTATGGGCGCACAGCGCCAGACCATTCCTTCCCCGGAGGCACAATGAGCAAGCACGCGTCATCCTCGTCAACGTCTTATGGAGCGTGGGCCTTGGCGGCTTGGCTGGCCGCGCTGGCTTTGTTCCTGATCTGGCTGGGCTGGGTTCTTTTTTCCACGTCTCCGATCGAGGGAAAGGCCGAAAAACCGTCCCTTCCGGGGGTTGCGCAAAGCGATCCCGGCACTGTGCTGGACACTCTGCCCGCCAAGGGTTCGCTGGCCACTCCCAATATGCCTTTTACGGCTTCTCAGGAATATGTGCTGACGGGAGCCGGGTTGCAGGGATTTTACCAGACGTCCGCGCCGAACGACGTTTGGACCCTTTCCTATCCCGAGCCGCAGCTCAACGCGCAAGTCATCAAGCGTGGGCCGCCCGTCCCCGAGATCGTGACCCAGGGCGTCGACGTAACGTGGGAGCTGGGCCCGCAAGCAGGGTTGGCGAAAGATTCCACGACACGTCAGGGACGGATGAACGCTGTGGAGGATTCCTTTTTCGCGGCGTCGATTCCCGTGAGCGCCGTCAAAGCCGACGGTGTGCTCAACCCGTATCCGGTGATTACGCTGCGCGCCAAAGACGAAAAGACCGGGAAACTCCTGGCCGAAAGCGCCGCCGTGCTGGCTGTTTCTCCCGGCTTCGGCTGTGCCCAGTGCCACGCGAACGCCGGGACGGCCATTTTGGAAGTGCACGACCGCCACCAGTCCACCCACTTTATGGAAAAGCACGCGAAAGGTGAGGTCATTGCCTGCCGATCCTGCCATGTCGGCCTGAAAGGCGGGAAGGCGGGTGAAGGGAAGAGCGGGCCGGAACTCAGCGTTTCCGCCGCCATCCACGGCTGGCACGCCACCTACCTGGCCGACAGGGGCGCTGACGCCTGCAAGACCTGCCATGTGGATCTGGGCCGCACGGGGGATGATCCGAAGGATGCCCCGCGCCGTCTGTTCGCCCGTGATTTTCATGTGGATCGGGGGCTTTCCTGCGTGCGCTGCCACGGGTTCATGGAGGATCATTCCCTGGCGCTGCTCAAGGCCGAGCAAGAGGCTGGGCTGCCGCAGGCCGCCAAGCTCATGTCCGGCATCACGGCACGCGAGGTCCCTTTGGACAAGATCAAGGGGCGGCTGCCTTGGGTACAGGAACCGGACTGCACCAGTTGCCACAATTTCTCGGAAAAGCCCAACCTGCTCACCGCGTCGGCCTTCAACAAGTGGACGCCCAGAAGCGAGGGGCTGTCCGGACTCTTCAGCAGACGCCGCGACGATATGCTCATGGTGCGCTGCATCGTCTGTCACGGCGCGCCACACGCCGTGTATCCGGCGAGGAACCCGCTTGCCGACAATCTCGACAACCTCCCGCCTCTCCAGTACCAGCAACAGGCGGCCACGCTCGGGAGTTACGGCAACTGTGCGTTGTGCCATGGCCAGCCCATGGACTTTTCGGCGCACCATCCCTTGGTGCAGTGGAGCGAAAGGGAAATCCATGTGCCTTCCGGAGCGCGGCAGACCATGCCCCCGGCCCGGTTCTCCCATCAGGCGCATACGCCGCTGATCAACTGCACCATTTGCCATCACACGGGATACGCGGACGGCAAGTCCCTCCTGTGCACGAGTTCCGGATGCCATGACGGCCTGACCGCCACGCTGCGCACCGACAAGAACGCCAAGCCCACGTTGAATCCTTTCTATTTCTATAACGCGTTTCATGGGCCATACCCGAGTTGCGTCGCCTGCCATACCGAATCGCTTGCGGCGGGCAAACCGGCGGGGCCCACGGACTGCAAGGCCTGCCATCAGGCGCCTTCCCCCTTATGGGCGCATGAGGCGGAAGCCGGGGGTTCCGGCGCAGCGGCGCAATAGCGCTCCCGCACGGATGTTGGCGGGTGTTTTTTATATGCGTTTAGAGGCATTCGGCTTGAAATACGCTGGCGAGGACGGCCGCACGGGGAGGCAATCCTGTGTGGATTCAGCCGAAAATGAGGTTTTCGGCTGAATGAACCTTTAAACGTGTCGCCGCTCAAAAGTTCATTCCATCCTCGGAAGCGTAAGAGACTGCGTATACATCAACATGCTGAATGGCCAAGGGATCTTCCCCTTGGCCATTCGCCTTTTCGAGATTGGGCAGGTCCCGCGTAGGCGGGGATACGGCTGTACCGCGTGGAGCAGGCTACCGGATGATGAACCGCCCGTCTTTGCCGGGAGTGACGGTTTTGCGCGACTGTATGGTTTCAGTCAGCAGGGCCTGGATGCTGAGCCCCGTGTCCGTCAAGGATTGGATCGCATCTTCAGGAAAGGTCTGATCCATAACCGCGGCAGTATAGACCCGCTGGGCCTCAAGGGGCTTGCCCTCCGCATCGGTTATTTTGATGATGCGTTTTCCGGGCATGGCGGAGGGCGCGTAGGTCATCTTCAGGCCGGAGAAGTAGTAGAACCATCCTCGGATGTCGTTGTCGGCCTGTATCGCGTATTCCAACGTCCGGAGCAGGTTTTCACCCGTCATATCCACGATCTGCAACACGCCCGATTCGCCGTGCTTCATATCGGGGAGGGCCCGGATCACGTCATTGGTGGTCTGGGGCCTGAACCGTGCGCTGGCCCCCTTGCCGTTGTATTTCCCGTCCTTGCCGTTGTCGAGGAAGAGAGCGACGTCCGCCCCGGCCTTGGCCCTCATGGCGTCGGTGAGGAAATTCCCCGTTTCTATGAGCGTGAAGTCCGCGGTTGCTTCTCCGATGACAGTGCAAGCCTTCGGAGGCGGAGGGTTCTTGTTTTGGTGATCCACCATCCGGATGACGTCATCCTGCGTGAGGGCACCCGCGAGCATCCCCGCCAAACCTTCCCGCAAGGCGTCCTGAGCGTTCTTCGACTCAGGAAAGATGGCGTACCGCCCATGGCTCAAGGCCGGGAGCATGTCCGCAATTTCCGGGATATCCGGCGCGGGGACTTTCTTTACGCTGGAATACATGGCCCCCGTGTCCGCCGCCAGGGCGAGCTGCCCTTCCGGCGTGCTGATGTAATCCATCAACTGCATGACGGGATCGTATTTCTTTTTGTTCTGGGGTTCGCCCAGATGTTTGTTCAAACCGATATAACACACCATATAGAGGCGGTCCCAGTCGCAAGGGGTGCCGGGGCTGAAGAAAGGCATGAGCGAGAACTGATCGGTGGAGCCGGTGAGGGCGTACCCCCCCCTTTTGGGCCATGAGCACCGAATCCTCGACCATGGCGTACTGGCGGTTGAACAGCATGGTATCCCTTTCGGCATAGGTCAGGCTCAGATCGCTTTTTTTCAGACGCCGGTGTCGATCATGGTTTGAAACGTATTGAGGGCGGGGCGGAAATGCTCCCCGAAGCTGCCCCGGCCCCTTTTGTAGTCGGCCAGCCATTGGGCATCGGCCGGAGTGCTGAAGCCGTTTCCGTCAAAGGCCACGTCATGATAATGTCGGTCAGGTCATCGTGTTCCAAGTGCCGCTTGTATTCCACGATGCCCCTGTCGCTGGTAAAATTGCCCACCTGGATGATATCGCTCTGAGGAAACATTTCCTTGACGATCCGCTCAAAGGCATTGATGGAAAAGGCGTATTTAACGAGCACGGTTACCGGGGTTCTGCCTTTGGAGAGGGGGATTGGGTAAGCACATCAACGGGCTCCGCGCTGTCCGGCCGTTCACAGGCCGAGGACAGTGCGAACAGGAACAGGCAGAAAATGATTCTGATGCCGAGCATGATAGCTTCGTTTGGATCGTCTTTGAGCGCCGCGCCGAAGGCAAGCCGTTCGAAATCGGGAATGGGTTTGGCGAAATAGTAGCCTTGGATATAGTCGCATCCCAGACGCTTGAGCATGTCCACCTGAACGCGTTCTTCTACGCCTTCGGCCACGGTGGTCATGTCCAGCGAGCGGGACATGGCGAGGATGCTCCCCACCACGGATTCGGTGTGCTTTATGTCAACGTTCCATTGCGGAAGAAGACCTTATCGAGCCTGATGGTGTCCACCGGGATGTTCTGAATCAGGTTGAGGGAGGAATAGCCGCTCCCGAAGTCGTCCATAGCGCAACCGAAACCGGCCGCATGGATGGCTTCGATGATCTTGCTGAGTTTGCCCACGTCCTCGAACACCACGTTTTCCGTGAGCTCGATTTCAATGTATTGCGGCGGCGTGCCGCACCTTTGGCAAATTTCGATGTAGCGCTCCAGGAAAAGGGGATTTGAGTTGCACGCGGGAGCAGTTCACCGGTACTTTTACCGGGGGCAGCCCGGCGTCGAGCCACGCCCGGATGCGGAGGCAAAGCTCTTCGAACACCCAAAGGTCCAGCTGGATGATGAACCCGTTCTTTTCGAACAGCGAGATGAACCCGTCGGGATAGATAATGCCTTCGGCGCCCATCCAGCGGACCAGCGCCTCTGCGCCGCCGATGGTTTCGCTTTCGGTCCGGTACTTGGGCTGCAGGTAGACCTGGAAATCCCTGTTCTGCAGGGCCGCTCCCATGATGTTTTTAAGACGCTTCTCCCGGAAAAGCTGGCGGCGGATGGCATCGTCATACACGGCGTAGCGCAGCCGTCCCCTGAGTTCGGTGGAGGTTTCCTTGAGGGCCTTGGCCCGGCCGATCATGTGGGGGGAGGGCAGGGAATCGTTGTTGATGACGTAGACGCCGAACTCCACAATGGGAGAGAGCCATACGCTTTTGGCGCCCTGCAAACGCCCGGCGGCCTCATACAAAGCGCTTCAGTGTCTGCTCTTCATTGGCGTAGACGGCCAGAATGCAGAAGGTGTCGGCAAACAGCCGTCCCATGCATTCATGGGGCGGAGAGATCCGACATGATGCCGCCGTGAAGGCAGCGCAGCATTTCGTCGCACGTCTGGCGGCCGAATTCCTCGTTCAGCTGGCCCGCGCCGGATGGAAGCCATACGGCGAGGGCTGGCGGCGTGCGGACTGTTATCGCAGCATAATGCCGTGTTTTTTTAGCTTTGTGTACAACGTGGAACGCTTGAGATTGAGCAGTTCCGTCATGCCTTTTTCCCCGTACACGCAGCCGGAGGCGATATTAAAAATATGTTCGAGATAACGCCTCTCAAGTTCGTCGAGTGTAGGAATGTCGTCGACCACAAACCCGCGGCGGTTCGGCGTTTCCTCGCTGGTTTTCCGGTGCGGCGGCGAGTGCGGCACGTTCAGGGCCGGAAGGCGGTTCAGGATGACCGCCCGCTCGATCACGTTCTTGAGCTCCCTGATGTTTCCGGGCCAATCGTAACTGCGGAGGACGGCGGTTTCCTCCTGATTCAAGGCGAACGGGAGCTGATTGTAGCGGCGGCAGAAATGCTCCATGAAGTTCTGCACGAGGGGGATGATGTCCTGCCTGCGTTCGCGCAGCGGCGGCAGCATGAGCGGGACGACCGAGATGCGGTAGAGCAGGTCCTCACGGAAACGGCCTTCCTGCACTTCCTGCCACAGGTTTTTGTTCGTGGCGGTGATGAGCCGGAAGGAAGAATAGATTTCCCGCGTGCCGCCGACCCGGATAAACCGCTGCTCCTGAAGGACGCGGAGGAGTTTCGTCTGGATCGCCGGAGGGATGTCTCCCACTTCGTCGATGAAGAGCGTCCCCTCGTCGGCCATTTCGAAGAAGCCGAGCTTTTGCTTGATGGCTCCGGTGAACGCGCCGCGCTCATGGCCGAAGAACTCGCTCTCGAAAAGGTGTTCCGGGGTGCTCGCGGGGTGAACGGCGATGAAAGGCCCGCTCCGGCGGCTCATGAGGTGGATCTGCCGGGCCATGACCTCCTTCCCGACGCCGGTTTCCCCCAGAATGAGCACGGGCGCGTCCGTCACGCTCACGTGCCTGACCTGTTCGAGCAGCTCCCCGAGGCCGGTTCCGAACAAGGGGGCAATGTTTCTGTCCTCTTGGAGCACGACGGACTGGAAGCGTTCCTTCTGGTGCCGCGATTCCTCGTCGCGCACTTTTTTGAGGCGCAGGGCGGAGCGTACTTCCGAGGCGAACAAATAGGAGAGGGTATGGAGTTCGGGCTGATGGAGGTGGGCGAATGGGCCGTCGGTAAAGGTGCTGTCCAGGTAGAGCAGCCAAAGGCCGGATTCGCCGATGTCGAGAGGCAAACAAAGCCCTTGCTCGCCGCGTCCCGGAGCGGCAGGGCGGTCGGAAAAGCCGTCGAGCCATTCGAGGCACGGGCGCATCTGCTCGCTTTTCAGTTCCATGTCGGTCAGGTTGACGGCCGCGACGCAGGCAAGCCGGTTGTCCTCGTCCCGCCGGAACAGCGCTCCGCGTTCCGACTTCAATTCCTTCTGGGCGATGGCGACCAAGCGGTGCAGGGCGCTGGTCAGGCATGTTTCATTGGAGAAAGCGTTGAATGCGCGGTGGCAGCGTTCCACGCAGGAGTCCTGCGGGCAGTCGTAATGCCCGTCGCCGAGGGCGGGGAGCCTGTTTCCCTGGGAATGGCGGGTTAAAAGAAGGACCATCTGCTGGTAGGAAACGCTCCGGTCGACGCGGAACCCGGCGCAGGCTTCCGCCTGATCCCGCAGGGCCGCCGCCGAGGCCGCATCGCCGGTCCGTTCGAGGACGTTCGCCAGTTCATTGGCGCTGAGGGCTTCTTCGCGGCGATCGCCCGTTCCGGAGATGCAGTCCAGGCTCTCGCGCAGCAGCGTCTGCTCACGCTTCGGGGCTCCGCCGCGATCCCGCAGCCGGAGGGCTTCAATACGCAGCGCAGCCCCCCTGAGCTGGCGGTTGGTGCCTTCCTTGAGCTTTTTTACGATAAGAGCGAGCGGGTACCGCGAGATTGGCGGAAACCCGGCCTGTTCCAGCGCATAGAGCATGTCGAGGTTGAGGGGGTCTTCGAAGGGGACGTGCGGCGCGTTGGGAGAAACGCCCCTCGCGGCCTGCCCGGTGAGCAGGGCATGGGCGGACCGGAGGCGCCCGTTCAGATAATGGTAGAGCGCGATGCCCCGGACGGTGCTGACGGCGGTCTTGTTGTACTGCCGTGCGTCGAATGCCATGAACAGGCAGTCCAGATTGAGGAGGGCGGCGTCCATGTCCCCGACGCGGAGCATGGCGAAGGCCAGATGCAGCATCCAGAACATGGAGAGCATACGGTCCCCGGCAAGGGCCGCCGTGCGCCGGGACGATTCGTTGATGCCGAGCGAGAGGTGGTATTGCCGCAGGTAGAACGCGGACTGGCTGGCGCAGGATGCAAGCAGCATGGCGAAGCGCCGGTATTTCCAGCCGTAGACTTCCAGTTTTTGTTCATAATATTTCAGGACATGCGGGTACTCGCCGCGCACGTAATGCAGGATGCCCCGGAACAGCGGCAGGCAGTCCTGCATTTCCTTGTCCCCGAGATCCGGGAGTTCCCCAAGCCGCTCCACGTACCGGGAAATGTCCTGCGGCAGCGGCTCGTCGGAAAACACCTTGAGGTAGCACCCGAAAATCGCCACCAGCGTCCTGAAGCGCTCATTTCCGGACTGTTGCGTCAGGGCGTAGGCGATGGGCGTCAGCTTGACCGCCATCTGCATCTGGCTGTTGAGGAACAGGCACTGGCTCTGCACGATGAGGACCATCTCCGCGTACTGCGAGCTTTTTTGGAAGGCCGCGTCGGCGTGGGTTTCTCCCCAGTCCCGCAGGTACCGGATGACGAATTCGAGGCAGAGCAGGGTTTCCGGGGCCTGCTGGTTCAGTTCCTCGTCCAGATACCGCACCACGAGTTCGCATTCCTCAAGCGGGGCGTCCGGGAGGAGGAAGCCCAGATAGTGGGGCATCCGGGATTCGGGAATCTTGGCCCGGACCGTGGCGGCCATTGCGCCGAGCAGGGACGGCGGGACTGTGCCGCAGGTCCACGCCGCTTCGGTCCTTGCGGCAAAGCCGAATCCTTCCAAATCCAATAAGATCTGCCGGATGTTTTCTTCGGGCTGTCCGGTGATGAGGGAGAGGTGCCTCTCGCTGAGCGGGGCTGCCGAAAGGCGGAGCGAGAGCGTCAGCGCGGCGAGGATGGGGTCTGATGGCGATACTGTCCCTGCGTACATGGCGGAACCTCCGAGGCCATTCCCGTTTTACGGATAAATCCCGTTTTCGGGATTATGCAGTCCCGTTTTTTGGAAAAGGAATATAACGCTGATCCGGATTTGTCAATATCATACTGGAATTTCATCTTTTATATGGAATATCATGTTGGCATTATGCTTGCTTGTCTACAAGTGCCTTCTGAACGAGAAGCGCCTGAGCGGGGTGTTCCTTCCCGTGCTCAGGCCACTGCCTCCCCGCGTCACCGGCTTTTCCCTCGTCGCCGCCGGGCGGACGAAGGGCCTCGAAACCCGGGCGCGCCTCCCCATGCCGGGAAGCGCCCCGCAACTCTCCGGGTGCAGCATGGAAAGCTCGTTTCTTCCTTATCTGAGGGCGGTCATGTGGATGTCGTTTCTTCTGCTCCTGAGCGTCTGGCTGCGCGCCAAAGTGACGTTTCTGCAGAAGTACCTTGTTCCGGCGGGGATCATCGCCGGGACGCTCGGGTTTGCGCTGATCAACTTGGGGTGGATAGGCTATCCCTCGCCCGAGGGCTGGGTGCCGCTCAAGGTCGGCGATTTCGGGATGATCTCTTTCCATCTGTTCAGTTTCGGGTTCGGGATCATCGGCCTCGGGTGCTTCAGCACGCACACCAAGGGCCGCAGCATGACGCTCATCAAGGGCGCTCTGTGGATCGATCTGCTGTTCTGGCTGTTCTACGGCCTTCAGGCGACCGTGGGCTACGGGATTACGGAGCTCTACGCCAAGATCACCGGGTCCGACCTGACCGCCGCGACGGGGTTCCTCGCCGGGTTCGGCTTTGCTTTCGGTCCCGGTCAGGCCCTTTCCGTGGGCATGTCGTGGCAAAACGACTATGGCTTGCCGGACTGCGTTTCCATGGGGTTGGCCTACGCGGCGGCGGGGTTCATGGTCGCCAACTTCGTGGGCGTGCCCCTCGCCAACTGGGGGCTGCGCAAGGGCTATGCGACCTACGGCACGAAGGAGCTTTCCTCCGATTTCCTGAAGGGCCTCCGCCCGGAGGATAAGCGGGTCCCCGCCTGCCAGTTGACGACCCACAGCGGCAACGTGGATACGTTCGCGCTGCACTTCGCCGTCGCCGCCACCGTGTACGGGCTGGGCTGGATCGTCTGCTACGTGCTCAAGTATTTCGTCCTTCCGCCGAACTATCAGACGGCCTCTTTCGGGTTCATTTACCTTTATGCGCTGTTTGCGGGCATGATCGTCCGCCTCGTCATCAACCACACCGCCGCGAATGCCTTCTACAGCGATGACGCGCAGAACCGCATCCTCGGGACCACCATCGACTACATGATCATTTCCGCGCTCATGGCGGTCAGCGCCGCGACGGTCATGAAGTATTTCATTCCGTTCATCCTCGTCATCGCCGTGTGCACGCTCATCACGCTTCTCGGCGTGCTGTACCTCGGCCGCAGGGTCGGCTCCTTCGGGCTGGAGCGGCTGCTGGTCGTGTTCGGGCTGGTTACCGGTACGGCGGCCAGCGGGCTCGCCTTGCTGCGCATCGTGGACAGCGATTTCAAGACGCCCGCGGCCGCTGAAGTGGGCCTGAACAACGTGTACGCCCTCATCCCGCTGTTCCCCTTCCTGCTGCTCTCGGTGACCATGCCGGGCGGGTTCGGCATCTCCGGGATGCTCATCATGCACGTCGTCATGATTGCCGTCTGTGCGGCCATCCTGTTCGCGGGGCACAGGATGAAGATCTGGGGGCCGCGCCAGTTCTAGGTTTTTGGGAATTCTCCACTCCCCGGGCCGGGCGGCCTCCTTCCTCCGCTGCCGTCCGGCCCACAACAAGGGATGCACGTTATGTATACGGATTTGAAAGGCAAGACGGCATTTGTGATGGGTGCCGGGAAGGCAAGGGGCATCGGTTTTCACATTGCGGGAGCATTGGCCCGGCAGGGCGTATCCGTCTGCCTCGCCGACAGGGACGGGTGTGTGTTCGAACGGGCGCGGGAACTGGAAGCCGAAGGGGTGGTGGCCCGGGCGTTCACGGCGGACGTATGCTCCGCCGCGCAGGTCGAGGCTATGCGGGATGCGGTCGGGCGCTTGTTTCCGAGCATCGATATCCTGATCCAGTGCGCGGGGGTCTTCCCCGATCCCGTGAAGCTGACGGAAGACTCCATTGAAACGTGGCTGCGCACGCAGGACATCAACGTACACGGCACGTTCCGCCTGCTGCACGCGTTCTTGCCCCTCATGCGGGCACGCGGCGGGTCCGTGGTCGCCGTCGCGTCGGGGGCGGGCAAGCGCCCCCTGCCGGGGTACAGCGGCTATTCCGTCAGCAAGGCGGGGCTGATCATGCTCCTGAAGTCCGTGGCGGTGGAGTACGCCGCAGACGGGATCCGGGCCAACAGCATCTGTCCCGGCCCCGTCGAGAGCGAGATGGTGGATTCCCGGGTGGCGGCGGAATCGGAACGTCTGGGCGTTCCCGCCGAAACCCTGCGCGAGGCCATCCGGAAAACCATTCCGCTGGGCCGCATGGCCAGCGTGGACGACATTGTGAGGACGGCGCTGTTCCTGGCTTCGGACGTGTCCTCGTATCTGACGGGGCAGTCCCTCAATCTGTCGGGCGGCATGATCACTGAAGTGTAATGGGGTTTACCCAGAGGGAGTACAGGCGATGCAGGAAGCTCCGTTGATGCTCAAGAACAAAACGGCCCGCCGGATCAAGGATATCCCGGGATTCGTCTTTCCCGGCGGCGTCAAGGTCATCATCAACTTTACGGTCGATTTCGACGCGATGATTTTTCGGAAGTTCCTCCGCGAACCGAAACTCTGGTGCGCGCAGGGCGAGTTCGGGGGCCGGACCGGATTGTGGCGGCTGCTGGACGTGTTCGGCGAATTCGACGTCAGAACGACGCTGTTCCTGCCCGGGCAGACGGGGCTCTTATATCCGGAAGTACTCCGGCGCGCCGTGCGGGAAGGGCACGAAATCGCCAATCACATGTGGGATCACCACATCCCCCCGACGCTTGAGGAGGAGGCCGTCCACATGGACAGGACGGATACGCTCATCAAGGGGCTGACGGGACAATACCCGGCGGGCACGCGCAGCGAGCACGACCTCGCCGCGCTCCGGGATCACGCCTACACATATGTTTCCTATACGCCGCAGGGCGAGTTTCCCTTCTATGTCTATTATGAAAACATCGGGAAATGGATGCTCAACCTGCCGATCAGTTTTATCCATGACGACGCGATGTTTTTCTATTTCGGATGGTTCGGAAGCCGCAACGAGCAGCAGCGCATCCAGTCCCCCGAAGCGTTCCTTCAGACGCTTCTCGAAGCCTATGCCGCCGCCCGCGAAACGACCGGCTATATGAACATCGTGATCCATCCGCACTTGTGCGGGAGGCTTTGCCGCCTCGAAATGCTGCGGCGGTTTTTCCGCCGGACGCGGGAGGACGGCGACGTGCTGTTCGCCACGTCCGCGTGGCTTGCTGACTACATCCTTGAACGGTTTCCGGCCGAAGGGCCGGCTTCAGCCTGATCCCGGAGGACGCCATGCCTTGGAAAAAAGATTTCACGCTTTCGGATGAAATGTCGCCTTCCGGCATCGTGTGGCCTGCGGGCAAGGCCGCCGTGTCCGTGGTGGTGGACTACAGCGTGCCAGCCGGTGCCGAGGGTATTGATGAGGCGGCGATCGCCTATGCCCGGACGGTGTGGGGCAATGCGGTATCCGGCGGCTGGCTCATCGACTATCTGAACGCTTACGGCGTGAAGGCCACGTTCGCCGTGCCGCTGGCGATGGCCCGGGCCTTTCCCGAGAGCGTCCGCCGCGCCCATGCGGACGGCCACGAAATCGCCGCCGGTTCCTTCGCCAAGGAGGACGTGGCGGGGCTTTCCCTTGACGAAGAACGGGAACGCATTGAGCGGACGTTTTCGGGGCTTGCGGAGCTGACGGGCACGCGGCCTGAGGGATGGTTCACGCTGCCGCGCACGGGGGACGATTATCCGGGCGGTTCGGTTTCCGAAGCCACAGGGGAACTGCTGCTCGAAGCCGGTTGCGGGTATTTCGGCAACTCCATGGCGGACGACATCCCGCACTACTGGATTACGGATTACGACCGGCGGCACACGCTGCTCATGTTGCCCTATTATTACGCGATGGATACGCAGTTCTTCATGTTTTTCCCCGGAGTGGGCAAGGGGAGCGGGCTCGTGCAGACGCGGGCGCTTTGGGAAAACTGGGCCGCCGAGCTGGAAGGCGTGCGGGCGTGGGGAAGGCAGTCCACATTTGTGATCCAGCCGTACCTCATGCAGTTCGGGGCGGCCCGGGCCGTGCTGGACAGGCTCATGCGGGCGGTTACGGGTGACCCCGATCTCTGGAGCGCCACTTCTGGAGCGTGCGCGGCCTATTGGAAGCAGGCCTATCCCGCGGATCGGACGCTGCGTTTCGAGAAGGCCGCGTGGCTTGATGAGGAATGAGCTTCACGGCTGGAGTCAGATGGAGACAACGCGCGTTAACCTGTCAGGAGGACGAGATGGATATTCATGCGCTGTTCAGGTTGAAAGGGAAAACCGCCGTTGTGACCGGTGCTTCCGGGGCCCTTGGCGGGGCCGCCGTGCGGGCGATGGCCTATGCGGGGGCCAACGTGGCGGCGTGTTACAACTCCGGCAGGGAACGGCTGGACACTCTGATCTCCGAAATCGGCGACGTGGGTGTGGAGATAAAGCCTTACAAGGTAAATTCGTTCAGCCAGGACGAGATCCGGCAACACGCCGAAGACGTGATGCGCGATTTCAGTGGGATCGACGTGGTGATCAACACGGCGGGCGGCAACGTCAAAGGCGCGTATTACACGGACGAGCAGAGCCTTTTCGATCTCGACGCACAGCCGCAGTTCGATACGGTGACGCTGAACCTCTTCGGCGGCTGTTTCTGGCCTTGCCTCGCGTACGGCGCGAAGATGCTCGACAACCCCGGCGGCGGATCGATCATCAATTTCAGCTCCATCAGCGCGTTCACGGCTATCCGCGGACATATCGCCTATGCCGCTGCCAAGGCGGGGGTGAGCAATTTCACCCAGTCCCTCGCCGCGCACCTCGCCCGTGATTTCAACCCGAAACTGCGCGTAAACGCCGTGGCTCCGGGGTTTTTCCCGAACAACAACCCCGCCCAGATGCTGTTCAACCCTGACGGCAGCTACCGCGCCAAGGCGCAGCGCGGGGTGGACGCCACGCCCATGCACCGGATGGGGCATCCCAACGAGCTTATCGGCACGCTCGTCTGGCTGGCTTCGGACGCCTCCTCGTATGTGACGGGCATCACCGTGACCGTCGACGGGGGGTATCTCCTCGATTCCCCGGCCTGACGGCAGGGGGCCGGCTTTGCCGCATGGCGGGCAAACTTTAGGGAAGGAACGGGAGCGTTTCCGTATGACGTCTCCCCTGTATGCGCGCGGCGCTGTCGGAAAAGGATTCCGGCAGCGCCGTTTTTTCGGGTCGGGGAAAAGGCGCTCGAAGGCGGAAAACGTTTTCGGCGGGTATTCTCATTGTAGCGTTGCCTGAGAGTTTGTAACAGCCTATCGCTTAATCTTTTTTGATGCTTTCCAATCTTTCTCCCCGCAGGTTCCCAAGCTCGGAGCCCCATGCGCCTTTCTCCGAATGCTGGCCTTTTCCACAGGCAGGGATTGCATCCCTCCTTGCAGGAGCGGGGTGATGGGGGTACGGTTCTGCGATGTCTTTTTTCACAACATTCGTGCGAAATAGAGCCGCGTCATTGCGAAAACGTCCGGTACGCAGTTTGCTCTTCGGGGTAACCCTCTTCCTCATGCTGGATATCGGAAGATATCTGGTGTGGCCTCCCGTCGGCTGGCTGGAGACGGAACAGCCGCGGACCACGTCTTTTATGGAATACCGTCAGGAGCAATGGCAGAACGGCCCCAAGGCGAAGGACGGCAAGGCCATGCGTATCCGGCAGCATTGCCTTACTTTCCTCAAGGCATGTATCGGCGCAGGCACACAGCCTGATTTCTTCTTGTATCCAGGCGAGCCTCATAATATGCGCGGTCATCAGAGTGTACATTTGCACGAGCGCATCACACAGTATTTCGAGGATTACTTGAAATAATATCTATATAAACAGGAGGGCGTAACGGCCGGTAAACA